>WBZY01000160.1_pt3 | contig 15659 bp, 16 predicted proteins | sample 5204191 | NCBI WGS metagenome assembly WBZY01 (sample SAMN12344363, study PRJNA552823) | activated sludge metagenome | biome: Activated sludge suspended growth; feature: Anammox Sidestream; material: Wastewater; isolation source: activated sludge from anammox sidestream of wastewater treatment...
TTTGAAATTCCCGCGATCACCTGCGTTTATCAGCCTCCAAGCAGTTCGCAAGCGCAGTCATTCCCAGAGACCCGATGAGATTCCATCCGCTATCCTGCTGTATAATTCATTCAAGATGCCTTCCCAAAGCAATATCGAATTTCAACTCAAAGAAGCCGGCCAACTCGCCGAGGAAACAGCCTGGAGCGCGTTGGTCGAGCGCGAGGCGGGGTCGTGGCACATCCTTGAAAGCCACCATCTTCCGAAAAAGAATCAAGCGTCGTTGCTCGAATTTCTCTCCAAAGCAGAGGTGGACTCGTGGCTATGCGGCGCGGTGAGCGGCAGGCAAAGCCGTTCCGTCTCGCTTCCCGAATCCAGCGGGCTCGAAACAGGACGGTTAAACGCCTTCCCGCTGGTTGAGGCAACCCGCGTGATTCTTGTGGGCGCAAACCAACTCTCTAGCGCCTCACAACGACTATGGCGGCTGATCGCGTTTGGCATGAACGGAAACAAATCAACTGCCGACACCTCTGCCACCGCATCCGTAGCCGCGTCGCTTCTGGTTCCCGACTTGGATTCTGAAAACCCGTTTGATATGCCTCGCGCCCTGGACCGGGCGCTCACCTCGTTTATACGCCTCGTTGCTGTTCAGGGAGCCTGGCTCGCTGTCCGTCGCGGCGACTCGCTCGAAATCCGCGCGCAATGGAACGCGCCCCACCTCGCCGACACAGATCTTTTAATCGACGCCAATCCGCTCCTTCGCCGCATGAATCGCAACCTCACCCCAATGGTGGTTAATCGCGACGACGCGCTCTGGGCTGAAATCCCACACAAGGGGCTAAAGAGTAATACAAAGCTTTGGGCATGTATTCCCATCGTGATCGGCCAACGGGTGATCGGCAGCCTCGCAGTCTGGCGGACAAGCATCTTCAAACACGACGAGTGGAACCGGCTGATCGATCTCGTCACCCAGTCTGCGCCTGTGATCGAGACCATCATTACTTTTGCGGAAATGGCGAGCCACTTGCGCCGTCTCGCCATGCTGAACGATTTCGCCCTCACCGTATCATCGGGGCGCAACCTCGACCAGATCGCGCGCCGCATGTTTGCCCTGCTTGCCAGAGGATTCGGGACGGAACTGATCGCGCTCTTCCTGCTTTCCTCCGATAATCGGTTGATCCATGAATATCGATCTCAAGACGGCAACATGAACTCAGCCATCCGCAATGCGCAAGAGGAAAAGTACGCCACACTGCTGGGTCAACAACAAAAGGCAAGGCTGGGCGATCCTCAACTCAAAGAGGTGACGCCGGTGCACAAAGGAGCGGCGTCCGGCTTGTACTTTCCTCTGCGGTTTCGCGGGCAAACGATCGGCATGTTGTGCGTGGAAGCGGCGAAAAACGAAGCGTTCGATTTTTACGACGAGAGCCTCATGGCGGTCATTGCCAGTCATCTCGCCAGCCTCGTTGACTACTCGCGGCTGCGCGAAGAAGCGGAGGGACGCGCCCGAAATCTTGGGTTGATCCACGAGGTGGTGCAACAGGTGATCGGCTTGACAGACGCCCGGCAAGTGGCGGAGATCTCGGCGGAATTGCTCGCCCGATACTTCGCCTACGAACTTGCGGCGGTCTTCATCGCCGATGCGCAGGGAGCGTTGACCATCGGCGGGTTTGGCGGAACCAGCCAAAATGTGGTGCGACGCGCGATGAAATCCTTCGAATACCCCATTAGCGGAGGCATCACCGGGCACGTCTTCGAAACCGGAGAGAGTTTAGTCTCCAACGATGTGGCGCAGGACAGCCGGTACCGCTCGCTCCATGGCTGGGAAGCGGGATCTGAAATGTGCGTGGCAATCCGAGACGGCGAAAGAGTATTGGGCATCATCGATGTGGAAAGCAGTTCGAGCAACGCGTTCACGCATAATGATTTTATGGCGCTTGAATCGCTCGCGGGCATCCTTGCCAGCGTCATCACCAGCGCAGACCAATACCAGCGCTTCCAAGCGACGATCGGCGAACTGCGCTCGACGCAGGGCGAACTGCGCGAACGCATGGAGGCGCAACGCAAAACGGAAAGCCGCCTCGTGCAAGCCGCCAAACTTGCGGCGGTCGGCGAAATGGCGGCAGGCATCGCGCACGAACTTAATAACCCGCTCACCTCAGTGACCGGCTTTGCCGAACTTGCTCTTGAGGAGACGCCTTCAGACAGCCAGGCGCGCAAAGACCTCGATCTTGTAGTGCGAGAAGCGCATCGCGCGCGCGATGTGGTGCGCCGCCTGTTGGATTTTTCGCGCCAAAGCGAAAGCGCGCGCGCCAAGGCATCGCTCAACGAGATCGTCGAGGATGTGGTTGCGCTGAGTCGGCATCTCATCCACACCAGCGGGGTTCGACTTTCGCTTCAACTTGACCCCAGTCTGCCGTGGATCATGGTAGACGCCAACCAGATCAAGCAAGTGGCGCTCAACCTCGTCCACAACGCTCTGCAAGCCATGCCCGACGGCGGCAAACTGGAGATCGAAACAAAAATATCCAAGCGACATCATCACAAAGGCGTCACCTTATTTGTGACCGATACCGGCGTGGGCATTTCGCCCGATGAACTGACCCGCATCTTCGAGCCATTCTTCACCACCCGCGGCGACCGAGGCGGCACAGGGTTGGGATTGTCCGTCACCTATGGGATCGTCACCGACCATGGCGGATATATCGATGTGGAAAGCGAACCCGGCAAGGGAGCGAAATTCACGGTCTGGCTACCGGTGGGAAATTGAAACCGCTTGAGATGAAAACGGATACTCCAACATGAAGCCTATTTCGATCCTTGTCGTCGACGATGAACCCGGCATCGCATCGCTTTGCAAACGCATCCTCGATCGTTCGAGTTACAAAGTCACCGCGCTGACCGATCCATCGATCGCCATCGAATACCTCCAACAAAATCGCTACGACCTGCTCCTCGTGGACATCCGCATGCCGGAGGTGGATGGATTCGACGTAATCTCTCGCGCGAAGATCGCGCAACCTGAGATCGCCGTCCTTGTTATGACGGGGTTTGGGACAGTCGAGACCGCCATTCGCGCCTTGCGGCAGGGCGTGGATGGACTACTTCTCAAGCCATTTGAAAACAGCGGCGAACTGCTAGAGTCGGTTCGTCAGGCGCTCATCGATAACCAACGAAAGCGCGATACAGCCCGCGTCCAGGCGCTGCGTCCGCTATTCAACGTTACCGAATCCCTGTTTGCCGAAACCGACTTGAATAAATTGCTCGACCTGATCCTCGCCGCAATTCGGGAACACTTGCATTGCGCGCGCGCCGCGATCTTTCAGGTAAAAGAAGGGCAAGTTGCCACCGTCGCGCAGATCGGCGACCCCATTCCTGTGGAGGACAATGCCACCGCCACAAATCTGATTGTCCAAGTAAACGATGACGGTAACCCCTTCATCGTCCACGCCACAGGACCCGGGGAACAGGAAACGCAAACGCTTCTTTCCGACATTGGGCTTGGTTCCGCCATCCTCATCCCGATCGCCCGCTCGAACATTCACACCGTGCTGGTCGCCGGGCGCGACGCGTCGGTGAGTCCATTTCGCGGCGCCGATCTCGAATTATTCTTCGTCCTGGCGCGGCAGGCGATCGTCGCCATGGAAAACGCCCGCTTGTATGCAGACCTGCGCGAATATGTTCGCCGTGTGGAAGAATCACAACAGGCGCTCCTGCGCGCCGAAAAAATGGCGGCGGCGGGAAGGCTCACCGCGTCCATCGCGCACGAAGTCAACAACCCACTGCAGTCGGTGCAAAATTGTTTGCACCTCGCCGGGCGCGAAGATCTAGCGGCTGAAAAGCGGAAGGAGTATTTCGACCTTGCTCGCGCCGAACTCGACCGCCTCATGAAAACGATGCAACGCATGTTGGACTTTTATCGCCCCGGAGCGTCGCGCGTTGAGGAAGTGGACATACTCGAAGAATTAAAACACGTGATCAACCTCACCTCGCAACAATTCAGCCAGCGCAATATCCAGGTGATCACAGACTTGCCCGAATCACTGCCGATGATCTACGTGGTGAGCGGTCAGATCCAACAGATATTTTTCAACCTCGTCCTCAACGCTTTAGACGCCATGCCAATGGGAGGCGAGTTGAAAATCAGCGCGCGCCCCAAGAACCGCGGCGTCGAGTTGTTATTTGCCGATAACGGTCCCGGCATCCCGGAGACCCAACGCAACAACATCTTCGAGCCGTTCTTCAGCACCAAGGACGGAGGCACCGGACTGGGGCTCACTGTGAGTTACAATATCGTCACCGCTCACGGCGGCACGCTCGATCTCGTTGATCGCAAGGAGCCTGGCGCCTGCTTTCGGCTGTTCCTGCCATCGGGAAATAACTAACCGACATTGCGCGGTAAAGCAGCCATGCAAGAGCTACCTCGCCATTCAGGTTGTTCTTGAGCAACAGCAACCTAAATGGCGCGTTACGAAGATCAGGCTGGCTTCAACTGCGTAACATCAGCGACCAATACCAATCGCATTTACGGAAGCATAAGAATTCTTCACTTCAAGGGAGCAAACCATGAAATCGAACATCTTAGTGGTCGACGACGAGCCGGTTGCCCGGCAATCCATGACCGATATTCTGCGCCTCGAAGGGCTGGCTGTCAACTCCGTGCCGAATGGGCAGGCGGCAATCGAATTTGTCCGCACGCACCCGGTCGAGTTGATGATCGTCGATCTGCGCATGCCCGGCATGGACGGGCTGGAAGTTGTGCAGGTGGTGAATCAGATTTCCCCTGAGACAGAGATCGTGCTTCTCACGGCATTCGCCACGACCGAGTCGGCGATCCAGGCTTTGCGTTTGCGCATCCACGATTATCTACTGAAGCCCGCCTCCCCCACGCAAGTGATCGCCAGCGTGAAGAAAGGGCTCGCCCGCCGCGACGCGCGTTTGAAGGCGCGAGGCGGAAACGCCTCCACCGATGTGGACGAGGGCAATGCCGAGTTCAATTTAAAAGACGGGACGTATATCGATCTATCGCGCCGCCTAATCCGCAAAAAGGATCATGTGATTCACCTGACCCCCGCCGAAGGGCGCTTGTTACGAGTGCTGATCGAAAACCCGGGGCGCGTCTATTCGCACCGCGAGTTGGTCCTGCTCGTGCAAGGATACGACACTTCCCAACGCGAAGCGCCTGAAATTCTTCGCCCGCTCGTCAGCCGCCTGCGCCACAAGATCGAGCCGTTCCCATCACTTTCCGACCGCATCGTGAGCGTTCGAGGGACGGGATATTTGTACGAGGGCGATAAGTAAGAGGGATATAACGATCTAGCCGGATGCATACGAACGGCGTGGCTGTTCCATCACCTCCATCAAATGAACCGCTGGAAAAATACCAAGTTCCACTTGTCGTACATGGCAAGATTTGGAATGTATTTGATCGCGGGTCGGGTATGCCAATCGTTTTCATGCACAACGGCGGTGGAAACCTTTGGAATTGGGCGCATCAACTTGAATATTTTTCTCCCAACTTCCGTGTGATCGCTCCCGACTTGCCCGGGTTTGGACGATCGCACCGGCCTTCTGAACCGCTTACCCTGGATGCGTATGTGGAGGGTCTGTCGGAACTGCTTGATATCTTAGATTGCCCCAAGCCTATCCTGGTGGGAAATTGCATTGGTTCGTCAATTGCGCTTAAGTTCGCCTTACAAAAGCCTGAAAAAGCGACCGCGCTTGCGCTGTTCAATGTCTGTGGCGGCGCGCCAATGCTCAACCCATACCTGCAATTCTGGGCGACGTTACGCCCCGGCGCTGTTTTAGGAAAAGCAATTCACCGGTCCATCGTGAATTTCATGAGTCACCCCGGCTTACAACGCCTGCACTCACGTTTGATTTACGCGGACAACGAACCGAATCTCCATCCTTTACTGCGCCAATTCGCCGAACAACAACGCCTTGACGCTTCGTTAAGGGCGTCACTGTACTGGCTGATGATGGGATTGGATAGCTTTAACATCTTCAGCCAGCCTCAGCAAAAACCTATCCCCTTTTCGCCTGTATTGCTGGGCTGGGGAGCGCAGAACCGCACTCTAGCGACCCGCTGGGCTCAAGTGATTGCGAAGTGGCTTGCCCCCAATCAATTTTGGCTTATTGAGAATGCGGGTCATATGCCAATGTACGAACAGCCCGAATTCGTAAACAAGATACTTGAAGACTTTTTAGGCAGGGATATTGATTACCTCCTGCGGAAAATTCATCGCGCCGCTTCGACGAACTTCCTAAACAAATCCCTCGTCGGCTCTTGGTCTGTCAACCATTCGGGATGCCATTGCACGGCGAGACCAAAGGGATGGTCGGGTAATTCCACCGCTTCAACGAGTCCATCGGGCGCATACCCTGCCACGCGGAGCGCGGGAGCGATATCTTTGAGTCCTTGATGGTGATGGCTGTTGACGCGCACGATGGGGTTGCCAAGCACATCGGCAAAGCGAGTCCCCTCCTCGATCTTCACTTGATGGACCAACTCATGCCGCATATTGCCGGGATACGAATGATCGAGCGCGTTGGGGAATTGATCTGGCAGGTGCGTGTACAACGTCCCGCCGAGCGCCACATTCACCACCTGGCACCCGCGGCAGATGCCGAGGAACGGTTTGCCGTCCTCTGCGGCGGTTCGGGCGAGGGTCAACTCGATGGTGTCGCGTTCAGGCTCCACGTCGGAGATGCGCGGATGCGCCTCACCGGGGAAATGGTCAAGGGCGATGTCGCCTCCACCGGAGAGGAGAATCCCATCCAGTTTGGCGTAAAGCGCGTCCCAGCCATCGTCTGCAATAAGCGATGGAATCAAAACCGGGACACCTCCCGCCTGGTGGATGGCATCCGCATACGCTTGTTGTAGCACGATGCGCGTTTGCCCGTATTCGTTATTTGAGAGATGGGTGGTAATTCCGATGAGCGGTTTCATGCCCCCTATTGTAAAAGACCTCGCAGGTTTTGAAAACCTGCGAGGTCTGCTTTCGCTAGTTATCGAACTTCTGCTTGAGGCGGGCAGATTTGCCGGTGCGCCCTCGCATGAAATACAACTGAGCGCGGCGGACTTTATTATGGCGTTCGACCACCACTTTATCTACGCGGGGCGAGCGGAGCAGGAATGTGCGTTCGACGCCAACACCGTTCGATGCCACACGGCGCACGGTGATGGATTCTTCCGTGCCGCCCTTGCGGAAGCGGATGACCGTCCCTTTGAATTCTTGAATGCGTTCGCGCTCGCCTTCCTTGATCTTCACGTGAACGTTTACTGTGTCGCCGGGTTGCATGGCGGGCACTTTTTCATTTTTTTTGGCTTCGAGAGCCTTGAGTATCTGCGACATTCTCTTTTTTTCCTTACAATGGTTTTTTGAGCGACGGCGGATTATAGCATGGCTTTTCGGGATGGACAAGCCAGTTTTATTGAACCTTTTTGAACCGCTAAGGACGCAAAGAACGCTAAGAAAACCTTTAAATCGTTGCGCTCTTAGCGGTCTTCGCGGTTAATGGCTTTCTGCTAAGAATACTTCCGAATTGCCAGCACCGCGTTATGCCCCCCAAACCCAAATGCATTGCTGATGGCGAACGAAATCTTCTTCTCCCGCGCCTGATTGGGAATATAATCCAAATCACAATCGGGATCGGGCGTTTCGTAATGGATGGTCGGCGGCAGAATACCCTCGCGGATGGCTTGCACGCAGAAGATCGCCTCCACCGCGCCGGTCGAGCCAAGCATGTGCCCGGTCATCGATTTAGTAGACGAAATAGGAATTTTATAAGCCAGATCGCCAAACGCAGATTTGACCACCCTCGTTTCAGATTTATCGTTGAGCGGAGTCCCAGTCCCATGCGCGTTGATGTAACCTACCTCCTCCACATTCGCCCCCGCCGAATGGAGAGCCATACGCACCGCGGCGGCTCCGCCCACCCCTTGTTCATGAGGCGCGGTAATGTGATAGGCGTCCGCCGTTGCCCCATATCCCGCAAGTTCCGCATAGATCGTTGCGCCGCGCGCTTTCGCATGCGATTCAGTTTCCAGCACGAGCGCCGCCGCGCCCTCGCCCATCACCAACCCATCGCGGTTTTTATCGAACGGCTGTGGCGTCATCGAATAATCCCCGCCCCGGCGCGACATTGCACCAACGCGGTCGAACGCGCCGACGCCTACTGAACAAATCGTCGCCTCTGAAGCGCCTGCCAGCACGGCATCGACCATGCCCGCCCGCAACATCAGAAACGCCATTCCGATACCATCGGAACCCGAAGCGCAAGCCGAAGCCACCGACATCGAAGGACCCTTGATGTGATAATCGATCGCGGCATGACCCGCCGCGCCATTCGCCATCAACATTGGGATCAGAAAGGGGCTGATTCGGCGGGGTCCTTCTTTCATATTGGTGACGACCGCCTCTTCAAGCGACAAAATGCCCCCGATCGCCGAAGACAAAACAACCCCGATGCGACCCGCGTTTTCCTCGTTGATCGTCAACCCAGAATCCTGTAACGCCTCTTTCACCGCGGCGGCGGCAAGTTGTTCGAACCGATCCCGCCGACGGGCTTCTTTGGCATCCATATAATTTTCCGGCTTGAAATTCTTGACCTCTGCGGCAAAGTGAACGTTATGCGCGGTTGAATCAAACAGCGTGATCGGAGCCACCCCCGAAACGCCGTTGATTAAATTCCGCCACGTTTCGCCCACACTCAACCCCAACGGATTGACCGTCCCCATTCCTGTAATAACAACTTTTTCCATTCAGTCCTCTACGATAATAATGTGATACACACAAGAACACTGGACAAGCGAACTCGTCACGCATTAAACCCAGCCCTTTGACGCGCCTCATTCCCAGCCGACGCCTGACTCTGCCGCGTAAATCTTTTCCTCCCCTCAGCCTTTCACCCCTCCATCCAGCCGAAATTCCCCACGCCTGACCAACTCCCTGCCGACGCCTTGTCCTTGAAATTGTTTCAACACGTAAATGGCAAACAATTCGCCGAGAAATTTGCTATCGCCGCTGTGTTCTTTTCCGTAATTCGCAAAGCCGACGATCTGTTCAGCTTTGATCGCAAGGAATGCGTCGCGTATCCCCTCTCCCTTTGGGAAAGGGTTAGGGTGATGGCGATGGTAATTCATTCCCCCGCCTTCGGGATGTATCCCCCTTCCACCCAAAACTCGCCACTGGGACTCACTTCCTTTTTCCAAATTGGCACGATCTCTTTGAGTCGGTCAATCCCATACCGAGCGGCTTCGAACACTCCCGTATCGCGATGCGCGGCAGTGCAAGCGATCAACACGGTTGGAGTTTTCGGGTAGAGTTTGCCAATGCGCTGAACGATGGCGATTCCTTCAATCGCATCCCACCTCGCGCGGATCTCATCCGCCACTTGTTTCATCTTCTCCTCTGCCATCGGGATGTACGCTTCATATTCGAGGTACTCCGTTTGATGTTCTTCGCCGCGCTTCGTTTCACCACGCACCATGCCCGTAAAGATCGCCGCCGCGCCCGTAGACGTGAGCGTGATCTGCGTGAGCATGTCGTTCAAGTCAATCTCGTCTTCGGTGATGGAGAAAACGGTTGGAAGGTTGGAAGGTTGCATGTTGAAGGTCATCCTCCTGAGACGGGAGGGAAAAGACCAATTTCTGCGTTCGCTGGTATGACCGCCTCATCGAACGCGTACTCACGATTGATAGTGACCAACACGCTTTTCAGGGACTCTTTCACTTTCGGGTATTCCAGCGAAAGCTTGTCTTTCAATCCTTGAATTGTCAGGTCAGTCGGCACATCCAAGTCAACGGATCGAACTCCCATCCGTTCGCGGATGGTGGCGAAGAAAAGTAATTTTACGCGATTCATTTATAAACTCTTATTAGACATTGTTCCGCGCAAACTGCGACATGAATGCTTGTCCTGAGTATATCGAAGGGTCCCGTTACAGAATTAAATCCAAACATCGTTCGGCGCAGTCTTCCCACTGACAACATCGCCCGTGTTAACTGTACCCGCAGGTTCAATTAACAAAATATGACATTCCTCGTTGGCGACTGGTTTATGCTCCACGCCTTTGGGAACGACATACATTTCACCTTCATTCAACGCCACATGCCCCGCGCGGAAGTGAATATCGAACGAACCTTTCAGCACCAGAAAGGTTTCGTCTGTTTCGGGGTGATCGTGCCAGTCAAACTCTCCCAACACTTTCACAACCTTGAATTGATAATCGTTCATCTGCGCAACGATCTTCGGCGACCAATGCTCGGAGAACTTGGATAATTTATTTTGAAGGTTTATCGCATCTAGTTTCATCTTCTACCTATTCACTGTTCACTGTTTACTTGCTTATTTGCTTCCTTGCTTCCTTGCTTATTTGCTTATTTGCTTCCTTGCTTCCTTGCTTCCTTGCTTATTTGCTTATTTGCTTACTTACTCATTCACCACATCGCCGCTCTGCCCGCCATGCTTTTCAACCAAACGAATATTCTGAATCGTCATCGTTTTCTCCGCCGCTTTTGCCATGTCGTAAACCGTCAGCGCGGCGACTGAGACGGCGGTTAACGCTTCCATCTCCACGCCTGTTTTGCCGATTGTTTTCACAGTGGCGGTGACGATCACGCCTGGGAGCGACTCGTCGAGCGTCAGTTCTACATCCACTTTCGAGAGTGGGAGAGGATGACAAAGCGGAATCAGGTCGGAGGTCCGTTTTGAAGCGGTGATGCCTGCAATTTGCGCGACGGTCAGCACATCCCCTTTTTTCATCTGCCCCGCGCGGATCAAATCCAACGTCTCTATTTTCATGCGAACTTCGCCGCGCGCGATGGCGATCCGTTCGGTGTCGGGCTTGTGACTCACATCCACCATCTTCGCGTTGCCGTGTTCGTCGAGATGGGTTAGTTTTGACATAAAAGGATTATATCGTAGTAACGACTTAAGTCGTTACTACGATATAATTTCATCCTATGGAAAACCTGCTCGGACGACAATTGAATTACACCGTCCAAACGCCCGTGTACGAGGGTCCGCTCGACCTGTTGCTCGACTTGATCGAGCGCGCCGAGTTGGACATCACCGCCGTTTCGCTCGCGCTGGTGACGGACCAATATCTCGCGTACATCAACGGCATGGAAGAGTTGAACGCCGACGAGATTTCCGCGTTCTTGGTGATCGCAGCGAAGTTGTTGCAAATAAAATCGGAAGCGTTGTTACCAAGACCGCCTGCGCGTGAAGCAGGTGAAGAAGATGCGGGGCAATCGCTCGTTGACCAGTTGAAGTTATACAAACGCTTCAAAGAGATCGGCGGCTGGTTGCATGGACGCCAAGACGAGAACTTGCGAACGTATCTGCGAATCGCCCCGCCGCCAAAAGTGGAACCGAAACTTGACCTGTCGAATCTCACGCTTGAAAAATTAGTGATGGCGGCAGAATCGGCGTTTGCAAAAGGCAGGGCGAAAGAACCGCTCGGAACGGTCATCGCGCCGCCGCGTGTGACCATCCGCGAAAAGATAGACATGATCGCAAAGATCATGAAAGATGTGCAACGCTCGACGTTCAGAGCAATGGTCACTGACGGCGCGTCGCGGCTGGAGATCGTCGTCACGTTTTTGGCGATGCTCGAACTCATCAAACGCTATCGCATCGACGCGCATCAGGAAAGCTTATTCAGCGACATCGAGATCAATCGCACCGACGATTGGAAAGATGACGAGGAGTTGGAATTGGAGTTTGAGTAAGAGGAAAGAGAGAATTGGAGAATTGGAGAATTGGGGAACCAGAGACTGGAGATTAGAGGCTGGAGATTGGTCAACAAAAACCGTCCCAAAGGTCTTGGATACTCAACAAAGTTTTTCAAGGCATCCTTTGGGACGTTTTATCCGGGATGGATCTGTAACGTTGCCCAACCCACAAACTGATCAACGCTCCCGCATGATCGAATACCATCACATCCCACACAGACGGGAATCGTCCGCGCACGAACGATTGATGATATTCATCCGTCGCGGCGTAGAGGATTGCGATCAGCCACACAAGCCAGCGAAGGTCTTTCCGAAAGTCCAGCGCATACCAAACCCAAAACGCCAGCACGGCATACTCGAAGACGTGTCCCGACTTTTTGATGATCCGATCAACCAAACCGAAATTCGGTAATTCGTTCGAAGGCTGGGAGGAAAACCAAAAGATGACCGCCATCGTCAGCAAGGCGGGAAGCCATTTGAAAAGTTGGGTTCTCATAAAAACGTCCCGCAGGTTAACTGAATGACGATGGTAGTCAATAAAACCTGCGGGACGATTCACGCTCGATCAAACATCCGTCAAACTGATCGCGACGGTACAACTTCCATCGCCCAGGTCAACACTCTGGATCACAACCGCCTTGCCACTTGGGTCGCCGTCGAAGACAATGCTGAACACGCCGTCTGAAATCGTCGTGAGCAATGCGCGTTCGACGTAGCCGCGCGAAACATATTCATCGCGATAAAACTTCAACACCTCTGCTTGCGGCAATTTGGTGTAATACAACAGACTACCGTCGCCCAAATCAACAACATTGTACGCGTCCGCCGTGATCGGAAATCCCGAAGCGGATGTATCCGCGTTCCCACCCGAGTTATCTTGCGGAGCAGCTGTCGCGGGCGAATCGCCTCCACTGGGCGGAACGGGCGCGTCGCCGCCACCGCCGCCCCCGCTCAACAAGCTGCATGCCAATGAAGCCAAAGCCAGCACGGTCAACGCAAGAAAAATTTGTTTGAATTTCATGTCATCTCCTTTTCATCAATTCTATCATCCGCAACGAGTACAATTCACGCGATGATACAAACGGATGAGATCGTTTTACGCGACGGCGACTCGTGGCTTCACTTCACGAATCCTCAGCGCATAATTTCCGCCGATCAATTACACGACGTGCTACCCGCCCTGCGCGAGATCGAAGACGCAGTCAACGACGGATTCTATGCGGCAGGATTCCTCAGTTACGAATCCGCGCCCGCATTTGACGCCGCGCATCTGACTACCGAAACTTTCCGTCCTGAGCGGAGCGGAGCGCAGTCGAAGGACACGCTCGCACCACACGCTTCGACTTCGCTCCTCCAAGATCATTCGTCACTCCGCTCAGCGCGGGATTTCCCTTACTTATGGTTTGGACTCTACCCTCAGCCTCGCCTCATTTCGCTACCTCAGCCTGCCTCGCCCAAACCAGCCTTGACCTGGTCCCCAACCGTCTCGCGCGATACGTACAACTCCGCCATCGAACAAATCAAAAATCACATCGCGGACGGGCGCACATATCAAGTCAATTACACGATGCGCCTCCAAACGGACTTCAACGCCGATGCGTGGAATTTCTTCCTCCATCTCGCGCAAAATCAAAATAATCACGCGGCATTTATTGACACGGAACGGTATGTCATCGCATCCGCTTCGCCTGAATTATTTTTTCAACTAGACGGCGAAACCGTCACCTGCCGCCCGATGAAAGGGACAACCCATCGAGGGCGTACCACGCTCGAAGATGTGGAACAGGCTGAATGGCTGAAAGAATCGGAGAAGAATCGCGCCGAGAATGTGATGATCGTGGACATGATCCGCAACGACCTGGGGCGCATCGCAAAGACGGGAAGTGTTCGCGTCCCCGAATTGTTCGCCACAGAAAAATATCCCACGCTCTGGCAAATGACATCCACTGTGCAAGCAGAGACAGATGCGTCGCTGACCAAAATTTTCACCGCGTTATTTCCGTGCGCGTCCATCACAGGCGCGCCGAAAGTCAGCACGATGCGGATCATCTCCGAACTCGAAACCACGCCGCGCAAAATGTACACGGGGAGCATCGGCTACATTGCGCCGAATCGCAAGGCGAAGTTTAACGTCGCCATCCGCACCGCGTTGATCGACCGCGAGACTCAAACCGCAGAATATGGCGTCGGCGGTGGCATCGTCTGGGATTCGGAAAGCGGCGACGAATACGATGAGGCATTGCTCAAAGCCCGCGTGCTGACCGAGTCGCCTCCGCAATTCTCGTTACTCGAAACCCTGCTGTGGACTCCCGAAGATGGATTCTTCCTGCACGATAAACACATCGCGCGTTTATTGGATTCAGCAGAGTATTTTGGTTTCCCATTTTTATCCCAACTCAGGTGGTCGAGTAGTCCCGCGTGTGCTGAGCGGAGCGATAGCGCAGTCGAAGCACCGCGGGACGTATCGAGACCACCACATCCAAAAGAAATTCTCAAATCATATTTAGACGAAATTTCATCCCAATTCATATCCCCGCAACGCGTGCGATTGTTGCTTGATAAAAATGGCGAGTTGAGTCACGAAGCAAAACCGTTTCAAACACCCACGCTACCGCCGCCGTCCTCGGCGGCGGGGACGCCGCCTGTAGCGAGTATGAAAGTCTCGCTCGCAAGTCAGCCAGTAGATTCAAACAATATATTCCTCTTTCACAAAACCACTCACCGCGACATATACGACTCCGCTCGAAAAGATTTCCCCGACTGCGACGATGTTCTCCTCTTCAACGAACGCGGTGAATTGACCGAATTCACCATCGGCAACCTCGTCGTTGAAATGGATGGCAAATTGTACACGCCGCCTATTTCTTGCGGCTTGCTCGCAGGCACATTCCGCGCACATTTGCTGGAAAATGGTCAGGTAGAAGAGCGAATTATTCAAGTGGATGAAATTAGGAAATGCGAGAAGGTATTCTTAGTCAATTCGGTGAGGAAGTGGCAGCTGGTTGAAATAACAAAGTGACTGTCACCTTGCAGGTGACAGTCACTTGTAGGGAGAAATGAGTCTTAAGGTCTTTACCTCAAGGGTCTCTGTGCACTCTGTGGCTGATTGATCTGCCCCACAAAATTTATTCGCTCCTCCGCAAAAACTCTCTTATCGAAATCGAAGCCGCCGCGCCTTCGCCAACCGCCGAAGCGACCTGCTTGGTGCTTCCATGCCGCGCATCGCCAGCGACGAAAATTCCCGACACGTTCGTCTCGAACGGAAGCGGCGCGTGTTCGGCGTGCTCGTCATGCGTGAGGTCGTGTCCCGTCAGCACGAATCCCCATTTATCCAACTCGACGTAATCTTTCAAGAATCCTGTGTTCGGAGTTTGACCGATGAAGACAAACGCCGCGGCAGGATGAACCTCTTCGATTTTATCGCTGTCTTTGAAATGATATTTGATCGTCTTCAATTTCGAGTCTTTGCCTTCAAAGGCATCCACGATCGCGTTGTACTTCACTTCCACGCCTGAGTTCGGCTCATTGACCTTGTCTATCGCGATCTGGCTCGCCGTGAGTCTATCGCCGCGCACGAGCAAGGTCACTTTGTCGGTAAAGTTGGTGAGATGCAAACCCTCCTCCACCGCCGAGTTGCCGCCGCCGACCACAACAATTTCCTTCGAGCCTTTGTAAAACGGACCGTCACACGTCGCGCAGAAATGAATCCCCGCGCCGATGTAATCGTCCTCGCCGGGGACTTCGAGCCTGCGATACGACGCGCCTGTTGCGATCAACACTGCCAGCGAGTGATAATGCTTGCCATCCGACATGTAGACTTCGTGATAGCCCTCCTCCCTTTCCATGCGTTCGACATCCACCGCCTGCAAAATCTCCACGCCGAAACGCCGCGCCTGTTGCGCCACACGGTCGGAGAATTCCTGTCCGCTGATGCCTT
>WBZY01001090.1_pt1 | contig 15632 bp, 12 predicted proteins | sample 5204191 | NCBI WGS metagenome assembly WBZY01 (sample SAMN12344363, study PRJNA552823) | activated sludge metagenome | biome: Activated sludge suspended growth; feature: Anammox Sidestream; material: Wastewater; isolation source: activated sludge from anammox sidestream of wastewater treatment...
ACGGGAGGATTCGGAGGTATCATGTTAACGGGAAGAAGACACAACCATTATTTTGCATGCATTATTTTGTTCGCTTTTATCTTACTCATAAATGAAGCCAGCAGTTATGCCCATCACGGCGGAGTTTCTACGGCATTTGGGCCTGGAGCTCCTATTGAAACGGCATCTCCCTTGGCCCTCGGCAAGGGGAACTTTTTACTCTACGAAAAGTTTGAATACGTGCCTTTTGAACACAAAGACCATGCAGACCCGGAAAATATCGATACCTTTACCTTTTTCAACACCCTTGTTGGGTACGGCTTTACCGACGCCATCAGTGTCTATGCAATATTGCCGGTGGCGATAAAGGAACAGGATAGTCTGGGTACTTCGAGCGGTCTGGGAGACCTGGGGTTCATTTTTCAGTATGGTTTTAAGTATGGTGAAAGGGATGGTATTCGTGGCTTATACGGCTATGGCGCGGAAGATTCCTATGGCGCTGAATACAGCACTGATGACTTAAAAATGGCCCTGCAGGCCGGGTTTACGGTGCCCACCGGTGAAACGTCGAATCGGGATAATAAGGGAGATATCTTTGATATGGGGATGCAGCCGGGTTTTGACGCCCCTACTTTTCAGTTTGGCTTTGTTGCATCGAAGATGATCTTACCTCATGTTACCCTGACCGGGGATACATCGCTTACAGTATTTACTGAACACAATGAAGGCAAGCCGGGCAATGAAATACGCCTCAATGCGGCAGGTGGTTACGAGATATATGAGAAAAAGAACGGATTTCTCTCCCGTCTCGATATTATAGCGGAATCAAACTTGCTCTATCTTACCAAGGACCAGGATGATGAGAACGAAACAGATGATGCAACCGGCGGGACCATTCTGTACCTTTCTCCGGGTTTAAGGGCAACGTTTGGCAAACACGTCAGCATAGGGATGTTGGTAAAATTGCCAACGTGGGAAGACCTGAACAATGAATCAGAGCAGCAAGGCGCTGAAGGTCTTGAAGAGTACCGGGCAATCATTACGTGTTCAATTTCCTTTTAATTACGAAATATTGTATAATTGGAATCTCGATGTATTCATGAAAATATTGGACAACACGGACAGGGGTTATTTGACTGTATCCTCTTTTAAAACTGAGGGATTTCAATCTTTCTGTTCCTGCCTTAACCCACCCCCAACCCCCTCTCAAGAGGCGGTGAAAGAAGTCCCATCCTGGGAGGGGATTCAGGGGTGGGTTTAACCTTATCATGAAAAGTCGCCGAAGGCCTAATGAAGTGTTAAAGAATTTCAAAGTTGCAGTTGTAGAGCGACGAGGCTCGTCGCTCTACATCGAATGTATAGGAATTTCAATCTTTCGGTTCCCTTCTGGAAAGAGGGGAACTGAAAAGTCGCCGTCGCAGGCAGTCTCATTAATAAAATGAAAGGAGTTCGCCGTGCTTAATACTCGCTGCTGTAAAAAAATCGTGTTGTTATTGGTATTCTTCTTTATCGATTCTCTCCCCGTTGTTTCTGCCCATGAAGGACACTCCCATGAAGCCATGATTACCATCGGGAAGAAGACCGTTGTTCATCTTCAAACAATCCTGTCAGCCTACCAGGATGTGCATACTCATTTGGTAAAGAAAGACCTGGATGGCATTTCCGGTTTAGCCCAGAAAATGTCAGATGCTGCCAGACAAGCCATTCTAACGGAATCAAACGGAGCCGGCAGGCACATGATGGAGCACGTGCTTGCAGGAGCGGAAGACCTGCAAAAAGCAAAAAACATTCAAGATGCCCAAAAGTCCTTTGCGTCAATAAGTGAAGGCCTTTTGCCATTTTTCAAGTCCTGGCCTAACCAGCTCAAACGGAATGAATTGAAGATATGCAAATGCAAACATGACGGATATTGCTGGCTTCAATCACAGAACTGCGCTTCTGCCTGTCCTCATAATGCAGACCAGACAAAGGTGTGCACAGAAATTGAAGAGATAAGGTAATGCCCCTATTTCTCAATTTATGAGCCACCATTACCGGCATTTTAACGCTGCTGCCACGTTATACTCAAGAGGCGTACAATTTGTGATTTATAAATTTGATACAGACTTAGCATAATCTAAAGGGGTGGCACGGACAAGCTGTGCTTGTCCGTGTTTTTGTAATACTGCTCAACACCTTGTGCTCGCAATGATCAGACTCGGTTTGTCTATCCAATTTTTAAAATAGATATTTCATAAACAACGTCGTGCAAGTTCAACACGGACAAACAGAGTTTGTCCGTGCCACCCTGTTTATCAATCTAAATATTCACTGGTTGTGAACCTTTTGAGTATAGATGCGGCCCGGGCATATAAGCAATATATTGAAGCTGGTGGGAAGATGTTTGTGACGATAAGCGGCGCAATGGGCACTGCCGGGATTGTGCTTTCCCTGTCCGGGATGATCCGACAGGGAAAGAGAATTCGATAATATGCTGAGCAGCTACAGCAGATACGAGATATAGCCGATATAGAGCGCAATGTACAGCATCCCCTCTCCCTTTGTCAGCCTGCCTTTCCGAAGAGCTGCATACAAGAGCAGCGTTATCATCGCGAGAAATATGAGGTCTGGATAGATCTTTTGAAAATTGATCGTCAGCGGGTTCAGAATGGAGGCAAGACCAAGAATCCAGAGGATATTGAATATATTTGAGCCTACGATATTTCCGATTGACATTGCATATTCACCCTTCCTTGCCGCAAGAATGGAAACAATCGTTTCTGGCAATGAAGTGCCTGCCGCCACAATGGTTGCACCGATAAGCCACTCGGTAACCCCGGCAGAGCGCGCCAGCTTTACCGCATAATCCACCGTAAAATATCCGCTTATCAGGACTCCCGCAAGCAGGAGGACAACGACGACAACCTCTTTGATTTTTGATAAATTTTCATCAGGCTCAGTCTTGCGGTGAACCCTGTCGTGTCTTATGATCGTGTAGGTGTAGCCTGCAATAATCGCTACCATCGCTACTCCTGTAAGTCTTCCCATTTTTCCAAGGTATGCAAAAAGGCATATGATAATGACAGCAAACAGCATTACCAGCCCATCCCTTTTTGCGAAGATAGTCTCTTTTATTGAGAGATGGCTTATGATGCTTGCTATACCGAGGATGAATGCAATGTTATAGATATTCGAGCCAACGATATTGGAAACCGATAAATCGCTGCTCTGTCTGACAGCGGCCATTGACGATACGACACATTCCGGGAGCGACGTCCCATAGGCAAGCACCGTAAGTCCTATAACTGCCGATGAAACGCCAAATGCCCTGGCGAGTCTCTGTGCGGAAAGAATAAGCTTGCCGCCTAAGAATACCAACACGCCGAGACTTGCAGTGAGTGCAAGGAGGTTTATGAAGATTTCCATCGGTTTCTGAGGAAAATAATAGAACGAAGTATCGGCTTTGCTATGAACAAAGTAAAGGAGAAAAAAAGGGGGCAAGCCTTTTATTGTTCTGAGAAAGCTCCTTGTCTCTTTTCAAAATTTTTTTCGTAATCGCTTACTCTTCAGGCTTACCGTGCTATGGTCTTATCTCATCATTTCTCTTATCTCAGTTCCATTGTTTCCGCGTACGCGATATAACGAGTCCATAGCTGCTGGCTTATTATACCTTGTTTCGTTTTTATTTCATTAAAACTTTTATTCGTCTCTCTCATGCATCATATTCTGAATTGATTTTAAATAATGAATCTGCTAGTATTCTAAGCTGAAAATTCTTAAAGAAGCCCAATTGATTATGAACAGGTCGAACGTTTATTCAGATATCACGAACAGCCATGCGCAGGGTTAACAAGGTTATTGCCGCTATTCAAATTTTCATTCTTTTCAGCCTCATCTTATGTGGCGGTGGCATACCCTTCAATGTGTCTGTGAAATCGGGCGAATATCCCTGCAAAGACCATGCATGTGGTTGCAAGTCAGAATCTGATTGCAAAGCACATTGCTGCTGCTCGCCGCGGGGGAATGCGTCCGCATCTCAATCTGATGCAAAAAAACCGAACGACAGCTTTCAATCATTCATAAGCAGCCTCCAGTGTAAATCCGGAAGTGATGCAGTCACCATAATGCACGTTGATCTGAAATTCATTCCGGACAATGATGGTTTAATTTCCTCAATAACATTTTTCTGTTTTCTCACCAGCGATACCGTAGTTTATCCTGGTGAACCTATGGCATCACCTCCCGAAAAGCCTCCCCGTTGTTCCGCGTAAAACCAAAACTCCCGACAAAGCAGACGCGACAGACGAACGCTATTTATGGGTATGAGCAATCATTGCGACGCGATTGTTTCCCTATTACCCGAATTGCCGACACAAGACTGCCGATCACTCGCATCTATTTTCAATCGCTATGCTAAGCCATCTCTCTGTTCAGGGAAGAGATAAGGCCGGTAAGGGGATGTATACTCATTCCGGCGGGATACTGTCATTCATAGCGGTCACGTTTCCCATGAGTTGTCTGGAAAAAAAATTTCAATCGTATAGGAAACGTTATAAATAGGATGACATGTAATCGTCATTGCAAGCGGAGCGAAGCAATCCTTCTCTGAGATTGTTTCAGGCTTGCGCCCCCGCAACGACAACTTTTCTTTTGCGTTAACAATGGTATGGATCCTCCTTTGCAAAAGGGAACTTCGGCATGATTTCGGACGAACGCCTGATTTAATGTATGGTGTCTAATAAAAAATATTTTGACATTTTCGGCAAAAATATTTTTTTTCTCGCTGTGCAGGGGCAGGTTCGAAACCTGCCCCTATCGTATTTCTTTTCCGACTCGTTCGGGTTGGGAGTTTAAACGTTTGTTGTAGGGGCGAAGCATTTGCTGATATTAAATTTGAATGCCATCTTATATCCTGGACGGCAAATGCTTCGCCCCTACGTGGGACGTCAAGCGCGGTAGTAGAAGGCTTAATTTCGTCGCAACAATTATTTTTTTTAATTTGAACACTATTCGATTTCTAAGGAGTTATTATGAAGAATTTTGGCGCAATAATCCTGGTTCTCCTCTGTGCTTCCCGTGCTGTTTATGCACACGGCGAGTGTTGCCTTTCAAGAACGCTTTTTGAGGCGGCCACCTCTCATGTTACCACGGCATCAAATTTTGGCCTGTCACTTCAGTATGAATACACCAATATGGAGACGATACGGGATGGATCCGACCGTATCGGCCACAATACCCTGCTTGATCAGGTAGCCGCAGAATGGCCGGCGATGCCTATGGATGGGAAGAGCTTTGCAATACCGACAAGGATGATTATGCAAAAGTATACCGTGTTAGGCACCTATTCTGTCACGGAACGGTTTCAATTTCTGACCACGGTTCCCTATGTGATAAACGACATGGATATGAGAATGGTGATGAGGAGTCCGATGGGAATGGATATGAGGATGGACATGGAGATGGATACCATAGAGGGGCTTGGAGACATGACCCTTATGGGGCTTTACAAGCCTTACCTGGATAATCCCGATGCCCCAGCAAAAAAGCTAACCGTGGGAATCGGACTAAAACTCCCGACGGGTAAAAATGACGATGAGACAGATTCCGGCAACCTTGCCCATGCCGTGATGCAGGCAGGGACAGGGTCGTGGGATCCTCTTTTTCTCGTCAATTACCTCCACACGCTTTCCCCGGTAGTCTTTCAGGCCAATCTTTTATATCATGCGACGACAGAAGGTGACGAGGGGTATGAATTTGGAGACAAGGTATCACTCGACCTTATCGCCCGATACCTGCTAACCAGCTATGTAAATCCCGGCCTGGAGCTCAATCTGTTTTATGCAGGGCAGGACACCGATCATGATGACAGATATTCAAGACCGGATGAATCCCTTTTGGATAACACCGATAATACCGGCATTACCTCTGTTTCAATTACGCCTTCTCTTCAGATAAGGATACCAAAGACGGGCGGGAGTATTGATCTGAAATTTCAACAACCCCTCTACCAGCATGCCAGAGGCATCCAGCAGGTAGTGGACTGGCGGGCAATGGCCTCTATCGTTTGGGCCTTTTAAACCGGCAAATGATTGATATGGAGTAACAAGGTAGTATTTCAAAAAAACAGAGCATAGGTATTTGCCTGTGGTGGGATGTTTCATGCCAGGAATACGTAACCCTGTCAGGGCTTTAAACCCTGACAGGGCTGACTCACCGTGGGCAATGCTAATGAGTATAGACTTTACAAAAACATCTTCCGAAAAGGAATCCTTTTTCCACCCCTTGTCGATTGAATATATCTGTTGTAAGGAGATACAATTTGTAGTAGAATCCCGCCTGAGACGAATGAAGGTAAGCATATTTTAAAAATAATCGCGATTCCTATTTTCCGGAAAAAGCACAATCCCATTTGTTAATCGGGTGGTTGAGGGGTTATATATCGTGAAAATGCTTTACGCTCATTCCGCTAGTTCATAAGATCAGAGGCACAGGCTTAGCGACCATTTAAAAGAGATTGCTGCACTTTCCAGAAAATCCGTCAATCAATTCAGCACGTGAGACACAAATTACTGGACTGATTTACAGCATAATGTGGGGGAGTATTCAAGATAATAGAATATTTGTATAGAAGGAGATAATACAATGGAGGAGCAACAATATTTTGCACATAAAAAACACCTATTATCCAAACACTTGAAAGATGTAGGGACAAAAGCATCTGATTTTGCCAGTGCATTTGATGCCTCTTTGCATGGGAAAATAACAGGTTTATTGCATGACTTGGGAAAAGTAGAAGCAGAATTTCAGCAACGATTAGAGAGCGATGATAAGCAGGTGAAAAATAAGAAACCCCATGCCCATCATGGAGCAATGATTGCTTTAAAAAAAGATGCGTGGCCGATAGCCTTTGCAATAAACGGTCATCATGCAGGGCTTCATAATCGGAATGATGTAGGCAAAAGAAAAAATGACTATCTGAATAAGGCTGAAACAGCATCTAATCTGCTTCATAACTCTGATCAAAATTGGGTTTGTCCTGACATTGCCGAAATCCTGCCGAAATGGCTGCAGGATTTGGAATTTGACTCCACCAAAACCTCTGAGGGCTGGTTTGCAGCAGAGTTTTTTACTCGTATGCTTTTCAGCGCTTTGATTGATGCCGACCGGTTAGATACCGAAGCATTTGAAAAAGTGAATGATCCATTACTTGAACTGCGGAAATGGCCGGAATTTAAGCCGGATGATTTAATTCAGAAACTAAAAAAAGAACTTCATGCACGCATGGAACAAGCAGTCAAGGAACAGAAAGCCTCCCAAGAGGTCTTGAAGGTCAGAAATGAAGTAGGACGACTTGCCGAGCAGGCAGCTCGGAACGAACGAGGATTATTCTCAATGAGTGTTCCGACAGGCGGTGGAAAAACTCTTGCATCACTTCTGTTCGCATTGGTGCATGCAAAATTTCATAATGATAAGATTGCGCCAGATGATTCTAAACGTTTCAAACGAATTATTGTCGTGATCCCATATCTCAGCATTATTGAGCAGACTGTAAGCGAATATGTAAAAATATTCGGCGAAAACATGATACTTGAGCATCATTCTGAGGTTAATGAAAAAAATGCGTCCGATTACAAAAAAGAAACGGGAGATGGCGAGATAGATTTGAAAGCGAAGCGAAGGCGAATGGCTGCTGAAAATTGGGACGCGCCCATTATTGTTACGACTAGCGTTCAGTTTTTCGATTCTTTATTTTCAAGAAAACCGGCACAAGCTAGAAAACTCCATAATATCTGTCAATCAGTCATTATCTTTGATGAGGTGCAGACACTGCCACCACTGTTACTGCAGCCCATTTTAAACGTGTTAAACGAATTAACGAATCCGAACCGTCCCTATAAATGTTCCGCGGTATTTTGCACTGCAACGCAACCTGCTTTAAGTAAGACAGAAGACTTGCCTTGTGGGATAGAGGGTTTAGTTCCTATCATTCCCATAGAAACGGCAAGAGGCCACTTTAATGTTCTAAAACGAACTGATTATAATTGGCAAGACGAGAAGAAGTCCTGGGATAACATTGCAAACGAAATGCTCAATGCCCCTATGAAGCAAGCATTGGCTGTCGTCAACACAAGACGCAATGCGCGCTCTTTACATGAAGCCGTTAAAAATGTAATTGGGCAGGGCAGTGATTATCTTTTTCATCTTTCGACATGGATGATGCCGTCTCATAGAAGAACTGTTTTAGATGAGGTTAAAAATAGGATTGAAAATAATCAGCCGTGTGTCTTGGTAAGCACACAGTGTATTGAGGCCGGGGTAGACGTGGATTTTCCTGAGGTCTGGCGGGCTTTTGGCCCGTATGATTCTATCGTTCAGGCCGCAGGCAGGTGCAACCGTAATGGCAAACTTGACAGAGGGAAAGTTCATGTATTTATTCCTTCTGATAAAGGACTCCCTAAGGGTTTATATTTTACAGCAACCAAACAAACAGAGCTTCTGAGGAAAATGAATCTTGCCGATCCTGAAAATCCGGAAACCTTTGAACATTATTTTCGGCTTCTCTATCAGTTAAGTGTTCCTGATGAATGTGGCATACAAAAGGCCCGTGCAGAATTTCGTTTTGAAGAAGTGGACAAACTCTTTAATTTCATAGATGAGAAGACCATTCCGGTTTTAATACTTCGTGAAAGAATTGGAGACAAAGAACATGATACAGCGGCAAAACAAGTTTATGATATTGCACAGAAACGAGGCTTTTTCTTGAGGGATGATTGGCGGACTCTGCAAAAATATATGATGAATTTACCGTATCATTATCTTTCAAATTCTCCCTACAAAGAAAATATCAGCTCTATTTTTGATGATAAGCTCAATCTTTATTTATGGAATGGAATTTATCGCGGAGGAATCGACGGATACGGATTGGAATTTAACGGTTTAACTATAGAGGAGATGACACAATGATCAGTGAGCCAGTACGGATTCGTATTAAAGGTCAATGGGCTTGTTTTACAAGACCAGAATTTCATGTTGAAAGAGTTAGCTATCCAGTCATTACGCCGTCTGCGGCTAGAGGGGTTCTTGAGGCAATCCTGATGAAGCCGATTGAAAAGCCGCAGTCGGATAAACGACAAGACAAATCCGGTTTCATCTGGCGAATTTTGAGGATCGGCATAGTAAAGAAAGGAGTTCCATTTTCAATTTTAAGGAACGAACTTAAAACATCAAAAATTGCATTTTCAGGTAAGGCAGGCCAGCCTATTAATGTTTCGGATACAGAAGAAAGCCATACTCAGAGGCACAGCTTGATTTTAAAGGACGTTGAATACCTGATCGAAGCGGCCATAGAAGTCCCTGAAGAGTATATACAAGACAATGGCGTCATTTCTGTAGTAAAATACCGGAAGATATTTGAAAGACGCGTCAAGTACGGCAGATGTTTTCACAGACCTTATTTGGGTTGCCGTGAATATCCGTGCGAATTCGAATGGGATGAAAATGCACGGGTGGATCAAACAGTCAACGATGACTTTGGCAGTATGTTTCATGATTTTGATTTTTCTCCCGTTTGGAATCATTGGGGCAATAAAAAAGAACGCCCTGAGAAGTGGGTAATAAATGGTAAAACAATTCATCCTATTGCTAAAGCTTTTTATGCTAAGGCGGAGAAAGGATGGATTACAGTTTCCAAAATCATCTCAGATGACGGAAGAAAGAAGGTAGAGGGATGCTAGAAGAATTATTAAGAATAGCCGATGATCATGGCTTGACCGGTCACGAATCATTTCGCGAAAGAAAAGTCCATTGGTTTGTTGACCTTGACATTGACGGAAATTATTTAAGCATAAGTCCGACAACGGCGGGTTGGAAAAATAATGATGAGAGAGGCAAACGATATAAAACGCCCGTCAATCTTTATTGTCAGGCTGAAGAAGGGGAGATTAAATCTGTCTGCACTAATCAGCACAATTGGCTCCCGGATTTCCTGACATACCCGGCGAATGAATTATTCTCCGGCGGTGTTTATTGGGAAAAAGACGATAAAAAGATAAAAAAATTAAATCAATCGTGGGCAGTAATTTTTGAGGCAGCCGAAGCGTTACCTCAAAACAGGCTTTTATCTTCTGTTAAGCGGTATTTGCAAAAAAAACCAGAGTTTCCGGTTCATGATTTGTCGTTTTCTGATGAGAAGGAAAAAGAAACTTTATTAAAACGATTTAATGAAGACAAAGAAAGAATTTCCTTCAGGGTCAATGGCAAGATCGTATTTCTTGATGAAGAAATAAAAAATTGGTGGATATCGCGCAATGAAAAAATAAGAAACGAAGTTTTGTCACTTTTACCCGAAGGCAAAGACTTTATATTGCCTGACAGCGGCAAGCTTACAGAATTTTTTCCGGTGGTGTTTAACAATATTCCCTTTGCCTCTTTCGACAAAGAACCATTTATATCATATGGTCTGGGTAAACAAACTGCACCTCTCCGCATTGAAACAGCTGAAAAATCTGCCGCAGCTTTGAACTGGATGTTGGCAGATGAAAATTACAATATTGCCATGGGCGATATTACAGCGGTTTTCTGGGCAAAAAATAATGATTCGGTCAATTTAACCGGCTTTGTTTCGCTTATTTCAAAAAATGATGCCCTGGAAGTGAAAGATTTTTTTAACAATATCTGGGGACATAGGCAGCCGAGTATTGAGGAATCCAATTTTTATGCCGCGTTAATAGCGCCGAAAAGAGGGAGATTTTCAATTTATTCGTGGCATACCGAGACTTTAAAAGAAGCAGAAGGAAAGATTAAATCCTATTTTCAAGCGATAGTTATGCCTCTAAATGGAGAAGATACTACATTCTCCATTTCTGAACTTGCAGGCGTAACGGTTAGAAAACCAAAGAAGGGACAACCGACAAAACCGCTCCCAAATACTTACATATCTTTATTTGAAACCGCTCTGTTTGGTTTTCCAGTGCCGTATAAATTATTTAAGACGGTATTAATTCGGCAGGGCATAGAAATGGCAAAAGGAGCGGAAGAAAAAGATTTTGAGAAACGTTTGGCTGCAAGAACGGCAGTAATAAAACTATTTTTTAAAATAACGAAAGGAGGAGATACTATGGAACAGAAAAGACACGATGTTGAAAAGAGTCCGGGTTATTTATGCGGGCGGCTTTTGGCTATCTTGGACAAGATTCATCAAGAAGCGCATAGAGAAAGTGGAGGGACTAACAACTCGCCTGCCAATAGGGTCTACTCGGTAGCATCTAAAACTCCGGCTCTCATATTCCCTCGTCTCTGTAATTTAGCGCGGCATCACTTAAACAAAATTGGCGGTGGATGGGCAAATCGTCTGGAATATGGAATTCCAAAGGAAGAACGCGGGGATGGAATAGAAGAAGACTTTGAAGGTTTGGCAAAAGTTTGTTCTCGATTGAAAGAAACAATCGGCAAAGAATTTCCAAGAATCTTAAGCCTTGAAGACCAAGGACGCTTTGCAATAGGTTTTTATTATGAGCGAGACCGTTCAAGGAGATTGAAAACTAATAAAAAAGATACCGAGCAAAACGTTCAAACCAATAACCAAATAGAGGAGGGACAAAAATGAGCGACGATACCAATAAACTTCAACATGGTTTAATACTTCCTAGTGGGAAAAATGTTTCTGATGTGGTTACCGAACGCCATGACATGGTTTTGCTTTTTGATGCGAAAAAGGCGAATCCCAACGGTGACCCTGACGCTGAAAACATGCCGAGAATCCAGCCGAATACCTTGAAAGGTTTGGTTACAGATGTCTGTCTTAAAAGAAAAATCAGGAATTTCTTCAGCCTTTACAAGACAGATGGAAATTTAAAAGACAATCCAGAAATCGGTTACGATATTTTTATAAAAGAAAATGCGATTTTGCAGCAGTTGATGGAAGCCAAGCCGATAGAGGATTTAGCCAAGGAAATATTTAAAGAAAGATATAAGCCAAAAATTGAAAGTCCTGATGCCAAGAAAAAGGCTAATAAAGAAGAACCTACAACAAATGAGGAATCCTTTCGGGATGCTCTATGCCAAACCTATTTTGATTTGCGTGCTTTTGGCGGTGTAATTTCTACGGAAGGACCTCTTAAAGGCAGTTTCTACGGACAGGTTCGGGGACCAATTCAATTCTCATTTGCTGAATCACTGGATAAGGTGCTTCAGTTGGACGCTACAATTACTCGTTGCTGCTCTACAAGCGAAAAAGAAAATAAGGAATTGAAAAGGCAAAGTGAGGGTGAAGAGAAGACTGGCGGCAATCGGACTATGGGACGAAAATATAATATTGACTATGGACTCTATAGGGCTCATATCTACTTTTCTCCTGCCTTTGCCGCAAAAACCGGCTTTACTTATTCTGATCTGGATAATTTTCTTTTTGCCATGACACACATGTTTACCGATGACCCATCTTCCAATCGCTCAGGCATGAGAGTGGTAGGGCTTGTTGATTTTCAGCATTCAAGACCGCTAGGGAATGACCATGCACATAAACTATTCGATATGGTAAAAGTTGAGATGCGGGACAAGAATAAAGACTATCCTGATTCAATTAATGACTATTTCGGATGCGTTCCTGAGCAAATTGATGGGAATAAAATCACAGTCAAAAAAGTAATATGGGAAATCCCTGAGAAATCGTAATGTATTCAGAAGATGACTTGATCCCCATCTCAGCGCTTGCCGATTTCACCTTTTGCGAACGCCGTGCAGCATTGCATTTCATTGAGCGCGTCTGGGAAGACAATGTAATGACCGCTGAGGGTTCTATCCTTCATGAGCGAGTGGATGATGAATCAGCTTCGGAGGTGCGCGGAAGTGTGCGGATTGCTCGTAGTGTCTGGCTGCGTTCCCTCGTTCTTGGACTCATCGGCAAGGCTGATATGGTGGAGTTTCATAAGACGGCAACAGGCGGAGTTAAACTTGAAGGCGTATCCGGTTTATGGTTGCCGTTCCCTGTTGAGTATAAGCGTGGACATCTTCGTCATGAACGTAGTTTTGCAATTCAGCTTTGCGCCCAGGGAATGTGCCTTGAAGAGATGTTGGGCGGAAATATTCCATCTGGAGCTGTTTTTTATGGTAAAACCCGTCGCCGTATGGAGGTGGTTTTTGATGTGGCATTAAGGGCAGAAACAGAGAATGCAACAAAAAAGGTGCATGAGCTCATTGCATCAGGCATTACCCCGAAGGCAGAATATTCAAAGAAGTGCAAACCCTGTTCATTGCTAAATCTGTGCATGCCGAAGGTGAGCAGCAGGGTAAGTAATTATCTGATGAGGGTGATGGATTCCGCATCAGATGAAAATGAGGAGGCACAAAATGACTGACCAGAAAGAATTCCCGCTTATACCGCCACATGGAGGGTACCGGGAGCTACAGTCGTACCAGATGTCTGAGATTGTGTATGACGCCACAATAATATTCTGCGATCGTTTCATTGACCGACGCTCCCGCACCCACGATCAGATGGTGCAGGCGGCGCGTAGCGGCAAACAGAACATCGCTGAAGGCAGCATGGCTTCTGGCACCTCCAAAAAGACCGAACTAAAGCTTGTCGGTGTGGCGCGGGCAAGCCTTGAAGAACTGCTCCTCGATTTTCAGGACTTTTTGCGGCAGCGCCGGCTGCCGCTCTGGGGAAAAGAGCATGAGCAAGCGCTTGCTGTGCGCAAGCTTGCGTACAGCAAGAATAGGTCTTATGAGACCTATAAGACCTATGTTGAGCAAAGCTCGCCAGAAGTGGCGGCGAATGCTCTGATCTGCCTGATTCACCAGACAAACTACCTGCTTGACCAGCAGTTGCGGGCATTGGAAAAGGCCTTTCTGAAAGAGGGTGGATTCACAGAAAGACTCTACCGGGCGCGATCTGAAAAAAGGAACAATAGAACACAAGAATGAAAAGACACCTGAACACATTATTCGTCACAACGCAGGGGGCGTATCTTGCCAAGGAGGGTGAGACGGTGGTGGTGAAGGTTGAGGGCGAGGTGAAACTGACCGTCCCGGTTCATACCCTCGGTGGAATTGTCTGTTTTGGCCAGGTCTCGTGCAGCCCTTATCTCATGGGATTCTGCGCTGAGAAGGAGGTGGCAATCAGTTTTTTGACGGAAACCGGCGATTTTCTCGCAAAGGTGCAGGGCCCGGTGTCTGGCAACGTCCTTTTGAGGCGTGAGCAGTACCGCCGGGCTGATGACCCAAAATCATCTGCATTAATAGCGCGTGCCGTATTGACCGGCAAAATAGCAAATTGTCGCACGGTGCTTTCGCGCGCATTGCGAGACCATTCGGATAAGATTAACGCCGATGCAGTTTCAAAGGCTTCTCAGAGGCTAGCCCATTACATCATGAGGCTAAATACTGAATTGACACTGGATATTTCACGCGGAATAGAAGGGGAGTCCGCATCCACATACTTTGGTGTCTTCGATCAGTTAATTACTTCACAGAAGGATGATTTTCGCTTCCGGGAAAGAAACAGGAGGCCGCCGCTGGATACGGTAAACTGTCTGCTCTCTTTTTTGTATACCCTCCTGATGCATGATGTGCGTTCCGCGCTTGAGGGTGTAGGGCTTGACCCTGCTGTCGGCTTTTTGCACCGAGACCGACCGGGCAGGTACGGCCTGGCGCTTGACCTGATGGAGGAATTTCGCCCTTTCATTGCAGACCGATTGACGCTCTCTCTGATCAATCTCTGTCAGGTGCAGGAGAAAGGGTTTCAGAAGAAGGAATCGGGCGCAGTGTGGATGGATGATGATACCAGAAAGACCGTCCTTGTTGCCTATCAAAAGAGAAAGCAGGAAGAGATACTGCATCCGTTTTTGAATGAGAAAGTAACCGTAGGGCTGCTCTTTCATATACAGGCATTACTCATGGCCCGTTATTTACGCGGAGATATGGACAATTACCCGCCTTTTCTATGGAAGTGAGGTGAAGAGATGCTCGTGCTTATAAGCTATGATGTTGCATCTGATGATACCGGACAGCGCCGTCTGCGAAGGGTTGCCCGCGCATGTAAGGATTACGGACAGAGGGTGCAGTATTCGGTGTTTGAATGCATTGTTGATCCTGCTCAGTGGACAATGCTGAAGGCGAGATTGATTTCAGAGATTGACCCTGAGAAAGACAGCCTGAGGTTTTATTACCTTGGCGCTAACTATAAGCATCGTGTGGAGCACGTTGGCGCAAAACCGTCTGTTGAACAGGACGGGCCTTTGATTGTTTAAATGCCGGTGCGAACCTTGAGCTTACATAATTTCTCAGGATGGTTCGCGGAGATGAAAAGATGTTGTGTGTAAAGATGTTAGCAAAATGATCGTTGATAACCGAAGATTATTTTTGATGCAAAATGATGTATCCGCGTAAAACAGCAAGGAAGTTGCCTGTTACTGGTAGGTTACGAGCGCGGGGGTCGCTCCCCGCGCGGGAGCGTGGATTGAAACTTCTTTGACTGCATCAATGTCAGGTGCGAGCGCGTCGCTCCCCGCGCGGGAGCGTGGATTGAAACACGAAAAACAACTCGGAAATCATTAATCTTCCGCGTCGCTCCCCGCGCGGGAGCGTGGATTGAAACTTACTCAGATTACATAGCAATACTCTCCAAGGATGGTCGCTCCCCGCGCGGGAGCGTGGATTGAAACCGTTCCAATTCA
>WBZY01001091.1_pt1 | contig 15631 bp, 12 predicted proteins | sample 5204191 | NCBI WGS metagenome assembly WBZY01 (sample SAMN12344363, study PRJNA552823) | activated sludge metagenome | biome: Activated sludge suspended growth; feature: Anammox Sidestream; material: Wastewater; isolation source: activated sludge from anammox sidestream of wastewater treatment...
AAATGAAAAGAAATATCTTTAATGATAATTATATGATTGAAGATTAATGAGAGAAAGTGTGTAAAAGATGACATCTTTTACCGATTTGGAAAGCCTACTGAAAGATGTCATCTTTGCTTACAATCCAGTGTATGTACGCACCTGAGTTTGTCGAAGATCCCTCTGGACAAGTCATTCGGAAGGTGTGAGAGTGAAGGCTCAATAAGTTATAATTTTAATTATCATTCAACCCTCTTCATCGAAAGGTGGAGAGGGTTTTTTATGTTAAACTGTTACCAAATTTTCCCTGAGTCTCTTTGAACTCATTCTAATCCTTGCGGCTGGCATTTGACTCCAGGTTTTTCTATCAATTATTCTTCCGGTTTTCTTCTTGTTTACACCGCCCCATTGTTTAAAGAAGAATGGAACTTCCTGTTCATTGCATTTATCTCTAATGATTCTTACCCATTCCGGATCCATAAATCTAGACTTAGGACCAGATTCACCTCCAACAATAACCCAGTCAATTCCACGTAAATCTAGTTTAGTAATTTTTGATATTAATGGTTCAATGGATAAAAATCTGACCGCAGATGGCACTTTTCTTAAATTTGAAATTCTGGAAGTATACTTTTGATTTTCAACACTGACACCCATCCAAATATTTTTTGACCACGGAAGCAAACTAGATAATTCTTCGAGTCTTTCACTTCGTTTTGTTAGTATTTGAAATGTATGCCATTCAGCTTTAACCATAACGTTAAATACTTTTTGAATAAATTCTAACGGAATCTCTTCATGAAATAAATCACTCATCGAATTAACAAAAATGGTTCTTGGTTTTTTCCAGTTAAGAGGTTCCTGAATTACATCTTCATGTAACGTAAGCTTGAATTCGTTCTTATATCTTTCGGAACCCATAAATTTTAACCGTTTGGCCATTCTCTCAGCGTAACAATTTTTACAGCCTGGACTAATTTTGTTACACCCAGTAACTGGATTCCAGGTACTCTCAGTCCATTCAATCTTGCTTCTATTCATTTTTTATCCATTTAATATTAACTGTAACTTTTTTATTAAAGACCGAATCATAATTAATTCGAGGTTTTCCGTTATAAGTAATTTTATTTTCGTGTTTTAATTTACTTAATTGATCAGTTGCATGTTTTGGTGGATGACCATTCTCTAAAGTTAAGATGTATATATCTTTATTTGTTACAACTCCTTTTGATTCTATAAATTCTGTTAATAAAATATTAAATCTATCAATCTTAGTTAATGTCTCTTCAAATAAGTTTTGTTGTCTTTTTAACTCATCGTCTTCGATATCAAAGTTAGCCTCACCATTGATTGGATTCTTCTTCCAGACTAGATTAAGAAATTTCTCAACAGCTAGTAAATTTTTTGCTCCAAATACAATCCCATAAATATTTGAATCTTTTTTAATAGAAAAAGGGAACAATCTAAGTTTAGTATTTATGGGTAGTTGGCTTTTGATTAAATCAATCAGACTTCTGTGAATAAATTTATATGGATTCTCTTTTAATTTATCTATATCGAAATTTAAGTGCCTTTTAAATTCATCAACTTCACCAAATCGCCATATGTATGAAGATGACAGAAAATAAAGAAAGTCAGTCTTACTAGTGCTTTCAAGTTTACTAAGATACTGTGATGAAATAAATTTAATTCCGTTTTGATCAGCAAATATTAGACAAGGGTAATTACTTATCACATCATAATATTTATGAAATGCCTCTTCAAAGTCCAGATTTTCAACTTTAGTTTCAATAATCTCTGAATAACTTCTTCTAGCACTTTTAAATTCGGTGATATTATCATTCAACTGTATAATTTTTTTCGGATCATTATCATTTAGGACAATAATTACTTTAGTATTATTATTAATTATTTGTTGTAAAAACATTTCAACTGTTTTAAGAATACGAATTGGACTTCCTTCTTTACCATCTTTATCGTATCCCGGTCCAGCAAAGAAATCGATTATATAAATTTTCTTGTATTTGCTTTGTACAAATACTGGCAACCATTCTTTTAAATATGATTCAAAAATTTCAAGTTTGGCTAATGTTGAATCGTCGAACGGTTTATCGTGTAAATTTTTGCTTGACAATCTTTAGTATTAAAATTCTATTATATTGTAAAAATAAATATAGCTCATTTTAAATTTTGAAGAAATCTTGTGGTAGTAATACTCCGATGTGCTTTATTTACTTCTCTTCTACAAACATATTCTTATTATTTAGTTTCATGCGCTTTCTTCAACATCAAGAAATTTCCAAACGTTATTAACGCAACACCGAGCAATGCAAACAAGGTCCAGGTATAATCTTCAAAAAATGTTGAGAGCAAAAGAGCAATGATTGGAAAAACAAGGGTTACATAAGCAGCTCTGTCTGCTCCGATTTTACCAAGCAAAGTTAAGTAGCTGTAGAAAGCAACGATAGAACCGAACACAGCGAGATAAATTAATGAGCCGATATACCGGAAAGAAACATCAAAGGTTAAAGGTGTATTAGTAGCAAAAACTAGGGTAAGCATTAACAGAGCTCCATAAAACATTCCGAAAGCATTTGTCTGTACAACAGGCAGTTTATTTCTTTGATTATATGCCGATATAATATTTCCAAGTGAAGCACCAATAACACAGAGGAAGGAAAGTATCAATCCCAGTGATTTTTCACTGGAGAAATTAAAACCTAAAAGCTCATCCTTAAAAACCAAAATGATTCCGGTAAAGCCAATCAACGCACTACCTAAAACATTCAGGCGAATTTTAGATTTGAGAAATACGAAACCATTAAAGATATTTAAGAAAATAATTGTGGTGAATATAACCGCAATAAGTCCGCTTTCAAGATGAACCTCTGCGAGGTAAACCAGCCAGTAGTTTATTCCAAATAGAAATACGCCCTGAAGTGCCATAAACAAATGCTGCTTTGCATTATACTTTAAATTCAATTTAATCATACTGCAATAAACAAAAAGAATTATTGCCGCAAGTAAAAAGCGATAGAAGACCGATACTAGCGGATCAACAACACCAAGCTGAAACGTTATTGCCAGCCAGGTTGAACCCCAAATAAACGCCGGGATGATATACAGAATAATATTTTTCATAATAGTATCTGGTATTTACGTTCTCTCATTTCTCCTCTGCAAATCTGTTCCTCAACTCAACAGGATTTCTTGATTTGCTCTTCATCTTCAGATTCAACATTTCAACAAAAACAGAGAACGCCATTGCAAAATAGATGTAACCTTTTGGAATATGCTGTTCAAATCCTTCTGCAATAAGTGAAACACCGATCAAGAGCAAAAAGGCAAGCGCAAGCATTTTAACTGTAGGATGTTTGTCAACAAAATCACTTATACTTTTCGAGGATATCATCATCACTCCTACTGCAATAATTACAGCAAGAATCATTATCATCAGGTTATTTGCCATACCGACCGCGGTAATAACAGAGTCAAGTGAAAACACTATATCAAGTAAAATAATTTGAGTGATAACATTTGTAAATGATTTGGCAACTTTTGCACTTCTGTGTCCTTCTTCACCTTCCAGTTTGTCATGAATTTCAAAAGTACTTTTTGCGATTAAGAATAATCCTCCACCGATAAGAATTAAATCCCGTCCACTTATTTCCTGACTTAAAACTGTAAATAAAGGAAGTGTCAATTTCATTATCCACACAATTGAAAAAAGCAGAAGTATTCTTGTAATCATTGCAAGAGCAAGACCTATGAGCCTGGCTTTGTTCTGCTGTTCTTTAGGAAGCTTTCCGGAAAGAATTGAAATAAAAATTATGTTGTCAATGCCGAGAACAATTTCAAGCACTGTTAATGTTAATAATGCAATTAGCGATTCAGGTTGTGTAATCCATTCCAAGGTTTTATTCCGATTTTGTTAAAAAATGTTTTGAAAATTAATAATTATTAGATCAAAATTTCGCAGTACAGAAAGATGACATCTTTCTAAAAGATGTCATCTTTAAACAATCAAATTAAATCAGCAAAATTACCTTCGATAATTCTTACCAGGTCTTCAGGTTTAATCATTATTTGCATTCCCCTGATTCCTGCACTTACAGAAATTTCATTAAAAAGTTGTGCAGTTTCATCTATAAAAGTCGGATAATGTTTTTTCATTCCTATGGGTGAGCAGCCACCTTTTATATAACCAGTTAATGTAAGCAATTCTTTTTCCTTTATCATTTCAACTTTTTTATCGCCGCAAGCAACAGCAGCTTTTTTCAGATTCAACTCTTCAGTGACCTGAATACAGAAAACATTAATCCCGGTTTTTTCTCCTCTTGTGACGAGTGTTTTAAAAACTCTTTCCGGTTCAACTCCAATTTTATTTGCAACTGTAATTCCGCTCAAATCACGTTCATCAATGTCATAAGATAAAATAGAATGGAGAATGCTTTGAGTTTCAAGCAAGCGGACAGCGTTGGTCTTTTGAGTTTTTCCCAAAGGGATTCCTACGAACAATTTTCTTACAGATCTTTTTTTATTTCTTCGTACGAGAGCTCTAATGATTCTGCGGAAAGAAGAAATTTTGTGTAATCCTTTTGTGGATTATCAAATACTTCAATTGTAATTCCGCTTTCAACAGTTTCTCCATCTTTCAAAATAATAACTCTGTTCGCAAGGTTTCGAAGAATTCTTAAATCGTGGCTAATACAAATCATTGTAAGGTTAAATTCTTTATTCAACTGCTTAAAAAGCTTAACCAAATTCAGTTGTGACTCTACATCCTGAGCAGAAAATGGTTCATCAAGAATTAATAAAACCGGTTTTACTGCAAGCAACCTGGCAAGTGCTGCTCTTTGTTGTTCACCACCACTTAATTCCATTCCTCTTCTGCTGTAAAATTCTTTTGGGAAACCAACTGAGCTGAGAACTTTTTCTCTTTCAATCTGCAAAATGCTTTTATCAATACCTGAAATCAATAAAGCTTCATCAATAGTGCTTTGAATTTTTCTGAATGGATTTAAAATCTCTCCATGGTTTTGAAATAAAATTTGAATCGGACTGCTTTTTCTTTTTCCTTTTTGTGAATCAGAACTTAAAATTATTTTTCCGCTATCCGGTTTTATCAATCCTGCAATAACTTTAGTGAGTGTTGATTTCCCTCCGCCAGATTCCCCGCAGATACCGATAATTTCTCCAGCTTCAACTTCAAAAGAAACATTCTTTAAGATATGGAAACGTTTCTTCGTTTCTTCTTTTGCGATAACCGAGTATGAAATGTTTTCAACCTTAAGCAGAGACATTGCTGATCTCATTAAATGATCTAACAAAATTTTTAATATTGTCATCGGCTGAAGTCATAAATTCATTCGGAGAATAAAATTGTGAAAGTGTTCCATCGGATAAGTAGGCTATTTTATCCGATGATTTAATTGCAAAGTTTATATCCTGGGTTACAATCAAAACAGATTTATTACTATCCCGGACATAATTTTTAACCTTTAATAAAATTAAATTCATTACGGCATAATCAACTCCTGAAGTTGGCTCATCGAGAATAAGTAAATCAGGATTTGCGAGAAGAGCGAGTACAATTAAAAGTCTTTGCACCATTCCACCACTCAATTCGTACGAATGCATGACTGAAAGATTTTTGTAAGCGGGCAACTGAAAATAAATCAGTAGTTCTTCAATCTTGAGTGGACTTATGTTCGATAGATCAAAGTAGTATTTAATTTTTTTAAGCGGATCAAGACTATTCGCTGCATCCTGAAAAACATATCTGATATTATACTGTCTGATATTTCTTATATTCTCTGCAGATATATTTAACAAGTTGGTTGAATTAAAAATGACTTTGCCTGTGATTTCAAAATCGACTTTTGGGAGAAGATCTGTCAGTGCCTTGATGAGTGTTGATTTTCCCGAACCATTTTTCCCAAGTATTGTGTAGATTTTTCCTGAAACAATTTCAAATTTTATATCTGAAAGTAACTTTCGTTTCATTTCATCATTGATAATTGATACAGAATTAATGTTTGCACTAAGCATTTGTCGAAATGTTGTTTTTCTTTTAGTTAACAAAATAATAAATTGACATGAGAAATTACTATTTGTAATGCAAATCTCCTGAATGAACAATAAAAAAATAAAACTACTCCAATCAGCATTCCTGCTTTTAGTATTAATTTCCTGCAATTCAAATCAGTCATCTGAAAATAATCGGATCGTTATCGGAATTCCCGCTGATGTTCAGACATTCAATACACTATTTGCCTTTAGTTATGAGGAAAGCGCAATTACTGATTTACTTTATCCCGGCTTGCTTGACTTTCGCTGGAATGATGGCAAAGGTGAGTTGGAAGCATATCCAATGATTGCGAAAAGCTGGCAGTGGTCCGCTGATTCTTCTTCACTAAAATTTATTTTGAGAGATGACATAAAGTGGAGTGACGGTAAAAACCTGACAACCGATGATGTAGTTTTTTCGTATGATTTGTTTTCCGATCCGGAAGTCAAGAGCCGTTTAGCAGGAACTTTCAATTATATGTTTGTTGATTCGATGGGTCAAATCGATATTCAAAAAACATTTGTGATTATTTCACAGAATGAATTTGATATAAATTTCCCGGAAAAATCTTTTATCGACCTTAACAAGGTTTCAATTCCGGTAATTCCAAAACATATTTTTGTTGGGTTAAATCGAAACGAAATTTCAACCAGCACAATTAATTTCAGTCCCGTCTCGTGTGGTCCATTTAAATTAAAAAAATGGAAAAAAAATCAATCAATCATTCTTGAGGCAGATAGTAATTCTTTTCTGTTTAATACTGCTCAGACATCAGAAATAATTTTTAAAATTATTCCTGATTACACTTCAAGAATTTTACAACTTAAGAAAGGCGATATTGATTTAGTTGAGTTAATAAAAGTGGAAGATATAGAAGATTTCAAATCACTGAGTAATTTATCAATCTTTAATAACGTCGGCAGAGAATATGATTATATAGGCTGGAACAATATTGATCCTGAGGAATTTTCAAGCGGGAAAGTCAAACCAAATAAATTATTCGGCAATAAAAATGTTAGGAGAGCATTAACAATAGCAATTAACAGAAAAGAAATTCTAAGTGAGTATTTATTAAACAAGGGAACGCTTGCATCAACACCCGTATCACCAATCTTCAAATCATTTTTCGATGAGAATTTAAAACCTTATGAATATAATCCGGATGAAGCAAAAACAATTTTAGCAGGAGAAGGCTGGAAAGATGTAGATAAAAATGGGATACTTGAAAACGGGAAAACTGAATTCAGATTTACATTGTATTATCCTGTTGGAAATCCTTTGAGGGAATTTGCATCAGTTGTTGTGAAGAATAATCTGCAAGCAATTGGAATTGAAGTTACATTGGAAAAGATGGAGATGGGAACATTTATAGATTATCTTTATGAAAGAAAATTAGATTCGTGGATGGCAGGCTGGGGAATTCCCATTCCACTTGAACTTAAACCTTATTGGTATTCCGATCCGAATATCGGTGTGTTAAATTTTGCTTGCTATGGAAGCTCCGAAGCAGATAGTGTTCTCAATCAATTAGACTCGAAAATTATCAATGAGCAGAAAATAATATTGATAAGAAAATTTCAGACAATCATTCATCAGGATGAACCGGTTTCTTTTCTTTACTGGACACCTAATATTATCGTTTATAACCATCGGATAAAAAATATAAACATAACTCCGTATGGAGTTCTTGCTCATTGCTGGGAGTGGATTTTGAATGAATAATATTTTTAAATCCGGCAATATGAAAATATTATTTCTCAGAATTCTATCATCATTGTTAACACTTTTCCTGCTGGTGAGCTTATTATTTTTCCTGATCAGATTGTCACCGGGAGATCCGTCGGACAAGTATATTTCTGCTAAACTTGGCAACGTGCTTTCAAAGAAAGTTGAGCAGGAATTTTCACTTAACCAGCCAATTACACAACAGTATATTTCATTTGTATCAAATATTTTCAGAGGAGAATTGGGAATCTCCTATAATTACCACCAGCCAGTATTTAAAGTAATCTGGGAATATTTTTCTTTTACAATAATCTTTGCATTACTCAGCTTTTCTATTCAAATCAGTTTAAGTATCTGGCTTGCAATCAAAGTTTCCAGAAAGAAAAACAGAGTTGCAGAAAAATTAACTGAGAATCTCGCTTTGTTTGTATATTCAATTCCAGCATTCGTTCTTGGTGTGGGGCTTATTTTAATTTTCTCAGTGGAAATTGATTTGCTGCCAATTTCCGGTGTGCAGTCCATCGATTATGATGAAATGAATTTATTATCTCAATTGCTCGACTTGTTAAGACATTTGATTTTACCATTAATTACTTTGTCGGTTCCGGGGATAGCTATGTTCTATAAATATATTAAAGAAAGTATGGACGAAGTTGTGCATAAAACTTTTATTACTAATTTGAAATCTTCAGGAGTAAATGATAAAATTATTTTCAGAAAGCATGTACTCCCTAATGCATTGAAGCCATTGATTTCAGTTGCAGGAGTTGAACTGGGAATTCTTCTTGGCGGAACATTAATTACCGAAGTTATATTCAGTCTCCCCGGAATGGGCAGATTGGCGATTGATTCAATATTATCAAGAGATTATCCGTTAGTGATTGGATGTGTTTTTACAGCAGGTGCAGTTGTAATAATTGCAAATTTTTTGGCTGATATAGTAAAATTGAAAGTTGATAAAAGATTAATCAGAGGAATTCTGAATTGAAGTCTGGAATTAAAATAATTCATTGGATAATTTTTGTCTGGATATGTATTGCTATACTTCAGTTTAATTTGATTATAGAATACTATTCTCTAATTGCAGCCTGGTTTGGTTTACTATTTAGCGATTCATCATCCGCATTCTCTTTTCTGACTTTCAGGTTGATTGATTCAATGCTTTCGGTAGTAATTTATTTGATAATTATCTTAATTATTTTTTTGTACAGAAATAGAATCCGATTGTTAAAAGCGAAATTAAATTTTTCTTTCGCTGTTCTGACCTTGCTATTATTTGTTTTTTTATTTGCACCAATTATTACAAATGAAAATCCCGGGTTTTCAAAAAATTTATCGGTGACAAAACTTCTTCCGCCATTCACTTCAGTTAAAGAAATAGTATTGAATACAAACAAGCCGCATAAGTTATCAACTGAGGAATCATTCAGAATAAAATTAGACAGAACAATTAAACCTCCTTTCAACGATAATATTATATTAGCTGACAGTGTGAATATTTCTGATTCTGTGATTTATTATCAGGGTAATCAAGTCAATACAATCGGAAAAAACCTGGCAGATGAAACAGGAATTCAAATAAGGAAAAAGTTTTATTTGCTTGGAACTGATGAATACGGACGTGATGTTTTTGCCAGATTAATTTATGGAAGTCGTGTCTCAATTACTGTTGGTCTAAGTGCAGTTGTTCTGTCGTTTATAATCGGAATAATTTTAGGATTTATAGCCGGCTATCGTGGTGGATTTATAGATATTATTTTAAATAGATTCACTGAAATGTTTTTAGCATTCCCGGTAATTTATCTTATTGTATTAATATTAGCTCTTTTCGGAAGTTCAATCTTTTCTGTTATAATTGTTCTGGGAATATCCGGATGGATGAGTCTTTTCAAAATTGTTAAAACTGAAGTCTTGTCAATAAAACAAAAAGATTTTTTTGCATCTGCTGAACTTATAGGCTTAAAAAATTCACTTCTTCTTAAAAAAGAAATTTTTCCTGTTATTGTTTATCCGGTAATTATAAACCTTTTATTTTTATTCAGCAATATTATTCTCGCGGAAGCCGCTTTAAGTTATCTCGGATTAGGTACAGGCAGTTCATACCCATCCTGGGGTTCAATGATTAATTCTGGACAAGAATATATAACAAAAGCCTGGTGGTTAATTGTTTTTCCGGGAGCCGCATTAATCTTAACATTATTTACATTTAATTCTGCAGGAAAAAATCTTGGAAAGCTGTTGAATCCTGGAATAGTGAAATGATAAATACTCGTTATGAAATATTGAAAAAGCTTGGAGAGGGAAGAAGTAAAGTTTTTCTTTGCCGTGATATTGAATTTCCTGAAAAAGAATATGCTATTAAAATTCTTCCTGCAAAAGCAGATATAAAGGAAAAGGAGACATTTAAAAAAGAATATTTCACGCTTAATAAATTTGAACACTCAAACATAATTGAAGCTTATGAGCTTGGAACAGTTTATGAAACTGATGGAGAAGATGAAATTCAACCAGGTTCAATGTATATCGTGCTTGAGTATTTTGATGGCAAAGAATTACTTTTTTCAGATAAGATTCGGGATGAATCAAATCTGAAAGAGATTGTAAAACAAATCTGTGCTTCGCTTTATTATCTCCATCAATCGAAATATATTTATTATGATTTAAAGCCTGAAAATATTCTGGTTTCTTATAAGGATGGAAGTCCAAAGGTTAAATTAATCGATCTTGGACTTGCTGAGTATTCACCTTCACCATCAGATTATGAAATAAAAGGTACCGCATATTATATAGCACCTGAGCTTCTAAAAAAGGAAATTCATACTCATTCAGTGGATTTTTATTCTCTCGGAATGATTATGTATCAGATTATTTATAATCATTTTCCATTTGAAGCAAATAGTGAGCTTGATATTTATAAATCCGCAATTGAGAGCTCATTTGAATTTCCGAGCTCGGATATTTTTTCTGAGGAGTTAATCAAGATTCTGAAAAAATTGCTGGATAAAGATATCAGTAAAAGATATTCATCAGCACTTGAGATAATTCAAGATCTTGGTTTTGACTTAGATTTAACTTTGACTAAGGAATTTTTACCAGCGAAAGTATTTTCTTCGCGTGCATCTTCACTTAAAACGTTATCAAAATACCTCTCAGATAAAACCGGCAGTGAAATTTATTCAATAAAGGGTTTTGAAGGTGCTGGTAAATCATCACTGCTCGAGAAGATACTTGAGCAAAATAATGATGCGATGCTGATATCTGATGTCAGAGGAAAATCAGCAGATGAGTTAATTCGCTTTATTCTCAGACAAATATTTTTTTCAAAGAAAGTCTATCCTAATTTAAACACTGAAGCCAAATCCTTAGTGCTTAAGTTCCTTTCAGATAATAAGAAAAATGAAATTGATGAGTTACGTACAATTGTTGCAGCATTAATTTCAAAAAGCACATTCATTTTGTTGATTGATGACTTCAATTTATACGATGAACTTGCAAGTGATCTTCTTTTGGAAATCATTCCTTTATTGCAGGTGAATAATATTAAAGTTGTGGTCAATGAATCTCAATTGCATGACTTACTATCTGCCCGATTAAATAATGTAAAGTATATTGATTTGGGTTCATTCACTAACGATGAAATGTCCCAATTTCTGGAAGTAAGTTATTCAAAGGAAACTCAGATAGGAAAACTTAAAGAACTGATCGTTGCTAATGCCGATTTGATTCCGGGAAATATTAAAGCGTTTATTAAAGATGCCATTCTGTTTGGAATTATGAAATTCTCAGATACAGGAGTGTCCTTTTCAGAAGATGAAAATAAAATCTCAGCTTTAACTGAAGCGCATTTTAGCATTTATGATTTGAGATTAGCAAATCTTTTAGAAAGAGAATTACTGACTGTTAAAATACTTTCTGCTCTGGATATAATTATAGATTTACATGGATTATCTCTGCTTCTTGGGATTTCAAGAGAAGAATCAGAAAGAATAGTGTCCAATCTTCAATTAAATAATATTACTCAAAAATTCAGCTCGGGGCAGGCTTTAATATTTACTTCAGAGGCAATTAAAAAATATATTTATGCTTCGATAGGAAATAAAAAGGAACTTCATTTTCACCTTGCAAAAAGGTTATCAGAAAAATTCCCATCATTATACAAAGTTGAAGAAGCCCGGCATTATGAACTTGCTGGAGAATTTCAAAAGTGCTTTATTCTTTTGATGGATGAAATTAATGAAGCTGAAAAAAAATCAGCATTTTCTTATGTGCAAAAATTGTTGTTCCATTTAATTCAAATTCCGCTTGATAAAGCATTACTGAATGATATAAAAATTAAACTCAGTGAAATCTATTTCAAACTTGGTGATGTCAACGCATCATTGAACTTGATTGAAGAATTAAAAAGCATAAATCCAAAAAATAAAGTTGATAAGAAAATATTGCGGATTGAGGGCAGTGCACTGATTGCTTCAGGTGAATATGAAGGCGGCAAAAAAGTAATCTCTGAACTTCTTCCCGGAATATCTGACCTAAGCGAAAAGTATGCTTTAAAAGTAGAATTAGCTTACGCCGATTTCGAATTAAAATTGTATGACAACGCAATTCAACAGTGCGATCTGCTCTTAGATGAAAGAGAACTTTCAGATGAGTTAAAAGGTCGCTGTTATAATTTAAAAGGTATGATAAATATATATCAGAGCAATGATCTCCATTCTGCACTCGATAATTTTAAAAATGCAAGTATAAAATTTAGTCAGGCAGGTCAGCTTGCGCGTGTAGCTGGGGCAGAAGTGAATATTGGTAATGTGTATAATATTTTAGGAAATTATGAACAAGCGGAAGCACACTTTCAAAATGCTTCTGGAATTAATCAGTCCATTGGAAATCTTGAACAAGAAGGGTTGCTTTTGCAAAATATAGGTATCTTCTATTTCAATTGTCGGAAATTTGATAGTGCAATTCTATCATATCATAATGCAATAAAGATATTTTTAAATATCGGAAAAGATTCAAGCAGAGGTTTTGTTCTTTGGAATCTTGGAGAAATTTATATTTCGGCTTGTGATTATGAGAAAGCATTTAATTCCCTGAATGAAGCTTATAAGTTATTCGATCAATTGAAAAATTATCATGAATTATTAGATGTACTATTTATGAAAGGGAAACTATTTTACAAAATTGGAGATTTTCAAAAATTAGAAGAAATTATTCGCAATTTTCAAAAATTATATACTATGTTTGATTCAGAGAAGGATCATATAATTTTCGAAAAGCTTTTAATTCAGTGGCTGTCCTTCACAAAAGAAAAAACAATTTCAGTGGAAGAATTAAAATCAATTCGTAATGAAATTGCTTTGAGAGGTGACAATCACAATTACATTGAAGCCACTACTTTACTCATCCATTTTTATATATATAATAAATTGTACAATGAAGCTATTGAAATTCTTTCCGAACAAGAACTTATGGAATTATGCGCACAATATTCTATATTGGAGGCTGAGAGAGAATTTTTTTTAGGAATTATATCGAAAAATTTTACATCAGAAAAACTTTTACCACCAATGGTATATTTTGAAAAAGCTTATGAATTAATTAAAGAGGATAATATTACTGAATTGACATGGCAAGTTCTTTACGAAATGGCTGATTTAAATATCGACAGAGGAAATCTTAACAAAGCAAAATATTTTATTAATTATGCGAGAGAGCTAATATATTATATCGCAGGCAGAATAGACTCTCCAATTTTACGTGCAGCATATTTGAGACAAAATGAGAGACTGAACACATTAAGGAAACTGGAAAGTTTATATCCACAAAATTAATTTATGTTTGAAGGACACTTTAATATAAAAGTCTTTTCAGATTCGACTGATCTGGTTTCAGTTACATCGGCTTTGAAGCAATTGGAATTGAAAGGGTTTTCGCTAAATGTAATTTTTCCGGCGGAGATTGAAGTTGAGAACAATGAAATTATCATCATAAAACTGGAATCCCTCGACACTTCACTTTACAAAGAAATTTTGCGGATTAAAAAATCAAGAACAAACAAAATTGTAGTAATAATAAATAACTCAGATGCATTGTTAGTCACTTCCTTGTTAAAACAAGGGTTCTTTGACATTTTTGTATTTCCTTATGAAGTATTAAAATTCACATCATTCCTTGCTGAAGTATTTTCAAATAAATCATATATAACCGAATCCGGACAAGTAGGAACTTTTGGTGTTAACAGACACGGTATAAAATCAATCCTTGGTAACTCTGAGAAATTGCAGCGAGCAGTTGACCTCGCTAGTAAAGTATCTGAGAAAAGTAGTTCAAATGTTTTGATACTTGGCGAAACTGGTACCGGCAAAGGATTGTTTGCCAGGGCAATTCACAACAGTGGACCAGTAAATCAATTTCCATTTATTGATATAGTATGTACAGCAATTCCTGAGAATTTATTAGAATCAGAGTTATTTGGTTATGAAGCTGGAGCATTTACTGACGCGAGAACCAGAAAAGTGGGATTATTTGAACTGGCTGAAAGAGGAACACTCTTTCTCGATGAAATTGGAGATTTAAGTTTTAATATTCAGACTAAGCTTTTAAGAGCTGTGGAGAAAAAGGTAATAAAGAGATTAGGTGGTGTTGTAGATATCCCTGTTAATGCAAGAATTATCTCCGCTACTAATAGAGACCTTGAATTTATGGTTGAAAAAAATTTATTCAGAAGAGATTTGTTTCATAGATTAAATGTTGTATCAATTGAAATACCTCCATTGCGGGAACGTGGCGAAGACATTATAACTTTAGCAAATTATTTCATTGATGAGTTTAATCAACAATTTGATAAATCAATAAAAAAACTTGACAAAGATCTCCAACACCTGCTTATGGGTTATTCCTGGCCGGGAAATGTTCGGGAATTAAGAAATGCGATGGAGAGAGCGGTACTTCTTTGTGATGATAGCAAATTGCAGATAAAAGATTTTAGTAATTTGATAGATAACGTCCATTCAAAGTCAATGGTTGATTTAAAGGCTGAAGATATTCCATTTAACATAGTAAGATTGGATGTTAATTATGGGATTACATCACTGCGAAATGTTGATAAAGAATATGCAAAAAAAGTACTATCCAAAATGGGTGGGAATAAAACCCAGACCGCTAAACTTTTAGGTATCTCGAGACCTAAACTTGACATTTTATTAAAAGTTTAATGTTGTTAATCTTTCGTGGTTTTATTTATGGATGCGTCATTTTTGTATAGGTCTGATTTCATTTGTTGTTGATTTTATGTAATATTTTTTTACACGAAGTAGCATAATTCATATTTATCAAGTAATTATTACCTGAATTTTATATTCAAGTCCCTTCGTTAAACAAAACCTGATTTTTTGTAATGGCATAGGCATTGGCTCTATATCTTTTGCTACAAATCGTAGCTTGAGGGTGAAGTGTATGTCAAACTACATGTAGTGTGTCATAATAACAAGTGGTACTATGCGAACTATATTATCCATAGCCCTAATTTGGGGACTATTCATATCCGGATACGCTCAGGTTGCTGACAATGTTCAGGAAGCGACTAGATATAGAGTTAATCAGGATAATATATCTACTGTTACTTTGAACCACAATACTCATTCAACTGAGATTACTCAAACTGAGTTAAAATTTCTTGAACTGAAATCAGGTTCACAACTTGATGAACTCGGCAGCAAGTACGGCTGGGTAAGATCAGGTTCACAACTTGATGAACTCGGCAGCAAGTACGGCTGGGTAAGATCAGGTTCACAACTTGATGAACTCGGCAGCAAGTACGGCTGGGTAAGATCAGGTTCACAACTTGATGAACTCGGCAGC
>WBZY01000806.1_pt2 | contig 15608 bp, 13 predicted proteins | sample 5204191 | NCBI WGS metagenome assembly WBZY01 (sample SAMN12344363, study PRJNA552823) | activated sludge metagenome | biome: Activated sludge suspended growth; feature: Anammox Sidestream; material: Wastewater; isolation source: activated sludge from anammox sidestream of wastewater treatment...
GCGCACGGCGAAACGCCGACGAAGGCGCGCGTCCCGTCGAGGAACAGCACGTGCAGCCGCTCGCCCGCGCCGCTGCGCAGCAGCGTCGCGTCGAGCAGCGCGAGATCGATGCGCGCCTGCAGCAGCCGGCACAGCCGGCCGACCGAGCGGCCCTCCCCGGTGTCCGGATGCTGCAGCAGGCAACCGGCGAAGGGCCCAAGCGCCCGCGCCGCAGCCACCACCGGCGTGACGCGATCCGTGGCCGGCAGGTCCGTGAGCGGCAGGCCCGCGAACCAGTCGCGTGCGAACACCAGGTCGTCGAGACGCAGGCAGCGCATCGCCTGGCGCGCATCGCCGCCGTCGGCCAGTCGCACCTCGACCAGCGCGCTCGCCGGCACCGCACGGCACCACGCCGCGCTGCCGTGCGCCGCCAGGCGCTCGACGACCTCGGCGCCGCAATCGGCCTCGAAGCCCGGACGGCAGAACAACAGCAGGGACGGCAGCGGCATCGTCACGGAGCGGGCGACTCCACGTGCGTCAGCAGCGACTGCCCGAAGACGCGTGCCTGCGGCGTCGGCCCGCTCACGGGGCAGGAATCAGTCGGCGACGGCTCCGCCCGGCACCGGCGGACCGCCCAGCCGGGGCTGTCCGCTGACGCCACGCGGGATCTGCTGGATGCGTCCTCCGCCGGCCAGGAAGGCGGCCGTCTGCTCGGCGATCTGCCGCTGCTGTTCCGCGGCCGACGGCACCGCATTGCCCTGCGTATACACTCTGGCGGGTTTCGCCATCTTTGCGCATCCTCCCGGTTGCTGTGGCCCGGCGCGCTGCACTGTCCGTGGAGGGTCAGTCCGGCGCTCCGGGCGAGTCGTCGGCGAGCGGGATCTCCGGCGCCGACACCTGTTCCGCGTGAATCGTGACCGTCACCCGCTGCGCTCCCGGCGGATCGAAGGGGTAGACGTCGACACCCATGTAATGCCGCGCGATCGCGTCGATGAAACGACGGTCGGTGTCGTCCTGCAGCTCGGCGACGCCGCGCAGTTCGACGTAGCGGTTCGGGTTGTTGCGGTGCGGCACCGAGATGGCGCAACGCGGATCGGCGACCAGGTTGCGGTACTTCTGGCGCGATTTCACGGTGCTGAAACGTACGTGTTCGCCGTCCCACAGCAGGCTGACGGGGTTGACCGACAGCCGCCCGTCCGGACGTATCGTCGCCAGATGCCCGGTGGGACGGTCGACGAGGATGTCCTGGTGCGAAGCGGGAACCGGCGTGCTCGGCGGATGGTCCATGCGCGTTCCTCCCGGTGGCGCGTGCCTGCAGGCACGCTGCGGCGCGATCGGCGGCGCGCCCCGTCCCTCGCTGCGCGACCCGCGGCCTGCGATGGCCGCGGGCCACGTCCGCGATCAGATCACCAGACCGATGTTCGCACCGTGGCGCGAGGCCTCGGCGATGCGCCGCGGCAACCACGCGGCACCGGCCAGATACACCTCGCCGATGCTGCCGTCGGCCTGCAGTTCGTCGTAGAGCGCGTGCACGGGCACCGCGCCGTAGACCAGCACAACGCTGTCGAAGCCCTCGAAGCGGTAGTTCTTGCCGCCCCACGACGACACCAGCTCGATGGCGCCCGACTCGATCTTCTTCAGGATCAGGTTCGGATGCACCGTGACGCCGCACTCCTCCATCCGCTTCAGCACCATGCCGATCGAGTAGCGCGCGACGTCGGTCGCGAGGTGCACGGACTTGTGGAACACCTCGACCTGCTTGCCGCGCGAGCTCAGGTATTCGGCAACGTTCGGCGTCTGGTAGTAGTCCTCCTGCGAGACCACGGCGACGCGGTTGCCGGTCGTCGCCTTGCCGAGCATCACGTCCCAGCCCTGGGCCACGTGCGGCAGATCGACCCCCTCGACGTTATCGGGCCAGCGCGGTTCCGCACCGGTGGCGATCACTACCGCATCGGGCGCGAGCGCCTTGATCGCGGCCAGGTCGGCCTCGGTGTTCAGCCGCACGTCGACCTTCAGCCGCTCGAGCGCGTTCTCCTCGAAATACGCCTGGTCCTCGAACGAGTCGCGTCCGGGTGCCCGCGCGGCGATCAGCAGCTGGCCGCCGACGCGCTTGCCCTTCTCGAGCAGCGTGACCTTGTGGCCGCGCATCGCGGCGATCCGCGCGGCCTCGCAACCGGCGATGCCGCCGCCGACGACCACGACGTGCTTGACCTTCTGCGCCGGCCGGTACTCCTTCTCCCAGCGCAGCTCGTTGCCGATCACCGGGTTGATCGAGCACACCGGGGTGTAGGGCACGGTCTTGGGTTCCGATGCCTCGTCGATGCAGCGCGTGCAGGCGATGCAGCGGCGGATCTCGCCGAGCCGCCCCTCGCGCGCCTTGTTCGCGAACTCGGGATCGGCGATGCCGGCGCGCACCATGCCGACCAGGTCGCAGTAACCGCCCTTCAGCAGTTCCTCGGCCAGCACCGGGTCATTGATGCGGCCGGTGAACAGCACCTTGATCTTCGGGTCGAGGTCGGCGCGCGCGGCCTTGCCGAACTCGCGGAACTCCGCGTGCGGGTGGTAGGAGGACGGCACGTACGAGGGCGCACCGTAACAATGGCCGGCATCGATGTCGACGAAGTCGAGCAGACCCGTCTCCGCGATGCAGTAGACCATCTCGCGCATTTCCAGGTTGTCGTAGCCGCCGTCGCGGAACTCGGCACCCGCGATGCGGATGCCGAGCGCCATCGAATCACCGATGCGCTCACGCACGCGCTTCAGCGCCTCGACGACGAAGCGCACGCGCTCGGTGGGCCCGCCGCCCCAGTGGTCGGTGCGCCGGTTGGTGACCGGCGACAGGAAGCTGTAGCCGAGCGTCTCGTGCGCGCAGTGGATCTCGATGCCGTCGGCGCCGGCGGTCTTCGCCGCCTCGGCGGCTTCGGCATAGGTGTTCAGGCAGAACTCGATCTCGGCCTCGCCCATCACGTGCGGCGTGTAGTCCTGCACGCCGAGCACCGGCACCGGCGAGGGTGCCCACACCGAGTTCAGGTGCGTGAGCTGCACCACCGCGACCGAACCGCACTTGTGCACTTCCTCGCAGAAGCGCGCCATGCTCTCGACGAACGCGGGGCTCTGGTACGCGGAGCCGTGCGGCGCGCAGCCGATCGACAGCCCGATCTCGTCGGGTGCCTGCGGCGGGAACGGTACGTGCAGCAGCCAGGTCTCGCTGCCGATCCAGCCGGTGCCGCCCCTGGCCTTGGCGAGGTGGTGCGCAACGAAATGCTCGTCGAGGATGCCCGGCGTCATCGACGAGTTGATGGTGTTGGTGGTCTCGCAGATGCGGTTCGGCACGCGCATCGGGCCGACCTGCAGGGGCGTGAAAAGGTGTTCGAAGTTGACGTTGCTGCTCATGCGTTCCTTATCCTCGATGATCCCCGCACCGGCGCCGCCCATGACGCAACGCCGGACGCGCCCGAACTTAGCCCCGGACCCGGCCCGCGGTACGACTCACGATGTATCGGATCGGGCCTGTTCCATCTCTTATCAGGACAGTGCCGCGGCGATCGGCGAACGCCGCGGCGTCCATCTCACAGCATCGGCCCGCTGCGCTTCAGCCCGAACATCCCGAACTGACGCGACGTGGTCTGCTGGAAGTAGTACCAGGACGGGAACACCGCACGCAGCTTCGGCCACAGGGCCTCGCGCTCGGCCGGGTCGGTGATCTCGCGCGCGATCGCCGCACTCTTGTCGCGATCGAGCTGCACCATGCACGCGGGCCGGGCGCGCAGGTTCTGCACCCACGCCGGGTCCTCGTCGTAGCCGGCCAGCGAGCCGACCACGACCATCTCCTCGCCATCCTGCAGGAACACCAGCGGGACCAGGAACTCCTTGCCCGACTTGCGCCCGTAATGGGTCAGCAGCAGCGTCGGCACGCCCCACGGCGGAATGCCCTTGGAACGGCCGTCGGGGTTCGCGAGGTAGGACTCGACGTCGGCCTTCGCGTCGCCACGGATCCGGTCCAGCGAGGCCGTCTGCTCCTTGATCAGTACCCACTCGGCGTCGGTCAGGAAATCGGGTTTGGGCATGCTGTCGCGGTTGTGTGTCGACATTCACTGGTCTCCGGATGGATGAAACGGTGCCCGCACACCGCCCGCCCCCACTCGTCAGGCAACAGGACGATGGCGGGCGGTCACGATGCGCTACGCTGCAGGTGCGCGGAAGCATGACGGCTTTGGCACCGCTTTGCAACGCAGGACCAGCGCGGCAGGCACGGGTTCCTCAGCGTGCTATGGTGCCCGCCGACCCCCTGTCGCTGAGGCCCGAACAATGAACCACACCCCCCGGACCCGGCGCGCACCCGCGGCCTGCGCCGGCCTGCTGCTGACCTACCTGCTGGGCAGCACGTCGGCCGCCGCCGACCCGACACCGACCGACACCCCCGCCGACACGCTGTACCACGGCGGCGTCGTGCTCACGCTGGATCCCGCGCACCCGCGCGCCGAGGCGATCGCGGTGCGCGCGGGGCGCGTGCTCGCGGTGGGCGAGGCACGGCAACTGCGCGCCGCGCACGCGGGCCCCGCCACCCGCGAGCTCGACCTGCGCGGCCGCGCGCTGCTGCCGGGCTTCGTCGACGGCCACAGCCACCTCGGGCAGGCACTGGCGCTGGTCGACTGGGCGGACCTGTCGGCGCCGCCGACCGGCCGCGTCGACACCATCGCGGCACTGATCGAGATGCTGCGTGCGCACGTGCGCGAACGGCGCCTGGCCGCCGGCGACTGGGTGATCGGCTACGGCTACGACAACGAGGCGCTCGCCGAGGCGCGCCACCTCACGCGCGACGAGCTGGACGCCGCGTTCCCCGACCACCCGGTGCTGCTGATGCAGGTCTCGGGGCACGGCATGGTGCTGAACTCGCCGGCGCTGGCACGCGCCGGCATCGATGCCGGCACGCCCACACCGCCCGGCGGCGTGATCGCGCGCCGCGCAGGCAGCGAGGAACCGAACGGACTGCTGATGGAAACGGCGATGGTGCCGGTCTACGCGGTGCTGCCGCGCCCTGATGCGCAGGCGCAGATGGCCGCGCTGGATCGCGTGCAGCGGCTCTACGCCAGCAACGGCTACACGACGATCCAGGACGGCGCGACGTCGCCGGAAACCCTCGGGCTGCTCGATGCGGCCGCCGCACGCGGCACACTGTGGCTGGACGTGGTGTCGCTGCCCGCGGTGATGCACGAGGCGGACCTCGACCAGGCGCTGGCCGCGCCCTTCGGCCGCTACACCGGGCGCCACAAGCGCGGCGGCATCAAGGTCATCGGCGACGGCTCACCGCAGGGCCGCACCGCGTGGTTCACGCACCCGATGCACGTGGCCGGCCCCGGTGGCGAGCAGGACTGGTCCGGCGTGGCGTTCATCCCCGATGCGGACTACGCGGCGATCCTCGCCCGCGTGCTCGCGGCCGGCGTGCCGCTGTGGACCCACGCCAACGGGGATGCCGCGATCGACATGGTGATCCGCGCTCACGAGCGCGCCGGCGTCAACCGCGACGACGACCGCCGCCACGTGGTGGTGCATTCGCAGTTCGTGCGCCCCGACCAGCTCGATGCCTATGCGCGCCTCGGGCTGGCGGCGAGCTTCTTCAGCAACCACGCGTTCTACTGGGGCGATGTGCACCTGCGCAACCTCGGCCCCGGACGCGCGCGTTTCCTTAGCCCGCTGGCCAGCGCGCACGCACGCGGCGTGCGCTACAGCAACCACAGCGACTACGCGGTCACGCCGCTCGACCCGGCGATGATCCTGTGGACCGCGGTCAACCGCCTCACGCGCAGCGGCGTGGTGGTCGGACCCGACGAGCGCGTGCCGGTCGAGCGCGCGCTGGCGGCGCTTACCATCGATGCCTCGTGGATCTACCGCGAGGAGGACGACAAGGGAAGCCTGGCCGTCGGCAAGCGCGCCGACTTCGCGATCCTGGACCGCGACCCGCTCGCGACCGACCCGCAGCGGCTGCGCGAGCTGCGCGTGGTCGCGACGGTCAAGGACGGGAAGCTCGTGTGGGGGAGCTTGTGATCGGGGGGCGGCTCGTGGATTGAAGCCACTGGCGCCCCTCGTCCGTCAGGCGGTACCGCTGCAGTCGGCTGTTCGGTTTGTGAGGCAGGCTCATCTCGATCAGGCCAGCGGCCAACGCCGGATTCAGATAGCGTTCGCGGAAGGATTTACGGTCCTGTAACGCCAGTTCGGCCTGCAATGCCTCGCGGCTCATCTCGCCACGCATGGCACGCAGCAATCGCTCGACTTGAGGGGTGACTTGGGGCGCGACTTGGGGGCTGACACTGGTCACGGCGTCCAGAATCCGGTTCAACATGAACTCGACGAAGGGTGCGGCATCGCTCTGCTGCGTGCTGGCCTGAATGGCCTGGCAGTACGCGGCCTGCTGCTCGTGCACCAGACTCTCCACGGGAATTTCTGCGAACAAAGGATTCCAGTGCCTCAGGCTCAGCGTCTGCCACAGCCGGCCCATGCGCCCGTTGCCGTCGCTGAAGGGATGAATGAACTCGAACTCGTAGTGAAAAATCGAGCTGGCGATGAGCGGGTGTGCATCGGTGGCCGCCAGCCAGCGCAACAGATTCGCCATCAGTTGAGGCACTCGGCCCGCTTGTGTCGCCATGTGTATCACCCGATCTCCGGCCATCACGCCCACACCCTTGCCGCGCCAGGCACCGGCATCGTCTACCAGGCCGCGCATCAGGCAGCCATGCGCCGCCAGCAGATCCGCCACCTGTGTCGGCTCCCAGCCGGACAGCAATTCGTAGGCCTGGAGGGCGTTGCGCACCTCCTGGATCTCGCGCGGCGGGGCAATGACGGGCTTGCCGTCCAGAATCGCCGTGATCTGCGCCTCGCTCAGCGTGTTGCCCTCGATGGCCAGCGAACCATGGATGGTGCGGATGCGATTGATGCGGCGCAGGCGCAAATCCCGCGCCGACTCGAGCCGTACCGACAACTGGCCTACCGCCTCGGCAATACGCGCCACCAGCGTGACGATCACGGGAGTGAGAGTGCAAGGCGGTTGGTAGGCCGTAGTCATGTGTGCGCAGTGCGGTTCCCGATGGGGCGGGCGCTCCGCCAACCACACCTTGATCACGGATTGACGGGTTACACCCAAACGGAAATTATACTTTCATGGTACGCACCTCAAGTGAGGGATCGCCCGAAGGTGGTGGCTCCCTTCGCAGGCAAACCAAGCGCCTTTTGATGACGAACCCTGATCCGTCGGCGGCCTCGTTCAGTTCAACCCCTGGTGGCGAGTCGAAGCGCGCTCAGGCCACGATCACGAAGTCCGTGGCCTGCAGTTCCGGGTGCGCGTCGATGCCGAAACGCGCGAACAGGGTAATCCTGAAAACAACGGGGCAATGGCAGTGGCTGCTACCCCATTTCCCGTGCGCCCAGAAGATCACTGCTAACGACAGATACTATCCGCATCTGATAGCATCTTGAAACCACACCGGGGAAATCGAAGCATGCGCACAGTGATTGGCATCCGTCCGGCCAAATCCGGCCGTCGGGCAGTCGATGACGCCAACGGCCCCACGCCCACCGTCTGGTTCGATTCCTGGCGGCAGTTGGCCAGCCTGCTGTCGGACGAAAACCGCGCGCTGCTGCGCCTGATGCAGGAGCGGCAACCGCGCACGGTGCTCGAGCTGGCCGAGTGGTCCGGCCGGGCGGCCAGCAACCTGTCGCGCACCCTGCGTCACCTGGAGCGCCACGGCCTGGTCAAGATGCACCGCAGTTCGGACACCCGAGCCGTGCGCCCGGAGGCACTGGCCACCGAATTCTTGATCGTGCTGGATTGATGGAGAAGAACAATGAATAGAAGCCTGCAGGAGTGCGCCGTTTGAGCCAGGAAGGCCAACAGATTCCCGCCGATCTTCCGGACACCATCCGGCGCAAGATTGCCGAGCGCTGCGTCAACGTGGCCGTGCTGCCGGATGTGGTTACCGCAGCCAATGGCGGTCAATACATCAACCTCGCCGTTCCCCGGGCCATCGCGGTGGCATCGACTACCGATGGCCGCTACTACCTGCGCGTGGCCGACCAGAGCAAACCTGTCACGGGTGACGACGTGCTCCGGTTGGCGGCGGAGCGGGCCGCGCTTCCGTGGGAAACCCAGACCACACTGCAGGTGCCCAGATCAGCCACTGCCCCGGACAAGCTCGGCAAGCTGGTGAATGCGCTGAGGGCATCGGACCGGGTCAAGCCGTCAGTCAAGGAAAAGTCCGATGACGAGCTGCTCGACCATTACCAGCTCGCACAAGGTGGCTACCTGACCCATCTGGGCATTCTTTGTCTGGGACAGCAGCATCAGCGTGCGCAGCTGACCACCGCCCCGGTGATCCAGTTCATCAAGTACGACGAGCATGGCCAGAAGGTCAACAAGCTGGTGTGGGACGACCACACCTTGAATCCGATGGAGCTGATCGAGGCCGTGTGGATCGAGGTGCCCGACTTCCGCGAGCGCTACGAATTGCCGGATGGCCTGTACCGCCAGAACGTGCCCGCCTTCGACGAGGTGGTGGTACGCGAGCTTCTGGTCAACGCGCTGGTGCATCGCCCCTACACCCAGCGCGGCGACATCTTCCTGAACCTGCACCCGGACCGGCTGGAAGTGGTCAACCCGGGTCCGCTGCCGCTGGGCGTGACGCCGCAGAACGTGCTGCACACCACCGTGCGTCGCAACGAGCACCTGGCCCGGCTCTTCCACGACCTTAAGCTGATGGAGCGCGAAGGCAGCGGCTTCGACAAAATCTTCGAGGTGCTGCTGTCGCAGGGCCGCCCGGCGCCGGAGCTGATAGAAACTCATGACCGCGTACAGGTCACGGTACGCCGCCGCATTCTCAAGCCCGAAGTCATCGATTTCATTGCCAGGGCGGACCAGACCTACCAGCTCACCCAGCGCGAACGCATCGCCCTGGGCCTGCTGGCGCAGCACGACGCCATGACCGCCCGCGAACTGGCCGCCGTGTTGGAGCTGCCCTCGGTCGAGGCGCTGCAACCGTGGATCAAGCGGCTGCTGGAGTGGGACCTGATCCAGAGCGCAGGGCGCACGCAAGCCACGCGCTATTTCGTCGATCCGGGGTTGCTGCGCCATCTCGATTTTGCCGGGGAAACGACCCTGAAACGGATCGAGCCGCACCGGCTCGCAGCCCTGATTCTGGAGGACCTCAAGCGCTACCCCGAATCGGCGATCGGCGATATCCGCCAGCGCATCGGCAGCGAGATCCACCCGAGGCAGGTCAAGCGTGCGCTGGATGGCCTGGTCGACAAGGGCGAGGTGCGCTTTGAAGGTGACAAGCGCTGGCGGCGCTACTGGGCGGTGTCATGACCAGGCTATCGGACAAACTGCGCCCTATCGGCAACAGCCGGGCGATAGAAAATGGCCGATACGCCGGCGCAGGCCATATAAATCAAAGCCTTATATCGATCACCGCAGGCATGGAATGGTCGATAGCCGCAAGGCCGAACCCGGTGCAGTCCAGTGGCGTGCCATCGCCTGCCAGGAGGCAGCCCGTGATGGAGGCGCAGAAAAAACAAAGGCCGCTGATTCGCTACGCGGGTTCAGCGGCCGAAACCTCGATAGGTCCAAAGCCGATAGGCAGTGAACTCAACGCGAGAGCGTATCCCGAACGGCCTGTATGTCACGCCAGGCTGGCCTTGGCCCAAGAACAGCAACGAGACCCTGCATGCCTACATTGAACTGGATCGGCAAAGAAGCCGTCGTCAAACACCACAAGGAAGTGCCCTTCCGCCTGCTGGAACCGGTGCCGGAACTGTCCTGCGGCCCGGCGGATGCCGGGAACCTCATCGTGCAGGGTGACAACCTGTACGCGCTCAAGGCGCTGCTGCCTCGCTACGCTGGGCAAGTGAAATGCATCTACATCGACCCGCCGTACAACACCGGCAATGAAGGCTGGGTCTACAACGACAACGTGAACAGCCCGGAGATTCGCCGCTGGCTGGGCGAGGTGGTGGGCAAGGAAGGCGAAACCTTGGACCGGCACGACCGCTGGTTGTCGATGATGTACCCGCGCTTGGTGCTGCTTAAGCAGTTTCTGCGCGAGGACGGCGCCATCTTCATTTCCATCGACGACAACGAGGTGGCGACGCTGCGATTGTTGATGGATGAGATTTTCGGGGCGAAGAACTTCGTCGCGACAGTCCTGTGGCAGAAGGTCTATTCGCCCAAGAACTCGGCACGTCATCTATCCGAAGATCACGACTACATCGTCATCTACGCAGCCAAGGCCGAAACTTGGAAACCGAAATTGCTTGAGCGCACTGACGAGCAGGATGCGGCCTACAAGAATCCCGATAACGATCCAAGAGGCATTTGGAAGACCAGTGATCTGTCGGCACGCAACTATTACGGTGATGGCACATACTCAGTCACAAGTCCTTCTGGCCGCGTTATTGAAGCCCCGCCTAAAGGGCGCTACTGGACTGTATCAAAGGCACGTTTCCTAGAACTTGACCGAGACAACCGCATTTGGTGGGGCAAGAAGGGCGAGTCCATTCCCCAGCTCAAACGCTTTCTGTCTGATGTGAAAGCTGGTGTGGTGCCGCAGACGATGTGGTTCTACAAAGACGTGGGCCACACCCAAGAAGCCAAAAAGGAGCTACTCGGGCTAGTCGACTTCGATACATCCGACGACGTTTTCATCACGCCGAAACCCACCCGCTTGATTCAGCGCATCCTCCAGATCGCTACGGATAAAAACTCCATCGTCCTCGACAGCTTCGCCGGCTCCGGCACGACTGGCCACGCCGTGCTCAAGCAGAACATTGAGGATGGCGGTAGCCGCAGGTTCATTCAGGTCGAAATGCTGCCCGAAGTAGCAGGTACCATCACGGCAGGACGCGCCAAGCGCGCCATTACCGGCTACACGAATGCCAAAGGCCAAGCTGTCGAAGGTCTTGGCGGCGGTTTCCAGTTCTGCCGCCTCTCCGCAGAGCCGCTGTACGACGCCGAAGGCCAGATCCGCCGCGACGTGAGCTTTGCCCAACTGGCCGAGTTCGTATGGTTTGCCGAAACCGGCACCGGCTTTGCCGGCACCGCCGACTCCCCCTTGCTGGGCATCCACGAGGGCCGCGCCATCTACCTGCTCTACAACGGCATCCTCAAGGACAAATCCGTCGCGGGCGGCAACGTACTCACCGGCCCGGTTTTCGATGTGCTGCCGAAGTTCGCCGGCCCCAAAGTGATCTACGCCGCCGCCAACCGCATGGGCGGCCGCGCGGCACGCGAGGGCATCACCTTCAAGCAAACCCCTTACGCGCTGGAGGTGTAGTAATGGGTGAGAACTTGAAGGTCATCATCATCGCCGGCCCAAATGGTGCAGGAAAAACCACGTTTGCCCGTGAGTTTCTGCCCAACGAAGCCGGCTGCCCGATGTTCGTCAATGCCGATTTGATCGCCGCCGGGTTGGCACCTTTTGCGCCGGAAACAGCCGCCGCACAGGCCGGGCGAGTCATGCTGCTGGAACTGGCCCGCCATTTCGCAGCACGCCAGAGCTTTGCCTTTGAGACAACCCTGTCCGGGCGGGGCTATCTGCGCCATATCCGCGAGTGGCGGACGGCGGGTTACCGGGTCAAATTGATCTTCCTGCAACTCGACAGCGTGGATGAAGCCATCGCCCGCGTGGCACAAAGGGTTCGCCAGGGCGGCCACGACATTCCCGAAGCGATCATTCGCCGCCGCTTTGCTGCCGGGCGTGAGAATTTCGAGCGCCTGTATGCACCACAAGTGGATGCCTGGGCTTTGTACAACAATTCCGGCCCACAGCCGGTGCTGCTGGATTGGAGCGAAAAGCCATGAACAAACAACCTATCGAAACCGCACGCGATGCCGATCTTCGGCTGTCACCACATGCCATGCTGCGCGCCGCACAGCGGGCACGGGAGTTGGCTGCGCAAACCGGCACGGCCATCGTGGTCAGCCATGACGGTGTGATCGAGTACATTCATCCCCGGCGGGAAGCGACAGCGTCGTTGGTTCAAGAGCAGACACCACCCTATGGTGGCAAACCATGACGGCTTTTGCGCCCAAGACCTACCAGCAGCAGGTGCTCGACAGCCTTGAAGCCTACTTCAAGGCCTGCCATGAACTGCCGTCGCCCTCGATAGCCTTCACCGCCACCACCGAGCGCCTGTGGGGCCGTGGCAATGCGTACAACCCGCTGTCGGGCTTTCCGGCCGATATGCCGTACTTCTGTCTGCGCGTGCCCACCGGCGGTGGCAAGACATGGCTGGCAGCCAAGAGCGTTCAGCTTGCCAACACACATCTGCTGCGCTGCGAGCACAGCGTGATCCTGTGGCTGGTGCCGAGCAAGCCCATCCGCGAACAGACCTTGCGCGCCCTGCGCGACCGCCTGCATCCGTACCACACGGCGCTGCGCGAGGCGGGACCCGTCACGGTCATGGATCTCGACGAGGCCAAGAGCGTGACCCGCGCCACGCTGGATACCTCGACCACGATCATCGTCGCCACCCGGCAGGCGTTTCAGGTGGAGGACGAGGAATCCCGCAAGGTGTACCAGAGCAGCGGCGCGCTGATGCACCACTTCGACAACCTGTCGCCCACCCAGCGTGACGGCTTGTTGAGCGAAGGCGAAGGTGCCGAACGCACGACGCCGTGCTCGCTGGCCAACGTGTTGCGCCTGCGCCGGCCTTTCGTGGTGGTGGACGAGGCGCACAACAGCCGCACCGAACTGGCCTTCGACATGCTGGCGCGCTTCCGCCCCAGCGGCGTGATGGAACTGACCGCCACACCCGATCTGGAACGCACGCCCAGCAACGTGCTGCACAGCGTCTCCGCCGCCGAATTGAAGGCGGAGGAGATGATCAAGTTGCCCGTAGTGCTCGAAACCGAACCGAACTGGCAGCAGTGTCTGGCCGACGCCATCGGCCGACGCGACGCCCTGCACAAGCTGGCGGATGAGGAACGCCGTGCCGGCGCGGATTACTTGCGGCCGATCGTCTTGATTCAATCCGAACCCCGCCGCGCCGGGGTGGAAACACTGGATTTCGACAAGGTTCGCCAGGAGCTGATCAGCAACCATGGCATCCCGGCCGGCGAGATCGTGGTCGCCACTGGCGAGGAGAAAGGTCTGGAGCAGATCGACGCCGACTACAAGTTGGGCATCGCCGACCCGTCCTGTCCGGTACAGTTCGTCATCACCCAGAAGGCGCTGGCCGAGGGCTGGGACTGCCCATTCGCCTACATCTTGGTGAGCATGGCCTCGTTGTCATCGGCTACGGCGGTGGAGCAGTTGCTCGGGCGCGTATTGCGCCAACCCGGCGCCAGCCATCGGCAGGCCAAGGCGCTGAATCAGTCCTATGCCTTCGTGGTGTCGCGCAACTTTGCCGAGACGGCGGGTGCGCTGCGTGACCGCCTGGTGGCAGGGGCCGGCTTCGAGCGGCGCGAGGTGACCGAGTTCGTCACCGCCGCCAAGGCCGAGCAGGCGCGGCTGGACCTGGATGGTCACGCCGGACGCGTCGTGGTCCGGCCGGTGGCGATCACCTTGACCGAGAAGCCCGACCTCAAGAGTGTGCCGAAGCCGGTACGCGACAAGGTGAGCTGGGACGGCAAGCTCAACACCCTGACCATCAGCACGCCGCTGACCGAGGACGAGGCGGAAGTCCTCAAGGCGTCCGTCACATCGGACACCGCTGCCGCCGCGATTGCCGAAGCTGCCGAAATCAGCCGTACGACGGCCATCGAGTTCTTCCAGACGCCGGCCGAGCTGGGCGAGCGCTTCCGCATCCCGCAACTTGCCTTGCGCGTACAGGGCGAACTGCAGTCATTCGACGACCCGGAGGTGCTGGAGTACCCATGGGATCTGTCCACCTGCGACGCCGCACCGACCGCTGATGACTTGACCGCGCTGGGTGCCGGCCTGAAGGTGTCCGAAGGCGGTGAGATCGATGTCGACGATGAGAGCGGCAAGGTCGTTTCACGTTTCCTGCCAGATCTGCAACGCGACCTGGGGCTGGTCTACCAGCCCGAGAACTGGGACGAGGTTCGCCTTGCCACCTGGCTCTGCCGCAACCTGCCCGAACCCTCTCTCACCCATGCCAGCAAGCGAGCCTTCGTGGCCAAGTGGCTGACCGAACTGCTACGCCGGGATGACTTCACGCTGGCCCGCGCCAATCTGCAAAAATTCCTGATCCGCAATCTTCTCGAAGCGCGCATCCGGGATCTGCGCAAGCAGGCCGTCCGCAAGGCGTTTCAGCACGCCCTGTTCGGCGACGACGCGGCATCGCGCGTCGCGGTAACCGATCAGTACGCTTTCGAGTTCCACGCTCAGGCCTATGCACCCAGCCGGGACTACGACGGCCGTTTCGGGCACTTCGACTTCCGCAAGCATTTCTACGGCCGTATCGGCGACTTCGACAGCAAGGAAGAATTCGAATGCGCCTGCTGGCTGGACATTCAGGCGCAGCAGGGACGTATCCAGTTCTGGGTGCGCAACCTCGTTCGGCGCGAGGGCAGTTCCTTTTTCCTGCAAAAAGCCGATGGCCGCTTTTACCCGGACTTTCTGTGCCAGCTAACCGGTAAGGGCGGCGAGCCCGGCCCGATTCTGGCCGTCGAGTACAAGGGCGCGGATCGCTGGGCTGCCGTGGAGGATGACCGGTTGATCGGTGGCCTCTGGGCGAACCTGTCCGAGGGGCGCTGCCGCTTTGTGATGGTCAAGGACAAGCAGTGGGAGTGGATTGAGGCTTATCTGAAATGATGCCGATTTATAGGCTCACAAGAGGGCATAGCCATGTCCGATAAGCCGCTGCAGCCGTCGTTGTTCGAGGAAGATTATCTTCTCCGAAAACTCGGAGAGGTGGCCCATGTGCCGCAGGTCGCGCTGATCCCGGCGACGCTGGAGCACGTGTTCTCCGGGGCTCACTGAATGCAGTTCGTCCGCCATGGTCCCGATATTCCCGAGCGCCTGCTGCAGGCACATGAGGACGGGCGCGTGGTGTTCTTCTGCGGCGCAGGCATTTCCTACCCGGCGCGCCTGCCGGGCTTCGCCGGGCTGGTGGAGAAGGTTTATGAAACCCTGGCCACCGCGCCCAACGCGGGGTCTTTGGCCTGCGCCAGTTATCCGAAAATCCCGGATAACTGCGCAGGTCGTGGACGGTGTGCGTCGCGCGGGTATCGAGGCCCGCAGCCAACGCCCCTACGGCAACATCGGCATCGGCGGTGCGTGCGCGGGTTCTGTCTCGACAGGATCCGCGGGCCCGGAAGCAGGCAACGCGGGCTGCGGATCCACGGCCACGGGGGCTGCCGTGGATGACGGCGGTGCGGCATCAGGCGCCGCAACTGCGGCTCCGGACGTGGAACCCGCCGCGTCGGGAACGACGGGAACCATCGCGGACGGCGCCGCCGGCTCCGACGCCGTCGGCGTGTACGCCGCGGGCTCCGGGACCGTCGTAACATCGGCCGGCTCCGGGACCGCCGTCACTGCCGCCGGTTCGGTCTTCGTGGCAGCAGTTGCGGCCGGCACCGAGGCTTCGGTCACGGTCGGCTCGCCTGCGCCCGGTGCGGGCTGCACCGTCACCGCCGCCGGCGACGGCCCGGGTTCCGGCCCCTGCTCCTCGACGATCAC
>WBZY01001094.1_pt1 | contig 15603 bp, 16 predicted proteins | sample 5204191 | NCBI WGS metagenome assembly WBZY01 (sample SAMN12344363, study PRJNA552823) | activated sludge metagenome | biome: Activated sludge suspended growth; feature: Anammox Sidestream; material: Wastewater; isolation source: activated sludge from anammox sidestream of wastewater treatment...
TGCCGCAACATTTCTCGCTCCCGACCACGGTCACGGGGATGCCGTTGTGCGCAAAAACCGCGACGAGATCCTCGGGCAACGCGGTCTCATTCCTGTTGCCGTAGCAGGTCACGAAGAGGGCCACCTTGCCGCGGGTCGATTCGGTCGGCGTGGCAGTGAGCGTCCCGTTGCGGGCACTACGGGCCATCTGCGCCCGGGCACGCGCCCGGCCTGTGCGCGAGTGGTATTTCGGCAGCGGCGCGGTGCGATCGACGCCGAGGGTTTTCTCGAGCACGGCCCGGCCCGCTTTCGTGCCGTTCACCGCGTTCACGACTTCGGCGACCACCGGAATGCCTGCCAGCGCACCGACCGTGCCGGTGGAGGTCAGGAGCCTGTCGCGAAACCGCGTACCGCCTTTCTTCGCCTTCACTGCCTTGGCGCGCAGCATCAGGTGCGGGAAATCGATATTGAACGGATGCGGCGGCACGTACGGGCACTTCGTGAGGAAGCACATGTCGCAGAGGTAGCAGTGATCGACGACGTCCTGAAACACCCGTTTGTCGACGCCCTCGAGCTCGCCGCTGTCGGTTGCATCGATCGCATCGAACAATGTCGGAAATGCGTTGCACAGCGCGAAGCAGCGCCGGCAGCCGTGGCATATGTCGAAGACGCGCTCGAGTTCCTTCTCGAGCGCGGCCTCGTCGTAGAACGCCGGGTTCTGCCAGTCGATCGGATGGCGCGTGGGTGCCTCGAGGCTGCCCTCGCGCGGTCCGGCTCCGTTCGTCACAGCGTGTCGAGCGCCTTCTGGAAGCGGTTCGCGTGCGAGCGTTCCGCCTTTGCGAGCGTCTCGAACCAGTCGGCGATTTCACCGAAACCTTCTTCGCGCGCTGCCTTCGCCATGCCCGGGTACATGTCGGTGTACTCGTGCGTCTCGCCAGCGATCGCTGCCTTGAGGTTCAGTTTCGTGTCACCGATCGGCAGACCCGTGGCCGGATCGCCTGACGCCTCGAGATATTCGAGGTGGCCGTGGGCGTGGCCGGTCTCGCCTTCAGCGGTCGAGCGAAACACGGCCGAGACGTCGTTGAATCCTTCGACATCCGCTTTGGCTGCGAAATAGAGATAGCGTCGGTTGGCCTGGGACTCCCCCGCGAACGCGTCCTTCAGATTCTGTTCGGTCTTCGTACCCTTGAGCGCCTTCATTGGGAGTCCTCCATTGTTAGACTGAGTCTAAAGAAGGCACCGACTGTAGTCCGCCGGGCGGGACGCGTCAACCTGCGCGCGGCGCAGCAGCTGCGTTGACCGGCTGACCTTCATCTCGGTAACGTGGCGCCACTTTTTCCCCGTGGGTATCGCGTTGAGCAAAGCAGCCAAAGCGCCGGATTTCGAGAAGGCGCTCAGTGAGCTCGAGCAGCTCGTCGAGCGGCTCGAGCGCGGCGACCTGCCGCTCGACGACGCACTCAAGACCTTCGAGCGCGGCGTCGCCCTCACCCGCCAGTGCCAGGAAGCCTTGAAAGCAGCACAGGCCAGGGTCGAAATCCTTGCTGCGCGTGGCGATGGCACGTCTGTCGAGCCTTTCGAGCCGGACGACGACGCCGGGTGAGCAGCACCATGTTCGAGGCGCGCGTCGCGAGCCTCCAGGATCGCATCGAAGCGGTGCTCGATCGCGCGCTCACCCTGCCGGACGCCGCGACCGCAAGGCTGCGCGACGCAATGCGCTACAGCGTCCTCGGCGGAGGCAAGCGCCTGAGGCCGGTGCTGGTTTACGCCACGGGTTCAGCGCTCGGCGCACCCCTCGAGGCGCTCGATGCGCCCGCGGCCGCGGTCGAGCTGATCCATGTCTACAGTCTCATCCACGACGATCTCCCTGCGATGGACGACGACGATCTGCGTCGCGGCCGGCCCACTTGCCATCGCGCATTCGACGAGCCCACCGCACTCCTTGCCGGGGATGCGCTGCAGGCGCACGCATTCGAAGTGCTCTCGCAGCCGCTGCCCGGCGATCCGGTGCAGCTCGCCGGCAGGCAGATCGCGATGATCCGCGTGCTTGCCGCCGCGATCGGCACGAGTGGCATGGCCGGCGGCCAGGCGATCGATCTGGAATCCATCGGGTGCGCGCTTGACGTGCCGGCGATCGAAAACATGCACCGCCGCAAGACAGGGGCGCTGATCCGCGCGAGCGTGCTGCTCGGGGCGATCGCCGCAGGGGTGGACACGGGCGATCGCTACGAAGCGCTGGCCCGTTTCGGAGCGGAAGTCGGCCTTGCTTTCCAGATCCAGGACGACATTCTCGATGTCGAGGGCAGCGCGGCCAGACTCGGCAAGACACCGGGTGTCGATGCCGCGCGCACCAAACCCACCTACGCCACCCGTGCCGGCCTCGCGGAGGCGCGTCTTCTCGCTCACGCTGCCCACGATCGCGCCGTCGCGGCGCTGACTCCACTCGGCGCTGCGGCGGATGTGCTCGCGCACCTTGCGCGCTACATCGTGCGTCGCGAACACTGAGCGCGCGTGTAAACTTTCCGGACACGCATGAGCATTTCCGCCGACACCTACCCGACGCTGGCCGCCGTCGCCCGCTCTCCCGCCGACCTGCGGAATCTGCACGAGTCCCAGCTCGCCGCGGTGACCGACGAGTTGCGTTCGTACCTGATCAATACGGTCGCCACGCGCGGCGGTCATTTTGCCGCGGGGCTCGGCACGGTCGAGCTGACGGTCGCGCTGCATTATGTCTTCGAGACGCCTCGCGACCGCATCGTCTGGGACGTCGGCCATCAGGCTTATCCGCACAAGGTTCTGACCGGCCGGGGCGACCGGCTCGACACGATCAAGCAGAAGGGAGGTCTTGCGCCCTTTCCGACGCGCGCCGAGAGCGAGTACGACACCTTCGGCGTCGGACACTCGAGCACCTCGATCAGCGCCGCGCTCGGCATGGCCGTGGCTGCGGCGCGGCGTGGCGAACAGCGCAGCGTCGTCGCGATCATCGGCGATGGCGCGCTCACCGCGGGTCTCGCCTGGGAGGCGATGCTCAACGCCGATGCGCGCAAGGCGAATCTCATCGTCGTTCTGAACGACAACGACATGTCGATCTCGGAGAATGTCGGGGCGCTGTCGCGCTATCTCACGCGGATCATTTCGAGCCGCACCTATGCGATGGTGCGTGCAGGCGGCAAGAAGTTCCTCGAACCGATGCCGACGATGCGCGAATTCGCGCGTCGCTCCGAGGAACATCTGAAGGGCATGGTGCTGCCGAGCACGCTGTTCGAAGAGCTGGGTTTCACGTACCACGGCGTGGTCGATGGCCACGACGTGAAGGAGCTCGTGAGCACGTTGCGCCGATTGCGCGGCCGCGAAGGGCCGCAGTTCCTGCACATCAAGACCCGCAAGGGAAAAGGCTATGCGCCGGCGGAGGCTGACCCGATCAAGTGGCACGGCCCGGGCCCCTTCGATCCGGCGAGCGGCACGATCTTCAATGAAGCAGCGAACGGGCCGAGCTATTCACAGGTGTTCGGCGACTGGCTCTGTGACATGGCCGCACGCGACGAGCGCATCATCGGCATCACCCCTGCGATGCGCGAAGGCTCGGGCCTCGTCGGGTTCTCGAAGCGATTTCCCGATCGCTATTTCGATGTCGCGATTGCCGAGCAGCACGCGGTGACCTTTGCGGCGGGCCTCGCGTGCGAGGGCCTGAAGCCGGTGGTGGCGATCTACTCCACCTTCCTGCAGCGTGCCTATGACCAGCTGATCCACGACGTCGCGCTGCAGAACCTGCCGGTGGTGTTCGCGCTCGATCGCGCCGGCCTCGTCGGCAGCGACGGCGCGACCCACCAGGGCAGCTTCGATCTCTCGTTCCTGCGCTGCATCCCGAACATCGTGGTCATGACCCCCGCCGACGAAAATGAATGCCGGCAGATGCTCTACACCGCAACCACGCTGCCCGGCCCGGCGGCAGTGCGATATCCACGCGGCGCGGGCCCCGGCGCGAAGATCGTCGCCGCAATGACCGCCCTGCCCGTCGGCAAGGCCGAAATCCGCCGCGAAGGTCGCAGCGGTCTGCTCGTGCTCGCCTGGGGAGCCATGCTGGAAGGCGCCACGGCCATCGGCGACCGGTTCGACGCGACGGTCGTGAACATGCGCTTCGTGAAGCCACTCGATGAAGCACTCGTGCTGCAGCTCACCGCGCGGCACCGTGCGGTACTGACACTCGAGGAGAACGTGGTGGCGGGAGGCGCGGGGTCTGCCGTCACGGAACTGCTGGCCGCCGAACAGATCATGGTGCCGCTGCTCTCGCTCGGCATCCCGGACAGGTTCATCGAGCACGGCTCGCGCGAGGAATGTCTCGCGATGGCGGGGCTCGACACGCCGGGCCTCCTCGCGGCAACCGCCCACTGGTGGACAGCACTGACGGCCAGCCCGGCCCGAGCCCGTATAATGACCCCATGACCCCGATCGCAACTGCACCCCGACCTCACGGCCACGCCGTCGAAGACGTCCAGGGCCACGCCGACACCCGCCGCATTCCGATCAACAAGGTCGGGATCAAGGAGATCACGCACCCGGTGCGCGTGAAGGATCGCGCCGAGGGCGAGCAACACACGATCGCCACCTTCAACATGTACGTGAACCTGCCCCACAATTTCAAGGGCACGCACATGTCGCGCTTCGTCGAGATCCTGCACCGGCAGCGCGAGATCTCCGTCGACTCATTCCGCGCGATGCTGGAGGAGATGACGGGCCGCCTCGAGGCCGATGCCGGCCACATCGAGATGTCCTTTCCGTTCTTCGTGATGAAGTCGGCACCGGTGTCCGGCGTGCAGAGCCTGATGGACTACCGTGCGGCCCTGATCGGCGAGCATCGTCACGGCACGACTTCGCTGTGGCTGAAAGTGGTCGTGCCGGTGACGAGCCTGTGCCCGTGCTCGAAGAAGATTTCCGACCGGGGCGCGCACAACCAGCGCTCGCACGTCACGATCGAAGTGAAGCTGCACAGCCACATGTGGATCGAGGAACTGATCGACGTCGCCGAGTCCGAAGCATCCTGCGGGCTCTATGGCATCCTGAAGCGACCCGACGAGAAGTACGTCACCGAGCACGCCTACGACAATCCGAAGTTCGTCGAGGACCTGGTACGCGACGTCGCGGTGCGCCTGAATCGCGACGACCGCATCGCAGCCTACGTGATCGAGGCCGAGAACTTCGAGTCGATCCACAACCACTCGGCCTATGCGCGGGTCGAACGCGACAAGGACGCTGCACCGGCTCCAGTCGCGCCAGCTCCGGTCCGTTAGCAACTCGCGAGCGGCTCGCGCATCGCGAGGAGGTCAAAGCGCGTGCCCCGCGCGCTGTGCCGGGCAAGGTAGTCAGCGAGCGAATCCCCGATCCGCTCGACGCGTGTCCCGCGCACCGCGTGGACGACACTGAAGGCCGCGGCGACAAGCGCGGCAAACTGCGCGACACTGCAGCCCTGCTCCGCGAGCTGCTCGGGCGCAAATTCCACGTAGAGCGCGCGTGTCCGGGGCAGCACCGCGCTCGCGCCGCGCAGCACCTGTACTTCGAAACCCTCGGCATCGACGACGAGGAGATCGACCTCGGGCCAGGTCTGCGGTACGGACGCATCGAGCGTGACGACCGGCACTTCGATCTCGCCACCCGGACTCAGGCGGCTGTTGCCTGAATTGACCGGATTCTCGGTAAAGCGCGCCGTGCCGGGCGCATCGCCCACCGCGCTCGCCTCCACGCGCACGCCAGCGAGTCCGTTCAGCACAAGGTTCATCGCGAGCAATCGGCGGTTGCGTGGGCTCGGCTCGAAAGCGAGGGTGGATGGTGCCCCGCACACCCGGGCGAGCGGAATCAGCACGCTGCCGATGTGCGCGCCGACCACGACGAGACGCGCGCCCGGCGCAACGAGGGATTGCAGCAGGGTGATCTGGGGCCAATCGTATTCGCCGCGCTCGAGCAGATGCCGCGACACGTTGAAATCGCGCGCATCGACCGCGAGCGTGCCATTCTTCGTTTCGGCCACGAGCGCGACGCCGTGCCGCGACAACACGCGCGCACGCCAGCGCGCCCTCACCAGTCGCGAGACGCGCTTGCGCCAGGGTACCTGCATCGCGACATTGTCACTGTTTTCTGTGCCATGGCGCCACCCGGAGATTCCCGTGGACACGTACATGTCTCGCCGGTCCCCGGTCCAGCCGCACGGCCTCGCGCGCAACGGCCCGCCTGGCCGGCGGGTCGCGCGCCTCGCGATCATCCTCGACGGGTTTACGGTGCGGCTTCTGCCGCCACCCGCTGCTCCGCGTTCTGCAGGCGACTGATCATGCCGCGCAGGAACACACGGTTGAAACGCAGCTGGCAGGAGGCGGAGACCTGCTCGAGCAGCGTCGAGCTCACCTTGAGCACCGTGACTGCGCCATTCGCCTTCACCGTGGCGGTGCGCTTCGCGCCCTGCACATAGCTCGTCTCGCCGAAGCAGTCGCCGCTCTCGAGCACGCCGAGGCGCCGTCCATGGCGCTCCACGACGCACTCGCCGGCCACGACCACGTAGAACCGGTCGTCCATCTCGCCTTCCTTGACGATCTCCTCCGCGCCTGCGTAATCCTGCCAGTTGCTCGCGCGCAGCACTTCCCAGATCTCGGCGTGCGAGAACTCGTGGAAGAACTTCAGCCGCCGCAGCGTCGCGAACTGCTCCTGCTGGTCGATGCGCGCGTAGCGCTGGCGCAGCTTCTGGTGCACGCGCGTGAGCTCCGCCGCGAGGTCGAGGCCGCTCTTGTAGCGTTTCTCCGGATTTTTCTGCAGCGCCATCGCGACCACGGTCTCGAGCTCTTCCGGCACGTCGGGCGCGAGCGTGTGGATCGGCGCGGGCGTCGCGTAGACGATCTGGTGCAGGAGCTTCGCGAGGTTGCCGGCGCGGAACGGCCGCACTCCGGACAGCATTTCGTACATCACCGCGCCGAGCGAATAGAGGTCCGAGCGGTTCGTCAGCTCGAGGCTCTGCACCTGCTCGGGGGACATGTAGGAGGGACTGCCGGCGATGCCCTCGATCCGCGAGATGTCGGAATCGGCGACCAGCGCGATACCGAAATCGATGATGCGGACATCACTGTCCTGCGTCAGCATGATGTTCGAGGGCTTGATGTCGCGGTGGATCACACCGCGCGAGTGCGCGTAGTTGAGCGCCTTCGCGCACTTGTAGACGATTTCGACGACATCGTCGATGCGCAGCAGGTTGTCGGCCTTGCAGTACGCCGCCAGCGTGCGTGCGCCGTGCACGTGCTCGGTCACGATGTAACAGTGGCCGTTCTCCTCGCCCGCGTCATAGATGGGCAGGATGTGCGGATGCTGCAGCATGCCGACCATGTGCGCTTCCGAGAGGAACATCTTGCGCGAGATGCGCGCGCGCTCCTCGTCCCCGCCGGCGTCGATGTTGTAGACCTTGATCGCGACGTCGCGGCCGTAGTACGGGTCATGCGAAAGGTAGACAGTGCCGGTGCTGCCCTTGCCGACCTCGTTGACGATCACGTACTTGCCGATCTTGTCGGGAATCCTCCCGTTCGGCAGGACATTGTGGGCCGGCGTGGACATCGCGGGGCAGAATATGTGCGGCGCCACAGGCGATCTGTGATGCGCCTCGCGGATCGCCGGGGGTCCCGCCCGGGTGTGATGCGCAGCATCAAGTGGCGAAGTGATCGAACCCCGAATGCGAGAACTCGATCACACTGTCGCCGCGCAGCACTGCCACGCCGCGACCCGTGGTGAGGCGTCCGATGGCCGTGCACGGCAAGCCCCCGAGCGCGGGCGCCAGGGCGGGCGGCACCGTGAAGCACAGCTCGTAGTCGTCGCCGCCGGTGAGCGCGAAGTGCTCGGCGGCGGCGCGCCCCGCCACCGCCAGCAGCGATTCCGACAGCGGCAGCTGCGTGATTTCGACGCGCGCACCGCAGCCGCTCGCGGTGGCGAGCTTGCCGAGGTCCCCGGCGAGGCCGTCGGAGACGTCGATGCACGCACTCGCGACGCCGCGCAGCCGCACTCCTGCCGCGAGGCGCGGCTCGGGAAAAAGGAAACGATTGCGCAATGTATCAAGCTCGGTGGCGCGTGCTGTCGCGGGCGTGCGCAACCGGCCCTGCAGCAGGGCCAACCCGCACGCGGCATCGCCCGGCGTGCCGGTTACGTACACGAGGTCACCGGCCTGCCCGCCCCGGCGCAGCAGCGCCTCACCACGCGGCACGACGCCGAGCATCTGCACCGTGACCGTAAGGGGCCCGGATGTCGTGTCGCCGCCGACCAGCTGCACCTCGTGCGCGCGCGCGAGTTCGCCAAAACCCACGGCGAATTCGCCAAGCCAGTCCTCGTCCACCCGCGGCAAGGTGATCGCGAGCAAGGCCCAGGCGGGAGTGGCTCCCATCGCGGCGATGTCGCTCAGATTCACCGCGAGCGCGCGATGCCCGATCGAGCGCGCGGGCGACTGCGGCGGGAAATGCACGCCCTCGACGAGCGTATCGACCACGGCGACAAGCTCGTGACCCGCAGGTGGCATGAGCACCGCGCCGTCGTCGCCAATGCCGACGCGCGTATCCCGCCGTGAGCCGCAATCGCGGAAGAAGCGGTCGATCAGCGCGAACTCGCCAAGCGGCATGGGCCGGTTCCCTCAATGCTCGTCGCGCCGCAGGTCCCGGGCCGCCCGGTCGAGCACGGCGTTGACGTACTTGTGGCCGTCCAGCGCCCCGAAGCGGCGCGCAAGGCCGACGCCCTCGTTGATCACGACCCGATACGGCACATCGGGCCGCGAGCTGAGTTCGTAGAGACCGATCAGGAGGATGGCATGCTCCACGGGATCGAGGCCGGAAGGCGCGCGGTCGGTGTAGCGCGCGAGCGCGACATCCCAGCTCACGCCGTCTGCGACGATCCCACGCACGAGCGCGTCGAAGTACTCCCTGTCGGCCTTCGGCATGTCCTCCGCATCCGCGAACTCGAGCAGCAGGTCCTGCCAGGAACCCGCATTGACCTGCCAGCGGTAGAGTGCCTGCACGGCGATCTTGCGCGCGACGGCGCGGCGGTTCGACGCCGCGCGACGGGCAGTCAGCTCGCTCACGCAAGCCTCGGCAGGAGATTCGCCATCTCGATGGCGCCGAGCATCGCCTCGCCACCCTTGTTGCCGGCGCGCACGGCAGCACGCTGTATGGCCTGCTCGGCGGTTTCGACGGTCAGCACGCCGAACATCACCGGCACGCCCGTGTCGAGCGCCACGCGCGCGAGGCCGCGCGCGCACTCGCCCGCGACAAAGTCGAAATGCGCCGTGTCGCCCCGGATCACGCACCCGAACGCGATGACCGCGGCGAAGCGCCCGCTCGCAGCGCATTGGCGCGCCGCCACCGGCAGCTCGAAGGCGCCCGGCACACGTGCAATCACGAGGCGGTCCGCCGCTCCGCCGTGTGACTCCCAGGCTTCGACCGCACCACGCAACAGGCTCGTGACGATGAAGTCGTTGAAACGGGCGGCGACGATCGCGACCGAGAGATGGGCCGCATTGAGCTCGCCGGTTTGCACAGGGGACATGCGCGCAGTATAGCCGGGCGACTCAGGGGTCCTGGTCGTCGTTGTCGACGTAGCCCTCGATCTCGAGGTCGAAAGCCGAAATGCCGTGCATGTACTTGGGCGCCGACAGCACCTGCATGCGTCGCACGCCGAGATCCTTCAGGATCTGCGCGCCCACACCGAATGTGCGCAGCACCTCACCCTGCGCGGGCGGTGGCGGCGTCTCCTCGTCGCGGATCGCCGCGATCAGCTCGCGCGGCGTCTCGTGCCGGCGCAGCACCACGACAACGCCGCAACCCTCCTTCGCGATGCGCGCGAGCGCCGCGCGCAGGGTCCAGGCGCGTGGCGCGCCCACCTCGGCGCCGAGCACATCCCTGAGCGTGTCAGCCAGGTGCACGCGCACGAGTGGCACGCGCCGGCCGGTCACGTCGCCATGCACGAGCGCGAGATGCACGTCGCGCTGCACGTGATCCTCGTACGCATGGAGGCGGAACTCGCCGGATTCGGTCCCGACCACGCGCTCGGCGATACGCTCGACCGAGCGTTCGTTGCGCAGACGGTAACGGATGAGTTCCGCGATCGTGCCGATCTTCAGTCCGTGATGGCGCGCGAAGGCCTCGAGCTGTGGCCGCCGCGCCATCGTGCCGTCGTCGTTCATCACCTCGACGATCACCGCAGCCGCTCCGAAGCCGGCGAGACGGGCGAGATCACAGCCTGCCTCCGTGTGCCCGGCGCGCGTCAGCACGCCGCCCGGCTGCGCCATGATCGGGAAGATGTGACCCGGCTGGCGCAGATCCTCGGGACGCGCGTCCGGCTTCACCGCGGTGAGCACCGTGTGCGCACGGTCGTAGGCCGAGATACCGGTGGTCACGCCCTCGGCTGCCTCGATCGACAGCGTGAAATTGGTGCGGTGGTCGCGCTGCGTGCTGCTCACCATCAGCGGCAGGCGCAGTTGCCGGCAGCGTTCGGCGGTGAGTGTGAGGCAGATGAGGCCACGGCCGAAGCGGGCCATGAAATTGATGTCTTCCGGGCGCACTTTCTCCGCCACCATCACGAGATCGCCCTCGTTCTCGCGGTCTTCGTCGTCCATGATGAGGACCATGCGCCCGGCGCGCAGGTCGGTCAGGATCTCGGCAATGCTGTGCAGTTCCATCGATCAATTTCCCGTCAGCCGCTCGACATAGCGCGCGACCTGGTCCACTTCGAGATTCACGCGCCGCCCCGGCATCCACTCGCCCAGTATCGTTACTTCCTGCGTGTGCGGCACGAGGTTCACGTCGAACAGGTCTCCCTCGACTCTGTTCACGGTGAGGCTCACGCCATCGACCGCCACCGAGCCCTTGCGGGCCACATAGCGCGCCAGCGGTGCCGGCACGCGGATCGTGACTCGCACCGAGCGCGCATCAGGCGCAAGCGACATCACTTCGGCGACCCCGTCGACATGGCCCGAAACGAGATGACCACCCAGCGACTCGCCGGCCCGCAGCGCGGGCTCGAGGTTCACGCGCGCGCCCGCCGCGAGCGACGCCAGCGTCGTCACCGCGAGCGTTTCGCGCGAAACGTCCGCAGCAAACTCGTCCGCGCCGACGCGCGTCGCCGTGAGGCACACGCCGTTCACGGCGATGCTGTCGCCCGGTCGCGTCGCGGCCAGCGGCAGCTGCGCCACCCCGATCACGAACTCGACATCGCCGCCACGCGCCGTCACGGCGCGTACTGCTCCGACGTCCTGGACAATGCCTGTGAACATCCTCAGATTCTCTCCGGAATGAGGCGGATACGCATGTCCGCGCCAAAATGGGTCACCTCGGCGACCGAAAATGCGTGTGCCGCCTCGAGACGCTCGAGCAGCGGCAATGTCGCGAGCGGCCGGGCGTCGGGGCCGAGGAGCCGCGGCGCAAGATAGTGCAGCCACTCGTCGACGAGCCCCGCCTCGAGCAGCGCTCCCGCCAGCGTGGGCCCCGCCTCCACCCACAGCTCGTTCATCGCGAGTTCCCCGAGGTGACGCATGCCCGCCACAAGATCGAGGCGCGACCCCTTCGCCGGCAGCGGCACGAGCCGCGCACCGCGTGCTGCGAGCCGCGCGCCAGCGCTGGCCACGGCGGCCCCTTCTGCGGCGTGCAGTACGACGACGCCCCCCGGGGTATCGAAAACGCGCGCCGTCACCGGCGTGCGCAGCTGCGTATCGAAAATCACGCGCGCGGGTGCGCGCCCGAGCGGCCGCGGGCGCCGCACATCGAGCCTCGGGTCGTCGGCCAGGAGTGTTCCGATGCCGGTCGCCACCGCGGAGCTGCGGGCGCGCCAGTCGTGCACGTCGGCACGCGCCGCTTCTCCCGTGATCCAGCGGCTCTGCCCGTTGGCGAGCGCCGTGCGCCCATCGAGGCTCGCGGCCGTCTTCAATCGCACCCACGGGCGACCGATGCGCATCCGTTGCAGGAAGCCGGCGTTGAGCGCGGCCGCTTCGCATTCGAGGAGCCCGCTCGCCACCTGGATGCCGGCAGCGGCAAGCCGTGCAGCACCCCCGCCATCGACGCGTGGATTCGGGTCGCGCACCGCGAATACCACGCGCGCCAGTCGCGCCTCGATGAGCGCGTCCGTGCAGGGGGGCGTGCGGCCGTGGTGACAGCAGGGTTCGAGCGTCACGAAAGCCGTGGCGCCTGCCGCCTTCGCGCCCGCCTGACGCAGCGCGCTCACCTCCGCGTGGGCTTCGCCCGCGCGCGCGTGCCATCCCTCGCCGACGATCTCCTCACCGCGTGCAATCACGCAACCCACGCGCGGATTGGGGTCCGCCGTCTCGAGGCCGCGTGCGGCGAGCGCCAGCGCGCGACGCATCGCTGCTTCTTCAAATGCCGTGACGCTCATGGCTTGCCGCCTTTCGCATCCGCCGGATCACCACCCGGCAGCAGCGGCAGCTGATCGCGGCTCTCTTCGCGTCTGCGGCGATGATGGCGCAGTTTCTCGATTTCGTCCCGAAAGGCCTCGACATCCTGGAAACTGCGGTACACGGAGGCGAAGCGCACGTAGGCCACTTCGTCGAGGTGCCGCAGTTCCTCCATCACGAACTCGCCGATGCTGCGTGAGGGCACCTCGCGCTCGCCGAGGCTGCGCAGCCTGTTGCAGATGTGCGTGACGGCCGCTTCGATCGCCTCCTGCGACACCGGGCGCTTCTCCAGCGCCTTGACGATGCCATGACGCATCTTCTGTTCGTCGAACGGCTCGCGACTGCGGTCCGCCTTCACGACGAGCGGCATCACGAGCTCGGCGGTCTCGAACGTGGTGAAGCGCTCGGCACAGGCGAGGCACTCGCGCCGGCGGCGGATCTGCCGACCCTCACCGGCAAGCCGCGAGTCGATCACCTTCGTCTCCTCGTGGCCGCAGAAAGGGCAATGCACGGCGCTCCCCGCGCGCCCGCGTCAGGGGCCGTAGACGGGGAACCGGCGGCAGAGCGCGAGCACCTCTCCCCGCACACGCTCGATCACGGCGTCGCCGCCGTTCGCATCGAGCACATCGGCAATCCAGCCGGCGACAGATTCGACTTCGGCCTGCCTGAAACCGCGCGTGGTCGCAGCGGGCGTGCCAATGCGCAGGCCGCTCGTCACCATGGGCGGACGGGGATCATTCGGCACGGCATTCTTGTTGACCGTGATATTGGCGCGACCAAGCGCGGCGTCCGCTTCCTTGCCCGTGATCGCCTTGTCCGACAGGTCCACGAGGAAAAGATGATTGTCGGTGCCGCCCGAAACGATGCGATAGCCGCGTGCGGCCAGCTGCGCGCACATCGCGCGTGCATTGGCGAGCACTTGCTGCTGGTACTGGGCGAACTCGGGTTGCAATGCCTCGAGCAACGCCACGGCCTTGGCAGCGATCACGTGCATCAGCGGTCCGCCCTGGGTGCCCGGAAACACGAGCGAGTTGAACTTCTTCGCAAGCTCGGGATTCTCGCGCGCAAGGATCAGGCCGCCGCGCGGGCCACGCAGTGTCTTGTGCGTAGTCGTGGTCACCGCATCGGCGTACGGCAACGGATTCGGGTAGAGGCCCGCCGCGACGAGCCCGGCCACGTGCGCCATGTCGACGAAGAAATATGCACCCACCTCATCGGCAATCGCGCGGAACTTCGCCCAGTCTATGACGCGCGAATAGGCCGAGAAGCCGGCCACGATCATGCGCGGCTGCTCCGCGCGCGCCAGGCGTGCGACATCGTCGTAATCGATCTCGCCGTTGTCCGGGCGGATGCCGTACTGCACGGAACGGAACAGCTTGCCGGAGAAGTTGACCCTGGCACCGTGTGTCAGATGACCACCATGATCGAGGCTCATGCCGAGAATGGTGTCGCCCGGATTGCACAGTGCCAGATACACCGCCGCGTTCGCCTGTGAGCCGGAATGCGGCTGCACGTTGGCGTAGGCCGCGCCGAAAAGCTGCTTCGCGCGATCGATGGCGAGTTGCTCTGCGATGTCGACGTATTCGCAACCCCCGTAGTAGCGCTTGCCCGGATAGCCTTCCGCGTACTTGTTCGTCAGCACCGACCCCTGCGCCTCGAGGACGCGCGGGCTCGCGTAATTTTCCGAGGCGATCAGCTCGATGTGCTCTTCCTGCCGGCGGCGCTCATTCTCGATCGCAGCGGCGAGTTCGGGATCGAAATTCGCGATGACCATGGAGGTCCGGAACATGGGCAGGTGCTTTCGGTGCAGCGGGAACCCCGGGGAATATGCGATTCTACCCGAACACCGATACGCGCGGGGGCCCGGCCTCAGCCCTCGGTCGCGAGGCCCTCGACCACGTTGTTCCAGGCCGCGGCAAGATTCGCGCGGTTGTAGCCGCCGCCACCGAGCGCGAGCACTCGGCCATGCCCGAGGCGGTCCGCCAGATCGGCGAGATCGCGCGCGGCGCGGCCGTGCGCGGCCGGCGTGAAGCAAAGGTGCGTGATCGGATCGCCGGCGATGCTGTCGGCGCCACACTGCAGGATGATGAATTCAGGTCTTGCGGCTGCGACGAATGCGAGCGCCCGCGGCCAGACTGCGTCGAAGGTCGCATCGTCCGCGCCCGCGGGAACCGGAATATTGAGCTTGGTGCCGACTGCCGCGCCCTTGCCGACTTCGCTGGCGGCGCCAGTGCCCGGATAGAGCGTGCGGCCGTCCTCGTGAATGTCCGCAACTATCACCTGTGGATCGGCCTCGAACGCATAGAAGACACCATCGCCATGGTGCGCATCGATGTCGACGTACGCGATGCGACCGAGGCCGTGTTCCCTGCGCAGCACCTCGATTGCGACTCCGATGTCGTTGAAGACGCAGAAGCCCGCCGCATGATCGCGTGCGGCATGGTGCAGGCCGGCAATCGGCACGAACGCGCGACTCGCGGTGCCCGCCATCAGCGCGCGCGCAGCGACGAGCGTCGCGCCGACGACGCTGGCTGAAGCCTCGTAGACCCCGCGAAACGCAGGCGTATCGCCGCCATCGAGGCAGCCCTGACCCGAGGCCGAACGCTCGCGCACGAAATCGACGTAGAGCGGCGCGTGGAACAGGAGGAGCTCGTCCGCTTGCGCTGGCACCGGCGGCGCGACACGCACCCGGCCATCGAAGCCACGCGCCTCGAACTGCCGTGCGAAAGCCTCATGGCGATCGACGCCGAACGGGTGACCCTCCGGGAACCCATATCGGGCGATGGATTCGCCCATGACGACGAGCACCGATGCCACGGCGGCGAAGCCTAGCACAGGGCCGCGCGTCTACCCCATAATGCGCGCCGCTCCACCCCACCCGACCGGATTTCATGGCGCAGTACATCTACACGATGAATCGCGTCTCGAAGGTCGTGCCGCCCAAGCGCACGATCCTGCGGGACATCAGTCTCTCCTTCTTCCCGGGCGCCAAGATCGGCGTGCTGGGCCTGAACGGCGCGGGCAAGTCGACGCTGCTCAGGATCATGGGCGGCATCGACACGAACTTCGAGGGCGAGGCCCGCCCGCAGCCCGGCATCAAGGTGGGCTACCTGCCGCAGGAGCCGCAGCTCGACGCCTCGAAAACGGTGCGTGAGGAAGCCGTGCTGGGCCTCGGCGAAGCGTTCGCCCAGCTCACGCGCTTCAATGAAATCAGCGAG
>WBZY01001099.1_pt1 | contig 15540 bp, 14 predicted proteins | sample 5204191 | NCBI WGS metagenome assembly WBZY01 (sample SAMN12344363, study PRJNA552823) | activated sludge metagenome | biome: Activated sludge suspended growth; feature: Anammox Sidestream; material: Wastewater; isolation source: activated sludge from anammox sidestream of wastewater treatment...
CGTCGAGCAGGATCTCGCCGAGCCCCGCGCCGGAGACCCCGTCGATGATCGCGTGGTGCATCTTGGTGAGGGTCGCCACCCGGCCGCCCTCGACCCCCTCGATCACCCACAGCTCCCAGAGCGGCCGGGAGCGGTCGAGCTTGTAGGACATGAGCCGGCCGACCAGCTCGTCGAGCTCCTTGCGCCCGCCCGGCGCGGGCACGCCGATGCGCCGGATGTGGAAGTCGGGATCGAGCTCCTCGTCCTCGACGAACCAGGGCCGATCGAGCCCGATGGGGCCGCCCACCACGCGCCAGCGTAGCTGCGGCATCTGCCGCAACCGTTCGATGATCAACTGGCGCACGCGCTCGAAGCGGAAGGCCGGCGCATCCGTCGGGTCGCACACGGTGAGCGCCCCGACGTGCATGTGCCAGCCAGCGGTCTCCCCGTACCAGAAAGCCGCGTCCACGCCCGAGAGCCGCTTCATGGGTGGAAGCTAGCCGACAGCCGCGCGGCCCGGTCGAGCCCCTGGGCGAGCCGGGCTCAGCCGGTCTTCATGTCCATGAAGCAGAGCTTGTTCCCGTCGAGGTCGCGCACGTAGCCCCCGTAGAAGAAATTCGGGATCCGCTCGCCGGGGGCGCCTTCGTCGGTGGCGCCGAGCGCCAGCGCCTTCGCGTGCAGCCGGTCCACGGCCTCCCGCGAGCCGCCCGGGATCGCCACCATCCAGCCGTTGCCGGCCTGCTGCGGCTTCTCGTCGTAGGGGATGCAGACCGCCAGCATGGGGGCCTTGTTGGAGGTCCCGAAGAACTTGATGCGGTCCGTGCCGAAGATCTGCTTGGCGCCGATCTCGGCGAGCAGGGCCTCGTAGAAGCGGACCGCGCGATCCAGGTCCTTCGTGCCGATCGTGACGTAGGCGATCATCCGGAGCTCTCCTTCGCGGGCGCGTGGCCGCCGAGGGTATCGTGCCTGGGGCCCGGCGCGCCCGTCGAGCGTCCGTCGCTGGAGGTCCCGATCGGCTGCGGGGACGGCGGGGAGGGGGCTTGCGCCGCCTTCGTGGCGCCCCGCGGCGCGCGGGTCCTGGCGGCCACCGCCCCCGGCCCGGGCGAACGCGCACATGGGACGGGTGATCCCCCGATCGGAGCCGCCGGACGGGTGCGGCGTGACGGTGCCCGAGCCTTCTCGTATCGTGGCCGCGGTGCGGACGGGGTGCGCTCTCGCGGTGGCGATCGCGGCGGCCCTCGCCACCGCGGCGGCCGCGCTCCCGGCTCGGGCCGAGCAGCCGTCGGTGGCGCGCGCCCGCTACGCGGGCGGCCAGGGGGTCGCTGGAGGCACGGTCTCCTTCCTCGACGCCGGGGGCGGGCCGGTCGCGGTCGGCATCGGCCGCTCCTTCGATCGGCGCGCGCTCGCGGCCTCGCCCGAGATCACCTTCGAGCTCGGCCGGACGCGCGCGCGCGTCGCAGCCTCCTCGCGGCTCCTCGCCGGGCTCGAGCCCGTGCCCGCGGGCGGCCCGGACGACGAGCTGATCGTCTTCGCGCTCGACGCGCCGCCCGCCCGGGTGCGCGTGCTGCGCCCGAGCGCGGCGCACGCTCGCGCGAAGGTCCTCGTGCTCGGCATCCCGGGCCTCGTGCCGGGCGACCAGGATGCGCTCGCGGGCCGTGTGCGCGAGGCGGACGAGGGGCAGCTCGAGGTCGAGCTCGAGGCCTACTACGACCTGCGCGGCTGGGCCGGCGCGCCGATCGTCCTGGCGGACGGCGGCGGGGTGCTGGGCTTCGTGCAGGCCGTGGTACCCGACGGCCGGACGCTGCGCGTCCTGGCAACTCCGGTCGGTGTCGTCGTCGATGCGCTTCGCTTCGCCTACGAAGGGGGGCGCGGCCGGCCGCTCGGGTCGTTCGCCGGAGGCGAGGCGCTCGCGCGCCCGGCGGCCGCCGGGCCGCTCGCGACGGCGCCCGCGGCCGCGCCTCCGGCGGGACCGCCGGGCCCCGTGATGCTCGCGATCGAGCATCCCCCGGACGGGACCGTGCTGGGCGGCGACGGGGCCCTCTTCGTGGCGGGCCGCGCGATCGCGCGGCGCAGCGCCGGGCTCGCGACGGACGTCGTGTTCGCGATCGACGTATCGAGCTCGGCCGGGGCGCCGAGCGGCGTCGACGTGAACGGCAACGGGATCGTCGGCGCCCCGCCCGACCTGCAGGGCGGAGGCCTCTTCGGGCGCGGCGCGGTGGACCCCGGCGACTCCGTCCTCGCCGCCGAGGTGGCCGCCGTGCGCCGCTTCGTCGCCCGGCTCGACCCGCGCCACACCCGCGTCGGTCTCGTGAGCTTTGCCGGCGCGCTGGGCCCGGCCGGCATGCTCGCCCGCGAGTCGGCGAGCTCGGAGCTCGGGCTCACCTCCTCCTACGAGGACCTGCAGCGCGCGCTCGACCGCGTGCTCGCGCGGGGCCCGCGCGGCGCGACGCACATGGCGGCGGGCGTCGATCGCGCGCGGATCGAGCTGCTCGGCCTGCGCGGCGCCTTCTCGCAGAAGGGCGCGCCGGGAACCGAGCGGATCGTCGTCTTCGTCACCGATGGCGTGCCGACCTTGCCGTTCCCGGGCGACGAGCCGCGCAACGTCCGCGCGGTGCTCGCGGCGGCCGCGCGCGCCCGCGCGGCGGGGATCCGCGTGCTCACCTACGGGGTCGGCGAGCCGGCTCTCGACGGCCCGCTGGCGCTCGTCGATCTGGCCCGGATCACGGGCGGCACCTTCACGCCGGTGCGCGACCCCGCGCGCCTCTCCGATCTCCTCGCCGACGTCGATCTGGCGGAGCTCGCCGAGTTGGCGGTCCGCAACGCGACCCTCGGCGTGACGGTCCCGGCCGGCGATCGCGGGGCGGACGGGAGCTTCGGCGCCCGCGTGCCGCTGCGGGTCGGGCGCAACGAGATCGAGGTCACGGCGCGGGCGGCCGACGGCGGGCGCGCGCTGCGGCGGATCACGGTCCACTACGCGCCCGACGCGCCGGTCCCGGCGCTGCCGCCGGGGCTCCTGGCACGCCACAACCGGGTGCTCGAGCTGCACCTCGCCGCCCTGCGCCGCGAGCGCGTCGCGAGCGAGCAGGAGCGGGTCGACGTCCTGCGCAAGGAGCTCCGCCTCGAGGTCGAGCGCGAGCGCGCGAGCGCGCTCGCGCGGGCCGAGCGGCAGCGCAAGCGCCTCGAGATCCGGATCGAGGAGCCGCCCGGCGCCGAGGAGCTCCGCTCCGAGCGCGAGCCTCCCGCTCCGTGATACGCTGCGCGGCCAATGCCCTTGCCGCGCAGCATCCTGCGCCCCGGCGAGCCGCGGGACCTCGACCTCTCGCTCGTCGCCGGCGCCTGGCCGGAGGACTGCCGGGGCGAGCTCGTGATCAGCGCGCCGCATCCCGACACCTTCGGCGGCCCGCACGCCTTCTTCGGCGACGGCATGACCTGGCGCCTGTCGCTGCAGCCCGGGACCTTCGGCGCACCGCCCGGCCGCTTCGCGCTGCGCCAGCGGCGCATCGACTCGCCCTCCGCGCGGCTGCGCCGCAAGCGCCCCGAGCTCTTCCGCGCGACGATGCTCGGCGTCCACTCGCCCTTCGGCTTCAGCAACGCCGCCAACACGGCGCCGCTGCCGTGGGGCGACCGGCTGCTCGCGACCTGGGACGTCGGCCGCCCGGTCGAGATCGACGCGGTCTCGCTGGGCTTCCTCGGTGAGGTGGGGCGGCGCGGGGAGTGGCAGGAGATGGAGTTCCTCCCGGCGCCGCTGCTCCCGATGATCACGACCACCGCGCACCCGCTCGTCGATCCCGACCGCGACGTCCTGTGGTCGGTGAACACCTGGCTCGGGCGGCTCTTCGTGGTGCGCTGGGACGGGGGCGGGCGGGTCCAGCGCTGGCCGATCGCGGGCGCCACGATCCCCCAGGCGGTGCACACGATCACCCAGACCCGTGACTGGCTGGTGGTGGCGGACTGCGCCTTCAAGGTGGAGCCGCAGGTCCTCGCCGGCGGCGACCGCACGCTCCCCGCGAACGAGGGCGGCCCGGTGCACGTGATCCGCAAGGACGAGCTCGAGGCAACGCCCGAGGGCGAGGAGGTGCCGTGCCGGGTCTTCCCGCTGGCGCCGGAGACGAACCACTACTACGCGAGCTACGACGACCGCGACGGGATCACGATCCTCTTCGAGCACACCGAGAACGCCGACATCGCGATGGCGCAGGGCCCCGGCGACGTGGACGCCCTCGGCCGGCCCTGCGATCCGGCCCTGCGCGGCCTCTACGGCATGCCGATGAGCCCGGATCGCACCTGCCTGGTCCACTTCGACCCCGCGACCGGGACGCTCGAGCACCGGGCGGAGCTGCGCCGGCCGGAGCTGCTCTGGAACCGCCAGCTCAACGCCATGGACTGGAGCCGGCCCGGCCTCGAGCGCCGCACCCGCCATCACATGGTGTACCAGGGCTTCCGGCCGGAGGGGATCACCCAGAAGATGCTCCACGTCTACCGGGACCGCGTCGACCGCTCGCTGTGGCCGGCGGGGGAGACGCCGGCGCTCCTCGCGAGCGTGGACCTGGCGGACCTGCGCGTGACCGCGCTCGCGGAGCTCGGCGAGGGCGACCTTCCCTCGTCGCCGATCTTCGTGCCGCACGCGAATGGGGCGGGGGAGCCGGGGGGGCACGACGGCTGGCTGGTGCTCCCGGTGCTCAACGACGCGGGCTTCCGGATCGAGTGCTACGACGCGGCCGACGTGGCGCGGGGCCCCGTCGCGACGCTCGCGCACGGGCGCACGACCTTGCCCTTCCTCCTCCACGCCGCCTGGCTCCCGCACGCAGCGCCCGCGCCCGCGGCCGAGCGCCACCGCTTCTCCGACGAGCTCGAACGCATCGGCGAGCTGCCGGACGAGCTCGCCGCCGCGGCGCGCGAGGTCGCGCGCGAGCTCGACGACGGCGTGCCGATGGCGTGAGCGCGGCCCGGTGACCGGCTTCGAGGGCCTCGTCCTGGCCCGCGCGATCCACGTGCTGGCCGTCGTGCTGTGGATCGGCGGGGTCGGCTTCGTGACGCTCGTGCTGCTCCCGGGGGTGCAGCGCTTCGAGGAGCCCGCGCGGCGCATCGCGGTCTTCGAGGCGCTCGAGCAGCGCTTCGCGCGGCAGGCGCGCGTGACCACGCTCCTCACCGGCGCGAGCGGCTTCGCGATGCTCTGGCTCCTGGACGGGTGGGACCGCTACCTGGATCCCCGCTTCTGGTGGGTGCACGCGATGACCCTCGTGTGGCTGGTCTTCACGCTGATGCTCTTCGTGCTCGAGCCGCTCGTCCTGCACGCGCGCTTCCACGAGCGCGCGGCCCGCGATCCCGACGCCACCTTCGCCGCGATCCTGAGGCTCCATCGCGTCCTGCTCGCCCTGAGCCTGCTGACGGTGGCGGGCGCCGTCGCGGGCAGCCACGGCTGGCGGTTCGGAGGCTGATCCGCGCCGCCGGGAGCGCGCCGCGGCTACGGGACCTGCGCCTCGATCGCGAGCGACCAGCGTCCTCCGCGCGCCCAGCCCGCGACGAAGCGGCTTCCGCCCGGCGCGGCGACCCGGTGGACGCCGCGTAGCCCCGTGCTCGTGATCGGCGGCGAGGTCCCGAGCCCGGCGGGCCAGAAGACGAAGAAGCTCCGGCCGGGGCGCGCGTCGGTCCCGCTCGCCACGAAGCGCCCGGCCGCCGGATCCCACGCCACCGCCTCGATCGGCCCGGGCGCGGCGCGCAGCGCCGGCCGGCGCAGGGCCGCGACGAGATCCTCGCGCGGGCCCAGGATCTCGTTGCGCGCGCAGTCGACCGCGAAGAGCCCCCACACCTCGGGCACGCGGCCGGCGCGGGCGTCGCCGGCCTTGTGCGGGTCGCCGCAGGCCTCGCGCCAGGTCCAGAGCGTGGCGCCGAAGCGGAAGGCATCCTGCAGCGACTGGTGGCGCTCGAAGTAGCCGTCGGCAGGATCGCTCGCACGGCCGGGATCCCCGCCCCACTCGCCGGAGAAGACGGGCGCGCCGCCGTAGGCGGCGGCCTCGCTGCGCGCGCGCGCGAAGACCGCGGCGTCGAGCGGCTGGCCGTCGAGGCCGCCCTGGTAGACGTGGGGCGCGTAGACGATCTGGTCGTCGGCAGGGAAGGGCGCGGGCGCCCCGGTGCCGAAGCCCGCCCACAGGATCGAGGGCTCGAAGAAGACGAGCCGGTGCGGGTGTCCCGCGGCGGCCTCGGCGGCGCGGATCGCGGCGAGCGCCTCGGCGATGAAGTCGTCGAGCACGTCCACCCGGGTGTAGGCATTGGGCTCGTTCATCAGGTCGTAGCCCGCCACCGCGTCGAGCCGCGAGAAGCGCGCGGCGAGATGCGCGAGCATGCGCGCGTAGCGCGTGCGGATGCCGACGCCCCCGGGCCCCGGGGCATCGCGCCAGAAGGCGTCGAAGGCGGCGAGCACGGCCGGCGAGAGCTCGCGGATCTCGAGTGCCGCGCAGCGGGGCTCGCCACCGTCCTGCGTCGCCCAGGCGGGTGCGCCGTCCCAGCCGAAGGCCGGCGGGCCGGCCGTGCAGGCCTCGCCGGGGCGCGCGGCCAGGGTGGCGCTCCAGGCGTCCTGGTGCAGGTCGATCAGGGTGTAGATCCCGCGCTGCTCGAGCGTCCGGACGGCCGCCTCGATCGTGTCGAGGTAGGCTTCGTCGTAGACGCCCGGGGCGGGCTCGACCCGCGACCACGAGAGCAGGAGCCGTACCACGTTCCAGCCCATCCCGGCGATCGCGTCGGCATCGGCCGGCGGGAAGGGGTAGGTGGTGAAGAGGGCCGGATCGTAGGCCCAGTACTCGACGAAGGCGTTCACGTTGACACCCCGCAGGAGCACCTCGCGGCCGTGCGCGTCGACGATGCGCCCGCCCGCCACCGGGTCCGGCTCGGCGTGGAGCGCGGGGAGCCGGAGGGCGGGCCGGCGGGGCTGCTCCGCGTCGGGCGGGGGCAGGCCCGGGATGCAGGCGCCGGGCCAGGCGCCGGAGGCGAGCCAGAGGAGCAGGGCAGCGAGCGAGATGCGGGTCACAGGGGCCTCACGGGTCCGCCAGCCTAACCCACCCGCGCCGCGGACCCCCGGAGCGGTCGAATCGGGATCACCCGGAGCGTCACTCGGGCAGAGCCATCCGCGAAAGCCCGGGAGTGCCCGGGGCGAAAGGAGGAGCCATGGCCGCGGTTCGCATCCTGGTCGGCACCCGCAAGGGCGCCTTCGTCCTGAGCGCGGACGGCCGGCGCCGGTCCTGGGACGTGAGCGGGCCGCACTTCGCGGGCTGGGAGGTCTACCACCTGAAGGGCTCTCCGGCCGACCCCGAGCGGATCTACGCCTCGCAGTCGAGCTCCTGGTTCGGCCAGGTGATCCAGCGCTCCGACGACGGCGGCCGGAGCTGGCGCCCGATGGGCAACGAGTTCTGCTACGAGGGCGACCCCGGCACCCACCAGTGGTACGACGGCACGCCGCACCCGTGGGCGTTCGCGCGCGTCTGGCACCTCGAGCCCGCGCCGGCCGATCCGGACGTGGTGTACGCGGGCGTCGAGGACGCGGCGCTCTTCCGCTCCCGCGACGGCGCCGCCACCTGGCAGGAGCTGCCCGGCCTGCGCGCCTGCTCGGGCCCGCTCTGGCAGCCCGGCGCCGGCGGGATGTGCCTGCACACGATCCTGCTCGATCGCGGCCGCCCCGGACGGATCGTGATCGCGATCTCCTCGGCCGGCGCCTTCCGCAGCGACGACGAGGGCAAGAGCTGGCGTCCGATCAACCGCGGCCTGGTCTCCGCCCAGATCCCGGACCCGACCGCCGAGGTCGGCCACTGCGTGCACCGCCTGGCATTCCACCCGGCGCGGCCCGACGTGCTCTTCATGCAGAAGCACTGGGACGTGATGCGCAGCGACGACGCCGGCGAGAGCTGGCGCGAGGTCAGCGGCAACCTGCCGACCGACTTCGGCTTCCCGATCGCGGTGCACGCGCACGAGCCCGACACCGTGTACGTCGTGCCGCTCGAGAGCGACTCCGAGCGCTATCCGCGCGGCGGGCAGCTGCGGGTCTACCGCAGCCGCACGGGTGGCGGGGAGTGGGAGGCGCTCACGAGCGGGCTCCCGCAGAGCCACTGCTACGTGAACGTGCTGCGCGACGCGATGGCCGTCGACGCGCTCGAGCCGTGCGGGGTGTACTTCGGGACCACGGGCGGGCAGGTCTACGGCTCGGCGAACGCCGGGGACGACTGGGAGCCGATCGTGCGGGACCTGCCGCCCGTGCTCTCGGTCGAGGTCCAGACGCTGCGATGATCCGGGTCGCGCTGCCCGCCCACCTGCGGACGCTCGCGCGCGTACGCGGCGAGGTCGAGCTCGAGGTGGCGGCCCCGGTGACCGCGCGGGCGGTCCTCGATGCCCTCGAGGCGTGCTATCCGATGCTGCGCGGGACGATCCGCGATCACGCGACCCTGCGCCGCCGCGCCTACGTGCGCTACTTCGCGTGTCGCGAGGATCTCTCGCACGCATCGCCCGACGAGCCGCTGCCCGAGGCCGTCGCGAGCGGCGCCGAGCCCTTCCGGATCCTCGGCGCGATGGCGGGTGGGTAGCGAGTGGAGGGGAACCCTTGCCGAAGAGCATCAAGACCATCGGGATCGCGACGGTCGCGGTCGTCACGATCCTGGCCCTCTTCGTGGCGCTCCAGCCGGCGGACTTCCGGATCGAGCGCTCGGTCACGATCGCGGCGCCGAGCCAGGCGATCTACGGCTACGTGAGCGACCTGCGGGCCATGGAGGCCTGGTCTCCGTACGCGAAGATGGACCTCGCGCAGGTCAACACCTACAGCGGTCCCGCGACGGGCGTGGGCGCCACCTGCGACTGGCAGGGGGGCCAGGCCGGGCGCGGGCGCATGACGATCGTCGGCGCCGAGCCCGGCCGCGAGGTGGACCTGCGGCTCGAGTTCTTCGAGCCGCTCGAGACCACCAACCGCGTCCGCTTCACGCTGGCCCCGGCCGACGGCGCGACGCGCGTCACCTGGAGCATGGAGGGCCACAACGGCTTCGTGGGCAAGGCCCTGGGGCTCCTCCTCGACATGGACCGGATGGTGGGCGCCGAGTTCGAGAAGGGCCTGACCGCGCTGAAGGCGCTCGTCGAGTCGGCGGGGCACCCGGGCGAGGAGCGGCCATGAGATACGCGCTGATGGTCTACGAGGGCGAGGGCGAGCCGGTGGAGGCGGCGGGCGAGCGGACGCCGACCTGCGCCGTCTGCGTGGAGGCGATGCGCCGGGCCGGGGTCTACGTGGCCGGCGATCGCCTGCGCGGGGTCGCGACGGCCACGACCCTGCGCATCAGCGGCAACCGCACCCGGCTCGTCGACGGGCCCTACGCCGAGACCCCGGAGCAGCTCGGCGCCTTCCACGTCATCGACGTCCCCGACCTCGACGCGGCGCTCGCGTGGGCGGCGCACTGTCCGAGTGCGAGCCGCGGCGCGGTCGAGGTCCGTCCGGTGTTGCCTACCTAGCCGGGGCGGGACCCTCGAAGCGGTCCCAGACGGGCTCGGGGCCGAGCTCCCCGGCGAGGTAGTCGATCAGGGCGCGCACCTTCGGCGACGGGTGGCGGCTCTGGGGGTAGATCGCGAAGGCGCTGGCCTCGAGCAGGAGCTGGTCGGGCAGGATGCGGACCAGGCGCCCCGCCTGGAGGTCCTCGCCGACCAGGTACGTCGGCAGGCAGACGATCCCGTGTCCGAGGATGGCAACCCGGCGCAGCGCGTCGCCGTTGTCGACCTGGAGGTCTCCCTGGAGCCGCAGCGGGCGCCGCCCGCGGGCCAGCATCTGGCGCCAGGGCGAGGCGCCCAGCCCGAGGCAGTTGTGCCTCTCGAGCTGGGCGGGCGAACGCACGCTCCCGCTCCGCTCGAGATAGGCGGGGGCGGCGCACACGACGAAGCGGATCGGGCACAGCCGCCGCTGCACGAGGGTCGCGTCGGACAGGCGCCCGCTGATGCGCAGCGCGAGGTCGAACTTCTCGCCGACGAGGTCCACCATGCGATCGGTGAGATCCATCCGCACCCGCACCTTCGGATGGCGCGCGAGGAAGGCGGGTAGGCGCGGGGCGATCTGGAACTGGCCGAACGAGACCGCGGTGGCGAGCCGGATCTCACCGCGCGGCTCCGCCTGCAGCTCGCCCACCGAGCGCTCCGCCTGCTCGGCCTCCTCCGCGACCCGCAGGCAACCCGCGTAGAAGACCGCGCCGATCTCGGTGAGGCTCATGCTGCGCGTCGTGCGGCGCAGGAGCTGGGCTCCGAGCCGCCGCTCGAGGCGGCCCACGTCGCGGCTCACCGAGGCCTTCGAAAGCCCGAGCCGGCGGGCGGCCTCCGTGAAGCTCCCCGTCGCGACCACCTCCGCGAAGACCAGCATCGAGGCCGCGTGGCGGCGCACGTCCGTTGCCATGGCGGAACAATCATATCCAGCACTGGTGATTGTCCCACTGCCGTCATGGCGGCAAGCTGCCCTCCTGCCCGGGAGGACCCGCGTGACCGCTCCGATCCCCTTGCCGACAGCCGACATCCGCCGCGCCAGCCCCGGCGCGGATCGCGCGGCCCGCGCCGCCGCGGAGGCGGTGGCTCGCCGCAGCTACGGCAAGCTCGTTGCCCTGCTCGCCGCCCGGACCCGGGACGTGACGGCCGCCGAGGATGCGCTCGCCGAGGCCTTCGCGGCTGCCCTCGTCGCCTGGCCGGCCCAGGGCGTGCCGCGCAGCCCCGAGGGCTGGCTCTCGACCGTCGCCCGCCGCAAGTGGATCGACGCCGCGCGCCGGCGCCGCCGGGCGGAGGAGGCGGGGGGACATCTCCGCCTGCTCGCGGACGAGCTCGCCGCCGCTGCCGGGGAGGGCCGCGCGCTGCCCGACGAGCGCCTGCCGCTCCTCTTCGCCTGCGCCCACCCGGCGCTCGACCCGGGCGTCCGCGCGCCGCTGATCCTGCAGGCGGTCCTCGGCTTCGACGCGGCCACGATCGGCTCGGCCTTCCTCGTCCCGCCCGCGACGATGAGCCAGCGGCTGGTCCGCGCCAAGCGCAAGATCCGCGACGCGGGGATCCCGTTCCACGTGCCCGAGGGCGCCGACGTCGCGGCCCGCCTCGACGCCGTCCTGGACGCGATCCATGCCGCCTTCGCCATGGGCGGGGCGGAGCCGGCCGGGGCTGCGCTCGAACGGCGCAGCCTCGCCGGAGACGCGATCTGGCTCGGCCGGCTCGTCGTTTCGCTCCTCCCGGAGGAGCCCGAGGCGCTCGCCCTGCTCGCGCGGATGCTCTACGCACGATCGCGTTGGGGGGCGGAGCGTGATGCGGCCGGCGACTACGTGCCGCTCGCGGAGCAGGACCCCGCGGCCTGGGACACGGCGGCGATCGAGGAGGCGGAGGCGCTGCTCGCGCACGCACGCGCGCTGCCGGGTCCGGACGGGCATCATCGGCTCGCGGCGGCGGTGGAGTCGGCCCACGCGGCGAGGCGCCACACGGGTCGCACCGACTGGCCCGCGATCGCCCGCCTCTACGATGCGCTCCTCCCGAGGACCGGCTCCCCGGCCGTCGCCGTCGAGCGTGCCCTCGCCCGGGCCGAGGTCTACGGTCCGCCCGCCGGGCTGGCGGCCCTCGACGCGCTGGCAGGCGACCCGCGCGTGGCGGGCTACCCGCCGTATTGGGCTGCCCGCGCCGGGCTCCTCGCGCGCGCGCACGAGACCGGGCGCGCCCTTGCCGCCTACGCGCGCGCGATCGGGCTCGAGCGGGACCCCGCCGTTCGCCGCTTCCTCGAGCGCCGCCGCTCGGAGACCGCGAGACGAAACCCCTGACCAGCGCGCGCCGGCGGATCCGCGGCTCGTCCGGAGCCGCGCCGCGCCGTATCGTGTCGCCGAGCCGCTGCGAGGGCAGGGGCCGGGCAAGCCGCGCGGGAGCGAAGCCGCGGGAGGGGCCTTGTGATGCGCGGAGCGGAGCGGTGAGCGCGACCGGGCCGGACGAGCGTTCCGAGGCGGTCTCGGGCGCCGATCTCGCCGACGCGTGGCCGTTCCTCGATGCCGCCGAGCGCTCCGAGGGCTTCCGGCTGCTCGCCTCGGACGAGGCCAGCGACCTGTTCCAGGGCCTCGGCGCCCGCGAGCAGGCGGCGCTGCTCGCGGCGCTCTCGCGCGCGGAGCGCCAGCTCTGGGTGCGCCAGCTCGCCCCCGACGACGCCGCCGACGTGCTGCAGGAGGCCGGCGACGAGGCGCGCGCCGAGCTGCTCCAGCTGATCGAGCCCGAAACGCGCCGCGAGGTGACGGCGCTGCTCGCCTACGCCGAGGACGCCGCCGGCGGCCTGATGAGCCCGCGCTATGCGCGCCTGCGCGCCGAGATGCGCGTCGACGAGGCGATCAGCTACCTGCGCCGCCAGGCCCGGACCCAGCTCGAGACGATCTACTACATCTACGTGCTCGACGCCGAGCAGCGCCTGAGCGGCGTCGTCTCGTTCCGCGAGCTCTTCGCCGCCTCGCCCGAGAAGACCGTGCGCGACGTCATGCACACGGACGTCGTCCGGGTGCCCGACGACATGGACCAGGAGGCCGTCTCGCAGGTCTTCGCGGAGTCGGACCTGATGGCGGTGCCGGTGGTGGACGCCGAGGGCCGCATCAAGGGCATCGTGACCGTCGACGACATCGTCGACGTCGTGCGCGAGGAGGCCACCGAGGACATCCAGAAGATCGGCGGCACCTCGGCCCTCGACGCGCCCTACCTCGAGGTGGGGCTGCTCGGGATGGTGCGCAAGCGCGTCTTCTGGCTCGCGATCCTCTTCCTCGGCTCGCTGCTCACCGCGACCGTGATCGGCTACTACGAGGACGCGATCGGGCGCGCGGTGGTGCTGGCGCTCTTCATCCCCCTGATCATCTCGAGCGGGGGCAACTCCGGCTCGCAGGCGACGACCCTGGTGATCCGGGCGCTCGCGATCGGCGAGCTGCGGCTGCGCGACTGGTGGCGGGTGCTCCTGAAGGAGCTGGGATCGGGGCTCGCGCTCGGCGCGATCCTCGGCGCGATCGGCTTCGTGCGCGTGTGGCTGTGGCCGGGGCCGGGCGCGCCGGTCGGGGAGGCCGAGCGGATCGCGCTGGTGGTGTCGGCGAGCCTGGTCGGGATCGTGCTGTGGGGCTCGCTCGTCGGCGCCATGCTGCCCTTCGTCCTGTCGCGGCTCGGCTTCGACCCGGCCAGCGCCTCGGCGCCCTTCGTGGCGACCGTCGTCGACGTGACCGGGCTCGTGATCTACTTCAGCGTCGCGATGGTGATCCTGCGCGGCACGCTGCTCTGAGCGGGCCGCCTCCTTCCCGTTCACGGCCCGCGCGGCGCGCTCGCCTCCCCGGCCGGGAGGAGCTCGTCGGCGAGGCCCCAGGCGAGCGCGGTCGCGGCGTCGAGCTCGGCGCCGGTCAGCGCGAGCCACGCGGTCCGGTGCCGGCCGATGCGGCGCGGGAGGCTCACGGTCCCGCCCGCGCCGGGTACGAGCCCCATCGCGAGCTCGGGGAGCGCGAGGCGGGCGCCCTCGCGCACGCGCACGCGCCCGGCGAAGGCCGCGAGCTCGAGCCCCGCACCGAAGCAGGCGCCGTGCACGAGCGCCGTCACCCGCGGCGCGCACGCAGCGAGCGCGCGGGCGGCGCTGCGCGTGGTGCGGACCGCGTGGGCCGTCGCGGGATCGGGCCGCGTGCCGAACTCGTCGAGGTCGCCGCCCGCGCAGAAGGCCGCTCCGGCGCCCTCGAGCACGACCTCGCGCAGCGCCGCGTCCTCGGCGGCCAGCGCGAGCGCCTCGACGAGCGCGTCGCGCATCGCGGCCGAGAAGGCGTTGCGGCGGGCCGGGCGGTCGAGGGTGATGCGCAGGCGCTCGCCCTCGCGCGCGAGGCGCAGCGGCGGCGCTTCGGGCGCGCCGCCCGGGAGGCGGCCGGCGCGCGCGGCGCGCCGCGCGGCGAGCCAGGCGGCGAACTCGGGCCCTCCCTGGAGGGTCGCGTAGGCGAGCGACTCCGCGACGAGGCCGGCCTCGAGATCGTGCCAGGCCCCGAGGCGCAGGAGCTGCACGCAGGTCGCTGCCGCGATCGGCGTGCGGGCGGCGGCCCCGGCCACCTGCGCCAGCGCGGCATCGGATTCGACGACGACGTCGAAGGCCGGCCCCCAGCGCTTCGCGGCCGTGCCCTGCGCGCCGCCGCGGGCCAGTGCGACGGTCGGGCACGGCAGGCGTGCGAGCCGGGCGCGCAGCGCGTCGGCGGCGCCGGGCAGGGCGACTCCGGCCCCGAGCCGGGCGCTGCTGGCGCCCGCCTCGACGTCGACCGCGAGCAGCGGCTCGGCGCCGAGAGGACCGAAGGCCTCCGCGGCGTCGGGCGCGCGCAGGCGCGCGAGCGCCTCGGGGAGGGAATGGACTCGCGCTGCGCTCGTCATGCCCGTGCGCCCGAGACGGCCGCAGCCGTCTCATGGGGCAGGGGCGGGCTCACGAGGGCCGCTCAGTCGGAGGAGGGCAGGGGGCGTGCGCCCTTGACCGCGAGCGGGGCGCTGTCGAGCGCGAGCGTGCCGGCGCCGGGCTTCGTGCACAGGAGCTCGAGCTGCCCGGCGGCGTCGACGTAGCGCTTGCCGATCTGGGTCCCGCCGTCCGCGCCCGGGGCCGGCGCTGCGCCGGCCGCCGCCGGCGCGCCGAGCGCCGCGAGCGGGGCGCCGCCGCAGGTGATCGCGATCGGGGTGGCCGGTGCCTGGATCACCATCACCTCGGTGGTGCACACGGTGCTGCGCAGGCGGGTTCCGGGCTTGAGGAGCGTGGGCTCGGTCGACATCGTGGGCTCGGTATCCTCGCAACGGAATCGGAGGCGGGGATGTTGTCACGCAGGCCCGTCGGCGACAAGGACCCGGCCGCGCTCGCCTGGGCGCGCTCGGGCGCGATGGCCCTGACCGGCTTCGCAGACGGTGCCCCGCGGGCCGCTCCGGCCTCCGCCGCCGTCGCGATGGAGCGCGCCGCGCAGGCGTTCGCGGCGACCGCCGCCCGGCGCGGCGTGCAGCTCGCGCTCGACGGCCCGGCGCTGCTCGGCGAGCGCGCGGCGGCAAGCGGCCTGGCCCGCCGCGGGCGCTCTTCGCCGGGGGGCGCGACCCGGCTCCTGCGTGCGGCCGACGGCTGGATCGCGCTGACCCTCGCCCGACCGGATGACCTCGCCGCGCTGCCGGCGTGGCTCGAGCTCGCGCCCGCTGCGTGTGTCGCCGCCGACCCGTGGACCGTCGTGGCCGCCGCGCTCGCCGAGCGTCCGGCCGCGGGCGCCGTCGAGCGCGCGCGGCTCGTCGGCCTGCCGATCGCCCTGGCCGCCCCGCCGCCCCGGAACCCGCCCGCCGCCGTGCGCGTCGCCGCCCGCGGGCCATGCGGCGAGCGGGGCGCGGCGCCACCCCTCGTCGTCGACCTCTCCTCGCTCTGGGCGGGACCGCTCTGCGCCCAGCTCCTCGGCCTGGCCGGGGCGCGCGTCGTGAAGGTCGAGAGCCGCACGCGCCCGGACGGCGCCCGCCGCGGCCCGCCGGCCTTCTTCGACCTGCTCCACGCGGGCCACGAGAGCGTGGTGCTCGACTTCACGAGCGTCTGGGACCGTAGGG
>WBZY01001102.1_pt1 | contig 15500 bp, 13 predicted proteins | sample 5204191 | NCBI WGS metagenome assembly WBZY01 (sample SAMN12344363, study PRJNA552823) | activated sludge metagenome | biome: Activated sludge suspended growth; feature: Anammox Sidestream; material: Wastewater; isolation source: activated sludge from anammox sidestream of wastewater treatment...
CGGCGGCCACTACCTCGACCTCAACGGCTCCATCAACGACTTCTCCATCGGCCTCCAGGAGACCTTCGGCAAGTTCAGCCCCACCTCCTCTGCCGACGACTGGTTCAAGTCAGAGCTCATCCTTTTCTGGCACATGAACCCGGTCTACACCCGCATCCATCTCTATCACTTCATCGCCGAAGCCCGCTACAACGGCGCCGAGGTGGTGAACATCTCCCCCGACATCAACCCTTCCCACACCCACGCCGACTACCAGGTTCCCATCAACGGCGCCAGCGACCCGGCCTTCGCCCTGGCGCTCGTCCAGGTCATGTGCGATGAGAACATCGCCGACTGGAAGTTCCTCAAGGAACAGACGGACTTCGGCTACCTGATTCGCCTCGACTCTCGCCGTTACCTCCGCCAGACCGAGGTCGAGGGCAAGGGCCGCGAGGACCAGATGTACCAGTGGGTCCCCGGCAAGGGCCTCAAGCTGGCCGATCGCGGAAACATGCTCCTCAAGGGCGTCGATATTGCCCTCGATGGCGTTTTCGATGTGAAGCTTGCCGATGGCTCAACCGTCCAGGTCACGCCCGTATACGCGCTCCTCAAGAAGAAGCTGGACGAGGAGTACACGCCCGAAAAGCAGTTCCCCATCACCAGCGTCCACCCCGATACCATCCGCATGCTCGCTCGCAAGATCGCCACGAAGCGAACGAACATCATGCTCGGCTACAACGCCTGCAAGTTCTACCACGGTGACCTCATCGAACGGACCATGTGCCTTGTGCTCGCCGCAAGCGGCAACTGGGGCAAGCACGGCACCGGTATCCGCTGCTGGGCCGCCGCCATGATCGATGGCACCGCCATCGCCATGGCCAAGCCAGGCCCCGGCGCTGCCAACAGCGAGATCATTCTCGCCGCTCGCGATGCCGGCGTTGCCATGATGAAGGCCCAGGACCCCACCATGTCCACCGAAATCGCCATCCGCGAGCTTGGCAAGAAGATGGCCGGGAACGAGCGCGGTGGCATCAATCAGACCGACCAGGTGCCCGTGGGCGGTGGTACTTCATCCCCGCCTGCCTTCTGGTGGTACTGGCAGGCCGGCTATCGCGAGCGCTGGAACCGCAAGGAGTGGAACGACCCAACCATGGCCCGCAGCTTCGACGAGTACTTCAACGAAGCGCTCGACAAGGGCTGGTGGGACGGTCTCGATTCGCCGCGGCCGGAGAAGCCCGCCCGTGTCCTCATTGAATGCGGAGGCAACATGCTGCGCCGCACCCGAGGTGGCAAGAAGGCCCTCCTGGATACCCTCTGGCCGAAGCTCAAGGCCATCGTCACCATCGACTTCCGCATGAGTCAGACGGCGCTCTACGCCGACTACTTCCTGCCCGCTGCCCAGCACTACGAGAAGATCACGTTCGGCATGCCCACCCCGCACGTGATGAACCTCACCCTTGGCGACCGCGCCGCCGCACCTCCAGGCGAAGCCAAGGACGAATGGCAGCTCTTCGACCTGCTCACCAAGAAGATCGCCCAGGTCGCCGCCAGCCGCGGCCTCACTGGCTACACCGGCGACAACGGCGTCTATCGCGAGTACGCCGGCCTCCCCCGCGCCTTCTCGATGAATGGCTACTTCGACAACGAGGACGCTCGCATCGACGAGATCGTCCGCGACACTGCCCTTGCCGGCACCATCCCCATGGGCACCACGCTCAGCACCCTGCGCGAAAAGGGCCACGTACGCTTCATCGACTGGGGCCTGGCGCCCATGGGCCTCTCCCAGGCCTCGCCCATCGAGCCTAACAAGACCCATGTTCCCTTCCGCGACCACGTCGAACGGGGCGACCCCTTCCCCACCTATGCCCGACGCGCCCAGTTCTACATCGACCACGACTGGTTCCTTGAGGCCGGCGAGGAGCTTCCCGTCTACAAGCCAAACCCGGACATGGGCGGTATCTACCCTCTTGGCCTCACCTCCGGCCACAACCGCTGGTCCGTCCACACCATGAACCAGGCCAACAACGTCATCCTCGGCACCCACCGTGGTGAACCGTTTGTCCAGGTCAACACCGATGACGCCGCCGCCCGGGGTGTCAAAGACGATGATCTCGTCCGCATCTTCAACGACGTCAGCGATTTCGTCGCCCGCGCCAAAGTCGCGACCAACGTCAAGCCGGGCCAGGTCATCTCGTACAACGGCTGGGCCGGGTTCCAGTACAAGAACTGGTCCGGCGCCAACGAAATCGAACCGGGCATGGTGAAGTGGATCGGCTTCGCCGGCGGCTACGGCCATCTCCAGCATCTCGGCGTCGAATGGCAGCCCGTCCCGGCCGAACGCTGGGTCCGCTGCGACTTCGAGAAGGTTCCCGAATAGGGTAGGCTCGCCTTTTCAGCCATCCCCCTTCCTGCCGCGGGCAGCTTCCTGACTGAGGCTGCCCGCGGCCCATTCTGTTGATCCCGGCCTCCCCCGGGGCCTAAGCTCGTTCGCACCCCCTTCGGAGGCTCGCTTTGACAGTAATCCCGCCCGGCGATGTCGGCCTGCCCGAACCGGCTACATACGACTGGCCTGCCCTGGTCGACGACCTCAACCGCCTTCTGCGCCTGAAGACTTCCCCCATCGGCATGAAGCTCTTCGAAACGGTAGCGGAGATGGAAGCCATCCCGAAGATCCGCCGCCCGCAGGCAGTCCATACCGCCGACCAGGTGGTCGCCCAGGCTGCCCGCCTCGGGTGGACTGTCGGCGCCACGGCGGCCGACCTCTCGGGCGCCCAGTGCGGCGCCGTCCTCGGCCTCCATCCCCAGGACGAACAATGGCTTTCGGGCCAGGCCATGACCGGCGTCTGGTTCGAAACCCTGCCCGATAGCGCCGCTCACCAGGCTGCCATGTCAGTCGTGCCCTACGGGCGCTACCAGGCCTTCGCCGTTTCGCCGCTCGTATCTGCACGGCTCGACCCGCCCGACATCTGCCTCATCTACGCCACGCCGGGGCAGATGATCATCCTCATCAACGGCCTCCAGTGGTCCGGCTACCGCAAGTTCGACTGGAGCGTGGTGGGCGAATCCTCATGCGCCGACTCCTGGGGACGCGCCCTCGTCACCGGCCAGCCGAGCCTCTCAATCCCCTGCTTCGCCGAGCGGCGCTACGGGGGCGTCCTCGATGAAGAGCTCCTCATGGCCATGCCGCCGCGCTTCTTGCCGAAGGCCATTGCAGGCATGCAGCGCCTGGCCGCCAACGGCCTCCGCTACCCGATCCCCCAGTACGGCATCCAGTCCGACGCGCGCGCGGGCCTGGGCGTGAGCTACGGCAACCGGTAGGGGCCACGCACCCGGAAGGCGGCCTGGGCCGCGGACAGGGCCAAACCTCCGCAGCACCTCAACCCGCGCCTCTCACAGTGGCGCGCCCTTGAGACCCATCAGGCCCTTCAGCATCTGCACTTCGCCCAGGTGCTCGGCCGTGTGGCCGATGGCGAAGAAGGCCACGGCGTCCAGCTTTGACATGCGGTCATATCCCGGGTACACCTCGGCGAAGAACGGCAGCGCCAGCTCGGCGCTCGCATCTGCGTCGCTCATCCCGGCAAGACCGTCCACGATGCTGTCCCCAACCGCCTTGGCGTAGGCGCAGAGCTCGCCCATGTCGAGGTCCAGGGCGGCGATCTGGGCTCGCGTCATCCCGTTCCCGAAGGGGCTCGCCCCGGTATCGGCCACGGGCAGGCGCCTGTCCCAGCCGCCGGCCGCGAAGACGCTCGGACGCTGGAAGACCATACCGTGCACGAGCTCGTCCGCCGCCCGGTACGTGTGCCATGTCGCAAAGATGATCGAGCTGTCATGCCCCTCTGGTTGCCAGCGAAGCTGCTCGGGGGTGAGGTCCTTTGTCAGCAGGTCCGGGTACCAGTGCCAGAAGGCAAGGTTCTTCGCTAGCGCGGTTGCTACGGGCATCATCCGCCCTCCCCATGTTTCTCGCGCGTACGGTAGCGATTCCGGCCCCGCGCCGCAAACGCGCTCGTCGCGAAAAGGCGGGAGCCCACCGTCTTCGCGCTCCCGCCTTGGCAGGTGGAATCAACCGGCAGGTTCAGGCACGACCCTTCATGATCATGTTCCAGTAGAGGCGCGGCAGACCGTACTTCTTCACCCAGTACATCGTCCGCCGTTCCTTTGACTGGTCGATCTTGAAGCTCTCCCTCGGCTTCAGCTCATAGTCGAACTCGGCCATCACGAGCTTCCCGTAGCCGGTCACGAGCGGGCACGCGGTGTAGCCGTCATAGCTGGCGGGAAGCGGCTTCGATTCAACCAGGGCCAGGAGGTTCTTCACCAGCGCCGGCGCCTGCTTCCGAACGGCCGCGCCAGTCTTGCTCGTCGGCAGCGAGCTCGCATCGCCCAGCGAGAACACGTTCGGGTACTTCGTGTGCTGCAACGTGTTCTTGTCTACATCAACCCAGCCGTCGGCGTTGGCCAGCGGGCTGTTCCGCACGAAGTCCGGGGCGCTCTGCGGCGGGGTCACGTGCAACAGGTCGTACTTGACCACCGTCTCCTCCTTCGTGTCCAGGTTGGCGAGCACCGCCTCTTTCGTGTCCGGCCGAATCTCCACCAGGTGCGTGCGGTACCGGACATCGATGCCCTTGCGCTCGATCACCTTGCGCAGGGTCTTCGCGTACTTCTCCACCTGGAAGATCCCCGGATTGGCGATCGCAAAGATGATTGTGGACTTGTCGCGAACCCCCTGCTTGCGGAAGGCGTCATCGGCCAGGTACGCGATCTTCTGGGGGGCGCCCCCGCACTTGATGGGCGTAGCCGGGTGGGTGAAAATCGCCGTCCCGCCCTTGAAGCTGCTGATGAACTCCCAGGTCTTGTTCACATACTCATAGCTGTAGTTGCTGCAGACGCCGTCCTTGCCGATCGCCTCGGGAAGCCCCTTCACAGCGCCCCAGTTGAGCTGCATGCCCGGCGCGACCACCAGGTAGTCGTAGGTGACCTTCGCACCACCCTCAGTGAGCAGGGCGTTCTCTTCGGGCAGGAACGTCGTGACCGCGTCTCTGATCCATTTGGCGCCCTTCGGGATCACCGAACCCTCGGGACGGACGGTCGCCTCGCGACTGGCGTCGCCCCCTCCGACGAGCGTCCAGAGGGGCTGGTAGAAGTGCTTGTCCGAAGGTTCGATGATGGCGACGTCCAGCCCCTTCGACTTGCGAAGCAGCTGCGCCGCCACGCTAATGCCTCCATTGCCCCCGCCCACCACCACGACCCTGTGGTGGAGCTGCTTCTGTGCGGTCGCCGGCTGGCTTTCCTGTGTCTGCGTCATGACCAATTCCCCTCCGGGCCCGGGCGGCGGCCCTCCGGCGCAGGGGCCGAAGCTCCTGCAGGCCTGCGACGCCGGGTCGAAATGAATAAAGTAGAGTCAGGAACTCAACTTTAGCCCAAGTTACGTACGGGGCTCACCCCTGTCAAGTAGGTGCGAACGGCTTCGCGGGCTAGAATGAAGCCGGGCCCCCGTAGCTCAGGGGATAGAGCAGGCGCCTTCTAAGCGTCTGGCCGCAGGTTCGAATCCTGCCGGGGGCGCCATCCCCGTGTGCGGGTACCCAGCGGGCTCCCTCAAGGCTCTCCCAGCCTGTAGACTCCGGCAATGAACTGGTGGGAATCCATCCGGCGGAAGTGCGGGGACCTCTGGAGTGGCGTGGTGCAGCAGGTCCTCGCGCTAGTAATTTTTGCGGTGGTCGTATGGTTGGTCGGCAGACTACCCGTCCTTGATCGATTCTGGTCCTGGGTATTGTTTGTCGGTGTGATTGCCTTTTGTCTTGGTGCTATAGTTTCGCGTGTCCTGTTTCAATTAATAGACTCTGGAGAGAGTGCGACGGTTGAGCTGCCGAATTATCAGGATAGTACACTTTCGATTTGGATTGAATGCATTCCTCTGCAGGTAGTTCGCGAGAATCTCCATCCCGATCTAGGTGGTACTGATAATATCTCTTTCGAACAGACCCATAATCACCTACCTTGGTATCCCTTATACACTGCCTCAATTAAGGTCAGACTAATTGGTAGCGGTGTCACGCGTTCATTAGACATCGAAATGAAAGCCAAGAACATACTTGGTCACTCCAACATCCAAACATCTCAAGGAGGTACTTTCTTTCCTCCATTCTTCAGACCAGTTGAGGGCAGTGTCGAAGAAGTAAGAGACTCAATTAGAGATCTTGGTCCCAATATGGAAGTTAAGTACAACGTCTTGCTCGCGCAGCACAGCGTTGCTGGCAGCAAACCCCGGTTCCTGTGGTTTGTGAGCCGTGACGGGTGTGAGGTCGCTTCTGGTGGTTGGCCCCCGGCGTTGTAGCTGGATGCAGGCAGATCGCTTCTGCCGTTAGCTTCTGAGCGTTCGGGGTTCCTTGCCACCGCCCTGGCTCATCGCAAGAACACCAGCCCCGCCGCCGCTCCCAGCACCACCGCCAGCGCCGGGCTTCGATTCCACCACGCCACCATCAGGAACGCCCCCGCGGCTACGATCGCCGGTCCCACCCCCTCCACTCCAATGCGAAACAACGTGTAGACGCCCGCTCCCAGCAGCCCGAGCGCGACCGGGCCCAGCGTGCGCCGCACCACCTCCACCACCGGGTGGTCGCCGAGCCGCGACCACCGGTCCGCCACGAACCACGTCACCGTCGCTGCGGGGACAAACATCCCCACGCTGGCCGCGGCCGCACCTGGGAGGCCGGCTGCCTTGTAGCCGATCATCGCCACCATCAACATCCCCGGCCCCGGCGTGACCTGCGAAAGCGCAAACGCGTCGACGAACTCCCTGTGCGTCACCCAGCCGTGCGTTCCCACCACCTCGCGCTCCATCTCGGGCAGGATGCCGATCCCGCCTCCAAACGCCACGAGGCTGAGGCGCGCGAACACCGAAAGAAGGTCGAGCAGCTCGCTCATCGGCGGCGCGCAATCGTGATCGCGAGCGAGGCGGGGATGCAGACCGCCAGCACCGCGTAGATCGGCCATCCCATCGGCCCGAAGAGCACGAATGTGAGTACGGCCACGGGAACCCCCGGCACCCCTCCCAGCCCTCCCCTCAGCCTCACCAGCGCCGCCGCCGCCAGCCCTGCCGCCGCCGCGGCCACGCCCATCCCCACCGGTTCCGTTACCGAAGTGGGCATGCCGTTGAAGTAGAGCCACGCCAGCGCCACGATCGCCGTCGCACCAGGGGTCACCAGGCAGGCGAGCGCCAGCGCCGCTCCCCTGACCCCACGAAGCCGCTGCCCCAGATACGCCGCGAGATTGCCGATGTTCGGCCCCGGGATAACCTGGCTCACCGCCACCGCCTCCAGGAACTCGTCGTCATCAATCCAGCCTCTCCGCCGGACGAGCTCATCCTGGAAGTACGCCGCCCTCCCCCCGCCGAAGCTGATCGCTCCGATCAGCCCGAACGACCGCAACATACTCCTGAACGCCGGGCGTTCGGTTGCTGGTCTCGCCATCGCGAAAGCGTAAGGTTCGCGCGGCACTTGTGCGAGAACCCCGGCTCCCTTGCTTGCCTTCGCTTCCGCCATTGCCCACGATGCCCCCTGAGGAGCTGCCAATGCACGTCTCGCCCCACGTCCGCGCCGTCCAGGTCCCCGATGACAACCCCATGCATCCCCAGTTCACAAACATCTACCTGGTGGGCGATGGCCAGGCGCTGACGATTGACTCCGGGGAAGCGATCGAGCGCTACCGCTGGATGTTGCGCGGCTACCTCGCCGCCACCGAGCGAACCGAGGTCGCCATTGCCGCCATCACTCACCACCACTCCGACCACAGCGGCAACCTGAAGTGGGCTCGCGAGGTCTTTGGCGCCGAAGTGGCCATCCCCGGCAATGCCCGTCCGTTGCTCAAGGGCCGCCTCCCTTCGCAGGGCGTGAGCCGCCTCTCCGACGGGCAGGTCCTTGATATGGGCGGTGGCGCCCGCGTCAGGGTGCTCGTCACGCCGGGCCACAGCGTCGATTCCGTCTGCTACTACCTCGAAGAAGATGGCGTCCTCTTCACCGGCGACACGCTCCTGGGAAGCACCACCACAACCGTCAATGACCTTGGGGAATACAGGCACACGCTGGCCATGCTGCTCCAGCTGCCCAACCTCAAGGTCATCTGCCCCGGCCATGGCCCCCTCGTGCACGACCCCCGCGAGCGTCTCCAGTCCTACATCGACCACCGCAACATGCGCGAACGGCAGGTCCTCGACGCGCTTGCAAGGGGCGGTGCTCAGACCAGCTGGGATATCATGCTTCACCTCTACCCGGACATCGACACGCGCCTCCGCTTCGCCGCCGACGGTAACGTCCGCAGCCACCTCAAGCAGCTAGAAGACGAAGGGCGCATCAAGGCCTATCCCGGCAAGCCGCGCAATCCGAGCGCCGCCCGGCAGCTTCGTGAGGTGGAGCACGCCCGTTTCCGCGAGCGCGTAATCAAGCAGGCCGAGAGAATGAAAGCCGGGCAGCGCCGCGCCCTCCTGCGCGCTCAGGAGAACCCTCCCGCCGGCATGTGGATAGAGCCGCCGCGCTACGAGCTCTCCTGACAGGCCCGCTCAGTCGCAAGGAGCGTCTCCCATGCCGCGAATGCAGCCCGCCGTCTTCGAAGAGTTCCTCCAGCAGCCCCACATTGGCGTGCTTGCCAGCTTGCGCCACGATGGGCGCCCCTACACCGTCCCTGTCTGGTGGCTCTGGAAAGATGGCGTTATCTGGGTCACCGGGACCCACACCCGCGTCTGGTGCCAGCAGATCAAGCGCGACCCCCGCGTGTCGCTCTGCATCGAGGCGACCGAGCCTGTCCCCGGCCATGTCGAATTCGATGGCATCGCCGAGGTGCTCACCCTGCCCGACTTCGACATCTGGCCCATTTCCCGCGAGCTCGCCGAGAAGTACGTCGGGCGCAACGACCCGCGACGCTCTTCCGAGGTCGAGGCGTTCTTCGCCAACATGCAGACCGAGCCCCGCCTGCTCTTCCGTATCACCCCCACCGTGACCCGGGCCATCGATATGCGTGTCTACCGTGGGAAGCGGGCCGACCGCGAATACCAGGACCGCCAGAAGCCCGGCGCCTCCGCCGATCGCCCCTCGCCTCGTTGACACGCTGCCCGGCTCCCAAGCACGATCTCCGTACACCCTGTTGAATCCGAGGAACCCTGGCCCCGCGACCGGTCCCCCGCTCGCGACGCCTTTCTGCAGCCTATGACAAACCAGGTCCAGCGCCGCCTTGCCATCAGTGTCCAGCCCGTCCCCAAGCAGGATGCCAACGAACGCAAACGCAACTTCGACGAGACCTACCTTGGTTTCGATTCCGCCGCCGCGACGATTGAAGCATCCCGCTGCCTGCAGTGCCCTTCCGCTCCCTGCCAGGAGGCCTGCCCGGTCGGCAACGACATCCCGGGTGCCTTCGCTCTGCTCGAAGTTGGCGACATCATTGGCGCCGCCAACAAGTTCCGTGAAACGAGCAACCTCCCCGAGATGTGCGGCCGCCTTTGCCCCCAGGAGAAGCTCTGCGAGGGCGCCTGCGTGGTCGGCTTTGCCATCCGCCCCGATGGCCGCGCAGAACCGCCGGTCACCATCGGCAAGCTCGAAGCATTCTGCACCGACTACCAGCGCCAGGAGCTCCAGGGTTACCCCAGGCTCAGGTACGCGCCCGACCCGACGGGCCGGAAGGTCGGCATCGTTGGCTCCGGTCCCGCCGGCCTCGCGGTTGCCGAACAGCTCGCCCAGCTCGGGCACCAGTGCACCGTGTTCGAGGCCTGGCCCGAGCCCGGTGGTGTCCTCGTCTACGGCATCCCCAACTTCAAGATGCGCAAGAGCATCGTCGATGACTACATCGCCCACCTCGAATCACTTGGCGTGAAGTTCGTCCTCAATACCTGGGTGGGCCGCGACATCACCATCGACGGCATGCTCGACGGTGAGTTCGACGCCGTTTTCCTCGGCACCGGCGCAGGCGTCGGGAACGAGATGGGAATCGAGGGCGAGGAGCTCCAGGGAGTCCATAGCGCCACCGACTTCCTCGTCCGCGGCAACCTCCCCCCCGAAGAGCTCCCAGCCCACCTGCGCGAGCCTCTGCCCGCGCTCCAGAACGTCGTCGTGATCGGTGGCGGCGACACCTCCATGGACTGCGTGCGCACCGCCATCCGGCTCGGTGTGCAGAACGTGTCCTGCGTCTACCGGCGCACCGAAGCCGAGATGCCCGGCCGCGCCGAGGAGCGCAAGAACGCCCGCGAAGAGGGCGTGCGCTTTGAGATGCTCACCCTTCCCGTGCGCATCATTGGCGATGACGATGGCCGCGTGAAGGCCGTGGAGTGCCAGCGCATGGACCTCGGCGAACCCGATGAGTCCGGCCGCCGGCGCCCGGTACCCGTCAAGGGCAGCGAGTTCATTGTCCCGGCCGATGCCGTCGTCATCGCCATTGGCTACGGCGCCGACCCGCTCGTCCCCCAGTCCACCCGTGGCCTCCAGTCCGACCGCAAAGCCCTCATCAAGGTCGATGAAAGCGGAAGGACAACCCGGCGCGGAGTCTTTGCCGGGGGCGACAACGTAAACGGCGCCGACCTCGTGGTCACAGCGCTCGCTGCCGGACGCACCGCGGCCGCGGCAATCGCTGCCTATCTCGACTCACTGCCACCGCGCCGCTGACGGCCATTCGCCTCACGATTTACACGCGTTTTACAGAGCCCGGGCTACCGGGCATGCACTCTCCGATCGACGTTTACCTTAGACACATCGGAGCATCGTGCGTGAACAAGCCCCAGGCTCTCAATGCTTTCCTGTTCCCATCGGCGGACCAGCGAACGCTCGGGTCGGTTGAAACCCCGGCCATCCTGCGCTGGTCGCGGCCGACCACGCTCGCGCTCTGGCTCGTTGTCTTCGCCATCGAAGCCCAGACCATCATCTCCACCGGTACATCGAGGCATTGGATTGCCCTGGTGCTTTCCTCAGCCCTGTTCGTCGCCGCTCATGTCCAGTTCTGGTACGAAGAGTCCGAACAGGGCCGGCGCTTCCACCGCACCCTCGAAAAGATGCGCGGCCGCATCTACGAGGACGACGAGACCGGGCTTCCCAACAGCCGCCACTTCGTCTTCGAGCTGCGCCGCCAAATGATGCGCTCCGTTCGCAACGGACGCGGTTTCTCGCTCGTGCTCACCGACATCGTTGGCTTCGAGAACATCGGCGACAACCGGGACCGCGTTCTCATGTCCATCGGCCGCACCCTCCGCCAGGCAATGGGCGATGGCGACTTCACGGCCCGCCTCCAGGGCTCAATCTTCGCCGCCATCGTCTCTGACGAGCGCGATCGCACCGCCGCCGACAAGGCCGATTCAGCCCTCGTTGCGCTCGGCTCCTGCATCCCCCTCGAGCACGCCGGGCGGGTCTACCCGGTCGTATCCATCACTGGCTACGAGGGCGAGATTGAAGTCCGCGACTTCCTCAGGCGTGCCCAGCGAGACCTGATCGCCACTCGCTCGCACGATGTGGCCAACCGCCCTCGTCCGAAAGAGCAGCGAAAGAGCACTCACGCCGCCTGACCAGAAAGCACGCCTCCCGCGCGGGAGTTCCCAGCGTGGTGTTCGGAGCCCGGTAGCCTGGCCGCTACCGGGCTCTTCTCTTGGGCTGCCATCAAGAAACGCAAAGACCCCGGTCAACCGGGGCCCCTGGACGAAATATCGCTGGAGCGGGCGAAGGGAATCGAACCCTCGTCTCAACCTTGGGAAGGTCGCATTCTGCCATTGAACCACACCCGCGCGGTTCCGAAAGCCATCGTATCATCTGCCCACATTGAAGTTGAAGCCGGAGGCCTCGAATGCCCATCTCCAAAGCACTCTCCCTTACACCAGAACAGCTCGATGAGCTGATGCTCTCCTCGTGGAACATGCGCATCGCGACCATCGGGCCGGGCTCCCGCATCAACCTCACCCCGCTCTGGTTCGGTTGGGCCGGTGGAAGCATCTATACCTACTGCCGCGGCCAGAAGGTCGAAAACCTTCGCACAAACCCCGTTGCCACCGTCCTCGTCGACCGCAACGAGCGGTTCCCTGAGCTCCAGGGCGCCATGTTCCAGGGCGCCGCCACCGTCCTCGAAGACGCCGCCGCCGAGGCCGCCGACCCGCACCTCGAGGAAGTACGCATGCAGATGGGGAAAAAGTACGCCGGTGGCCACGGTGAGCCCGGCGAGCCGCGCCGCAACGACGCCTCCGCCCGCGGCCGTAACTGGCGCTGGGTACGCTTCGACCCATCCCGCCTTGTCACCTGGGACAACTTCAAGCTCGCCAGCCTCAAGCGCTCCTGAGCATGGCCGAAACCCTGTTGACAGCGGTCGGAGAATAGAAGGAGGACTTCTGTCAAGGAGGGCATCATGCACGGTCATGTGAGCGCTGTGCTCGCCGACAAGGGGCGGCAGGTGTACACGGTCGCACGCGGTGAGAGCGTCCGCGAAGCCGTCCGCCATATGAACGACAACGGCGTTGGCGCGCTCCTGGTGCTTGACGGCGCCGACCCTGTCGGCATTTTCACCGAACGGGATGTGCTCCGCCGTGTGGTCGGCGTGGGCCGTGACCCCGACAACACGCGCGTGGCCGACGTCATGACCACAGACCTCGTGGTCATTGAGCCTTCAACACCCGTCGACCAGGCCATGGCCATCATGACCCACCAGCGCTGCCGCCACCTCCCCGTTGTGGAGGAACACGAAGTTGTCGGGCTCGTCTCCATCGGCGACCTCATCCGCTGGATAAGCTTCAACCAGGAGGTCGAGATCCAGTACCTGGTCGACTACATACAGGGGCGCCGAACGGCCTGACCTCCGCTCCGCCTGGCGGTTCGGCCGGCCAATGCGCTCCGGCCGGTGACGCGCGAGGTCCGGTCCCCGTCGTTAGCCCTTGTGACCGGGCAGGGAACGGGGCACCAGGGCCGTCGATCCCGCGGCTTCCGGTGGTGGTCCTGGAGCGCAGGCCTACTTGAACTCGTACCCGCCCTTCACGCCCGCCGGCTCCGGGTCGGTGAGCACGTTCACGCAGGCAGGCTTGCCACTGTCAAAGGCTCGCGCGATCGCAGCCTTTATCTGTTCGGGGTGCTCCACGAACTCGCCGTGGCCGCCCAGCCCCTCCACTACCTTGTCATAACGAGCGTTATCACCGAGCATCGTGGCCGGTGTCCGGCCCGCGCCGTATTGGGCCTTCTGCCCGACATAGATCTGGTGCCAGCAGCGGTCATTCCCGATCACCGAAACGATCGGCATCTTGAACCGCACAAAGGTATCGAAGTCGAACCCGTTGAGCCCGAACGTGCCGTCGCCGTTCACCATCAGCACCTTCTTCTCTGGTGCGGCCACGGCCGCCGCCATGCAGAAGCCCGTGCCAACCCCAAGGGTCCCGAACGGCCCCGGGTCCATCCATTGCCCCGGGTTGTTCACCGGCAGCACGCTCGCTGCCAGCGCTACGATGTCCCCACCATCTCCGACCACGATCGTCTCGTCATCGACGAACTCGGCGATCTCCTTGCACAGCCGCAGCGGGTGAATCGGCATCGCATCCGAGTTCATGAAGACCTCGCGCTGGGCATCCGCCATCCCCTCCAGCCCCCGCAGATACTGCATCCACTCCCCGTGGTCGCCTTTGCCGATCTCCGCCGTGAGCTGCAACAGCGCCTGCCGGATATTCGCCTCAATCCCGATGCCGAAGTCCTTGTTCTTGCCGATGTCGCGAGGGTCGACATCGATCTGGATGAGCTGGGCTTCGGGGTTCCACGCCGGCGCGCGCCCGTACTTCAACCGGAAGTCGATCGGCGTCCCCAGGATGACAATCACATCGGCCTGCGAAAAAGCCGGCTTCCGCGAAAGCGAAAAGAAGTTGGGGTTCTCCTGCCGCAGGGTGCCGCGGCCCATCGCGTTCGTGTAAACCGGCACGTCCGCGGCGCGCGCGAACTCGGCCAGCTCCCTGTGCGCCCTGTGCCAGAACACCCCCGAACCGGCCATGATCATTGGCTTCCGGGCCTGCTTTATCGCCTGCGCGGCGGCCTTGATGAGCTGCGGGTCGCCCATCACCTCTCCCTGCGTGCGGTAGCTCCGCGGCCAGTGCACCTGGTCCTCGTCCACCCTGCTGAACAGCACGTCGGATGGAACCTGCAGGAAGACCGGCCCGAACCGTCCCGTCATTGCCTCACGGAAGGCCATCGCCATGTAGTAGGGCAGCCGCCGGGCCTCAAGCACCGTCTGCGACCATTTTGTGATCGGCTCCATCACGCGCTGAAGCTCAATGTCCTGCAGTGACCCCATGTCATACTCGCGCATCGGCGAACGGCCGCCGATGACCACCATTGGGCTCGACGCCTGGTAGGCGTTGGCCACCGCCGTCACCACATCCGTCACCCCGGGCCCGGCCGTCACCACGCACACGCCGGGCTTGAAGGTGATGCGCGAATACCCGTCCGCGGCGTGCCCCGCCGACTGCTCGTGCCGCGTGTCGATGACCTGGATGCCGTTGTTCAGACAGCCTTCGTAGATGTTCTGCACATGCCCGCCCGAGAGCGTGAACAGGTGGTTCACACCCTCCTGTTTGATCATGCGGGCGATCATCTCGCCACCGTCGATTAAGTTGCCCATGCCACGTTCCCCGGGTGTTGATTGTGGGCGGAGTATACGCGCGCGCGGGTTCAGCCGCCTGCCTGGGTCGCCGCGGAAGGCGGATGGATGGCCCCGGCATGAACAAACACACCCAGCGCCACAGCGGCTGCCAGTGCGCAGGCTGCTCCGAGGTAGAAGGGCGCGGAGGGGCCCACCTGGTCCCAGAGAAGCCCCGCCGCCACGCTCGAAAGCAGCGCCGCCAGGCCCGCCACCCCCTGGAAAAGCCCCATGGCGCTTGCCCGCAGCGGTCCAGGCGCCATGTCCGCCACCAGCGCCTTCGATACCCCCTCCGTCATCGCCATGTAGGCGCCATAAGCCACGAACAACGGCCACACCGCCGCTCCATCCCCTGCGAGAGCAAACCCCGCATATACGGCCGCGAAGGCCGCCCAGCCCGCCACGAGAAGCCATGCCCGCGGGATCCGGTCGGAGATGACTCCCGCAGGCAGCGAAAGCGCCGCGTACACCGCGTTGTAGGCCACGTAGGCGAGCACAACCATCGCCGTTGTTAGCCCGAGGTTCTCGGCCCTCAAGATGAGAAACGCATCCGAGGAGTTCCCCAGCATGAAGAGCACGGTGATCCCCAGCAGCAGGTAATACCGGCCCGGCAGTTCACTCCACCGCCGGCCATCACGGGCATCGGCCGCCCGGTCCGCTTGCCGTTCGGGAAGCCAGCGCAGCGCGACCACTGCTGCCACACCGGGCACAACCGCGATCGCAATCACGAGGCGCAGCCGGTCCTCGAGCAGGGCTATCAGGGCCAGCGCCACCAGCGGCCCGGCCACTGCCCCCAGCGTGTCCATGGCTCGATGGAAGCCGAAGACGCGGCCGCGGTAACGGGGCTCTGCGAAGTCGGCCAGCATGGCATCCCTGGGCGCCGTCCGCAGCCCCTTGCCAAAGCG
>WBZY01001105.1_pt1 | contig 15463 bp, 13 predicted proteins | sample 5204191 | NCBI WGS metagenome assembly WBZY01 (sample SAMN12344363, study PRJNA552823) | activated sludge metagenome | biome: Activated sludge suspended growth; feature: Anammox Sidestream; material: Wastewater; isolation source: activated sludge from anammox sidestream of wastewater treatment...
CCCGCGCGCACCTGGCGGAGGTCCATCGCAGCTCCCGCTCGGGCTCGCGCGTCAACGCGCTGCACTCCGACCTGATGGACCGGCTCGTGCGGCGCCTGTTCCAGATCGCGGAGGCGGAACACTTCGCCGCGCAGCCCGAGACCGAAGAGCGCATCGCGGTGCTCGCGGTCGGAGGCTACGCGCGGCGCGAGATGGCGATCCACTCGGACGTGGACCTCCTGCTCCTGCACGCGGGGGCGGTGACCCCCTACGTGGCGCGCATCGCCGAGCGGATCCAGCTCTGGCTGTGGGACGCCGGGCTCACGGTGGGCTGCGCGACGCGCACGATCGCCGACACGATCGAGCTCGCGCGCCGCGATGCCACCGTCTTCACCGGTGTCCTCGACACGCGCTTCCTGTCGGGCGACCCGGTCTTCTACCACGAGTTCCTGGAGGCGATCCGGCGCGAGCTGCTCCTCGACGTCGAGCACTTCCTGGCCCGGCAGGTCGCTGCGATGCACGAGCGCCACGCCGCCTACGGCGAGTCGCTCTACCTGCTCCAGCCCAACGTCAAGGAGGGTGCCGGCGGGCTGCGCGACTACCACGCGGCCATCTGGGCGATGCGCGCCGTGCTGCCGACCGCGCGCGGGCTCGAGGACCTGCTCCACTACGGGCTGCTCAGCGAGTCCGAGATGGAGGCCTATCGCGACGGCCTCGACTTCCTGTGGCGCGTGCGCAACGAGCTGCACCTCTCGGCCCGGCGCCGCCAGGACCAGATGAGCTTCGACGCGCAGGAGCAGATCGCGGCGGCCTTCGGCTACCCCGACCGTGGGCCCGAGGAGCCGTTGCCCGTCGAGCTCTTCATGAGCGACTACTACCGCGGCGCGCGTGCGATCCGGACCTGGTCGGAGATCGCGATCGAGCAGTGCCGGGCCCGCGTACGGCGGGCCCCGCTGCCGGCCGCTGCGCCCGTGAGCGTCGAGGACGGCTTCCGGCTGGTGGGCGGTCATCTCGAGATCCCCCACGCCGCGCACCTGCGCGAGCGGCCCCTGCGCCTGCTCACTGCCTTCGCCGTGGCACAGGACCACGACGTACCGCTCTCGCGCACCGCCCAGCGGCTGGTGCGCGAGAACCTGCACCTCGTCGACGAGCGCCTGCGCCGCGACCCGGAGGCCAGCGCGTGCTTCCTGCGCATCCTCGAGAGCGAGCGGCGCGTGATGCGCTCGCTGATGGTGATGAACGAGCTCGGCCTGCTCGCGCGCTTCCTGCCCGAGTGGGAGCACATCGTCTGCCGCTGGCAGCACGTCGTCTACCACACCTACACGGTCGACGTACACTCGATCTTCCTGGTCGAGGAGCTGCGCCGTCTGTGGCGGGGCAAGTACGAGCGCGCACTGCCCGAGCTCACGGAGCTGATGCGCTCCTGCGAGGACCGGCCCGCGTTGTTCCTGGGCTCGCTGCTCCACGACATCGGCAAGGGCTTCGGCGGGGAGCACTCGGCCCGGGGCGTCCCACGCGCGCGGGCCTGCCTCGAGCGGCTCGGCCTCGCGCCCGAGCGGATCGAGCGGGTCGTGTTCCTGGTCGCCCACCACCTCTCGATGTCACACGTCGGCCAGCGGCGGGATCTCGCGGACCCGCGCATGATCCTCGAGTTCGCCAAGCTGGTGGGCGACCGCACCAACCTGAAGAACCTCTACCTGCTCACCTTTGCCGACATGCGTGCCTCCTCGAAGTCGGGCTGGACCGAGTGGCGCGGCGCGCTCCTGCGCGAGCTCTACGAGCGCACCGCCGAGGTCCTCGAGACGGGCCGGCCCGACGAGGCGGCCGCTCTCGCGACGATCGAGGCGCGGGTCGAGAAGCGCCGCCAGGCGGCACGCGAAGAGCTCCAGGCGCTCGGCGTCGCCGAGGCGAAGATCGACGGCTTCTTCGAGGAGATGCCGCGCCGCTACTTCGTGTCGCACACGCCGCGGCAGATCGCACGCCACGCCAAGCTGCGGCTCTCGTTCTCCGACGCCAAGCAGGTGGTGACGGCGGTGCGCGAGATGCGCGGAGGCTTCTCGGAGCTGATCGTGTGCACGCGCGACGTCCACGGGCTCTACTGGCGGATCGCCGGGACGCTCACCGCGCGTGGGATCAACATCCTGTCCTCGAACGTCTACACGACGCGCACCGGGCTCGCGCTCGAGGTCTACCGGGTGGCGACGCCGGCGGGCGATGCGGCGGAGCGCGCGCGGACCTGGAGCGGCTTCGAGCAGAGCCTCGAGCGGGTGCTGGCGGGCGAGCTGCGGGTCGAGGATCTCGTGCAGCGGCGGCGGCGCCCGGTCGGACTGCCCGCGAGCCCTTCGCGGCTGCCGCCGAGCGTCGAAGTCTCGAACGACGAGTCCGACTTCTACACGATCGTCGACGTCGCGGCGAACGATCGGCTCGGGCTCCTCTACGACCTGACCCGCACGCTGGCCGGACACGGACTCGAGATCTACGTCTCGAAGGCGACCACCGTGCTCGACCAGGTCGCCGACACCTTCTACGTGAAGGATGCGGCGGGCCGCAAGCTCGTGGACCCGGGGCGGGTCGAGGCGCTGCGCCGCGCGCTGCTCGACGCCGTGCAGCTCGACGAGGCCGCGCATGGCTAGCGCGCGCGCGGGCGGCCCCGCCGGCCTCGAGCTGGCCCGGGCGGTGGACGGCTTCCTCACGCACCTGGCCGCCGAGCGCGGGCTCGCGCGCAACACGCTCGCCGCCTACGCGCGCGACCTCGCGCGGCTGGCCACACATCTCGAGCGCGCCGGCGTGGCCGAGCCGGCAGCGATCCGCCCCGAGCACCTGCGCCGCTTCGCCGAGGCGCTCGACGCCGCGGGCCTGGCGCCGGCGAGCCGCGCCCGCGCGCTGGTCGCCGCGCGGCGCTTCGCCCGCCACCTGCTCGCGCGGGGCGTGCTCGCGCGAGATCCCGCCGAGGGGCTCCTCGCGCCGCGCCAGGCGCGCCGGCTCCCGCGCGTGCTGCGCGAGCCCGAAACGGAGGCGCTGCTGGCGGCCGCCGCGGGGGAGGGCGCCCTCGCCCTGCGTGACCGTGCGATGCTCGAGGTCCTCTACGGCGCGGGTCTGCGTGTCTCGGAGCTGGTCGAGCTGCCGCTCGCGGGTCTCGACCGCCGCGCCGGCTTCGTGCGCGTGCGGGGCAAGGGCGGGCGCGAGCGGATCGTCCCGCTCGGCGAGCCGGCGCTCGCGGCCCTCGACGCCTGGCTCGCCGAGGGACGCCCGCGTCTGGCCCACCGCGGGCGGCGCGCCGCCGACGCGGTGTTCCTGTCGAGCCGGGGCACGGCCATGACCCGCCAGAATTTCTTCGTGCGCCTGCGCGGGCTCGCGCGGCGCGCGAACCTGCCCGCCGAGCGCGTCTCGCCCCACGTCCTGCGCCACTCCTTCGCCACCGACCTGCTCGAGGGCGGCGCCGACCTGCGCGCGGTCCAGGCGATGCTCGGGCACGCCGATCTCGCGACCACCCAGATCTACACCCACGTGAGTCGGAGGCGGCTGCGCGAGACCGTGGAGCGGCATCACCCGCGCGGCGCCCGGCGCGCCCCGCCGGAGCCTGGCCGCCGGTGAGCGCGCTGGATCCCGAGGCCGCCGCGCGCGCGCTGCCGCCGGCGGCGGGCGGCCTGCTGGCGGCGGTGAGGGCGGAGGCGGAGCGGCGCGGCATCGCGCTCTGGCTGGTCGGCGGGCCGGTGCGCGATCTCCTCCTGCGCCGCCCGCTACGCGACCTCGACCTGCTCCTCGAGCCGCACGGCGAGGGCGGGGCCGAGGCCCTGGCGCGTGCCGCGCTCCCCGGCGCGCGGGTGGTCGGCCACGACCGCTTCGGAACCGTGCGGGTCGCGGACGGCGACGCCGCGATCGATCTCGCCGTCGCGCGCCGCGAGCACTACGCGCGGCCGGGTGCGCTGCCGGCCGTCGAGCCCGGACCGGTCGAGGACGACCTGCGCCGGCGCGACTTCACGGTGAACGCGCTGGCGCTCGCGCTCACCCGGGCCGCCCGGCGGGGGCGGCCGGCGCTGCTCGATCCCGGTGGTGCGCGCGAGGACCTGGAGGCGCGGGTGCTGCGCGTCTTCCACGCCCGCAGCTTCCACGACGACCCGACGCGCGCGCTGCGCGCCGCGCGGCTCGCGGCGCGGCTCGGCTTCCGGCTCGCGCGCGGCACCCGCTCGGCGCTGCGCGATGCGCTGCGCGACGGCGCCTTCGCGGCGGTGTCGGGCGAGCGCTTCCGGCGCGAGCTCGAGCAGGTGTTCTCCGACGCGGCGCTCGGGCTCGATCCGGCAGCAGCGCTGCGCCTGCTCGACGAGTGGCACGTCCTCGGTGCGCTCGAGCCGGGTCTCGGCCTCCCGGCCGCGGCGGCACCGGCGCTGCGGCGCGTCGGCCGGGCGCTCGCCGGGCCGCCCTGGCCGCCCCAGCGCGCGCGCCCCTGGGTCACCGGCTTCGCGGTCTGGCTCGCGGCGGTCGATCCCACGCTGCGCCGCCGCACCCTGCGGCGGCTCGCGGTGCGCGGCGAGGGGGCGGCGCGGATCACGGCCCTGCCGCGCGCACGCGTGCGCTGGCAGCGCGAGCTCGCGCGTGCGCGCGGGCGCGGCGCGATCGACGCCGCGCTGGCGCCGATCGACGACGAGAGCCTGCTGGCGCTCTGGAGCCTCGCCACGCCCGCGGATCGCCGGCGCATCGCGCGCTGGGCGAGCGAGGATCGGGGGCGGCGCGCGCCGGTGACCGGTGCGGACCTGGTGGCGGCCGGGCTCGCGGGCCCGGTGGTCGGGGTGGCCCTCGCGCGGATCCGCGCGGCGTTCCTCGACGGCGCCGTGCGCGAGCGCGAGGCGGCGCTCGCGCTCGCGCGCGAGGTCGCCGCGCGCGAGGCGCGACGGGCCCGGCGGCACGCACGGCGCGGCGCCGGCGCAGCGCCGGACGCCGGTTGCCCGCCCGACCCCGATCTGCCATGATGCGCGCCAGCTCCCCCCAGACGGCGCGCCGCCGGCACGCCAGGCCCGTTCCTCCTCCGGGAGCCGCCTCGATGTCCGCCGCCGACAGCCCTTCCACCGAGCGGAGCACGCTCGCCGGAGCGACGTCCGAGAGCCTGCTCTTCGAGCCGCTCGCCGAGGGCAGCGCGGCCTGCTCGATCCGCCTCCCGGTCTTCGACGGGCCGCTCGACCTGCTCCTCCACCTGATCCGCGAGGACGAGCTCGAGATCACCGACCTGCCGATCGCGCAGGTCGCGCGCCAGTATCTCGAGTACCTCGAGCTGATGCGCGAGCTCCACCTCGACGTCGCCGCCGAGTACCTGGTGATGGCCGCGACCCTGGCCTGGATCAAGTCGCGGATGCTGCTGCCCCCGGCCGACGACGAGGCCGAGGAGGACGGCCTCGACCCGCGGGCCGAGCTGGTCGCGCGGCTGCTCGAGTACCAGCGCTTCCAGGAGGCGGCCGCCGAGCTCGGCCAGCGGCCGCTGCTCGGCCGCGAGATCTGGGCGCCGCCCGGCGAGGCGCCGCCGCCCCTGCCCGAGGCCGAGCGCGAGATCGAGGTCGGCTTGCTGCCGCTGCTCGAGGCCTTCCGGCGCGCGATGCGCCAGACCCAGGCGGCCGGGCATGCGCACGAGGTGGTCACCGAGGCCGTCACCGTGCGCGAGCGCATGGTGACCGTGATCGACGCGCTCGAGGCCGCCGAGGTGGTCGAGTTCGAGGCGCTCCTGCGCGGCCCCGACGGCCGCTACGCCTCGCGTGCCGTCCTGGTCGCCACCTTCCTGGCGATCCTCGAGCTCGCGCGGATCACGGCGCTGCGGATCTTCCAGAGCCTCGACGACGCGGGCGCGCCCGAGGGTCCGATCCGGCTGCGCCGGGCGGGCGAGGGGGATCTGCGCGAACGCCTCGCCGAGGCGGTCTGAAGGAGGCCCGATGGAGGCTCGCGAGAAGCGCCAGGTGCTCGAAGCGCTGCTGCTGGCGGCGGCCGAGCCGGTCTCGGCCCAGAAGCTCGCAGGGGTGCTCGGCGAGGAGACGACACCGACGGAGGTACGCGGGCTGCTCGCCGCGCTCGAGGCCGAGTACGCCGAGGCGGGGCGCGGCTTCCGGATCGAGGAGGTCGCCGGCGGCTTCCAGCTCCGCACGCTCCCCGAGCTCGCGCCGTGGCTGCAACGGCTGCGCCCGCAGCCGCCGCTGCGCCTCTCGCGCGCCGCGCTCGAGACCCTCGCCATCGTCGCCTACAAGCAGCCGATCACGCGGGCGGAGCTCGAGCTGGTGCGCGGGGTCGACGTCGGCGCCGTGGTGACGAGCCTGCTCGAGCGGCGGCTCGTGCGGATCGCGGGACACCGCGAGGTGCCCGGACGCCCGATGCTCTACGCGACCACCCGGCGCTTCCTCGAGGTCTTCGGGCTGGCCTCGCTCTCGGACCTGCCGACGCTGCGCGAGATCGAGGAGCTCCTGCGCGACCGCGCGGCGGCGGCCAGCGAGGCGGGCGAGCTGCCGGCCGGCGCGGCGGCCGCAACCTCCCCGTGTGACGGCGACGAGGAGGAGGGCGCCTTCGATCCGGACGCAGAGCCCGAGCTCGAGCCGCCCGTCACCACCCACTAGCCGATGGACGTCGCCCGCCCGCGGCGCCGGCCGGTTCGCGAGCCGGCCTTCTAGGCATGTCCGCCGAGCGCGTGCAGAAGCTCCTGGCCGGCGCGGGGCTCGCCTCGCGCCGTGCAGCGGAGGCGTGGATCCGCGCGGGCCGGGTGCGGATCGACGGCACGGTCGCCCGGCTCGGCGACCGTGCCGACCCGGCCAGCCAGACGGTCACGGTCGACGGCCGGCGCGTCGCGCTCGCGCGCCACGCCTGGTGGATCGTGCACAAGCCGCGCGGCGTCCTGACCACGGTGCGCGACCGCGAGGGCCGGCGCACGGTGATGGACCTGCTCCCTCCCGGGCTGCCGCGGCTCTTCCCGGTCGGCCGCCTCGACTTCGACACCGAGGGGCTCGTCCTGCTCACCAACGACGGCGCCGTCGCCCACGCGCTGCTCCATCCCTCGCTCGGCAGCGAGCGCGAGTACCAGGTGACCGCCCGCGGCCGCATGAGCGACGCTTCCCTGCGTCGACTGGCGGCGGGGGTCGAGCTCGACGACGGGCCGACGGCGCCCGCGCAGGTCGGCCCCGCGCGCTTCGCCGCGCGCGCGGGCGCGACGCGCTTCGTGCTGGCCGTGCGCGAGGGCCGCAAGCGCCAGATCCGCCGCGCACTCGCGGCGCTCGGGCACCCGGTCGTGCGGCTCGTGCGCACCCGGATGGGGCCGCAGCGGCTCGGGCGGCTGCCGGCGGGGGGCGCGCGGCCGCTCACCGGGGGCGAGGTGCGGGCCCTCGAGCGCCACGCGGCCGCCCTCGCGCGGCAGCGTGGGCAGCAGGCCGGCGGCAGGCCGGCGGCGCAAGGGCCGGAGCGGCCGCACGAAGCCCGGCGTGCAGCTCGCGCGCAACCTCGCGGACCCGATCAAAATCCTTGATTCCGCAAGGGTTTTCGGTCTACGATCGGGCACTCCGAGAGGCTTGGACGATGTCGCAGCAGCCGCCCCGATCCCTCCCCTCGCGGGTTGCGCCGCGGGTTTCCCGTGGCCTCGCCGCGCTGGCCCTCGCCTGGCCGCTCAGCGCCGCCGGCATCACCGGCGTGTGTCCCGACGGGAGCGTCTTCGTCGTGAAGCGGCAGGCGGACGTGCCCTGCCGCGAGGCGAAGCGGGTCGAGCCGTCGCGCGTGCCGCCGCTGCGGCCCGAGAACCTGCCGCGGGCGTATCTCTGGGAGCTGCACCGCCAGAAGATCGACGAGAACAACCCCTACAACCTGATCGAGCGCGCCGAGAAGGTGCGCACGCTCGGCAACGCCGATCTCGGCGGCGCAGGGGCCGGGGCCGGCAGCGCCACTCCGGGTGCGGCGCCCGCGGCCGCACTGCCCCAGGTCTCCGCCGCGCCGCCCGTCCCGCCGCCGGCGCCCGCCGCTCCCCGCCCGAGCGATCTCGCCCTCACCGACGGTGAGCTGCGGGACCTCTTCTACCTGGTCGAGCTGTCCCAGAAGCGCGCGCCCGCGACCTTCCTGCGCGCGGGCAAGGCGGGCGACGACAGCCTGCGCGTCTCGATCGCGCACTCGCAGGCCTTCGAGGAGCGGCTGCGCAGCGCCGGCGCCGAGGGAGGGCCCGTCCTGCTCTTCAGCGTGCAGCCGCGCGACGCCGAGCGCTTCCTGCCGAACTTCAGCTTCGTGCAGGGCCATCTCACCTTCTCGCCGCAGCGCGACGACCCGCGCCAGCTCGGCGTCCTCTCGGGCAGCCTCGGGGATCTCGCCGCCGACGAGCTGGTGCTCGGCTACGTGATCCTGCCCGCCAGCTTCGACCTCGGGCGCCCGCTCGACGTCTACTGGGACGACCGCCAGCTCGCCACCACCTTCCGCTGAACGGCGGCGGCCGGAACGGTCCGCAGGCTCCCGCTCAGCGGGGGACGGTGACGTAGAGCTGGGTGTAGAAGAACCGGCCGTCGGGCGCGCGGGCGATGCCGATCCCGGTCACGTTGAACATCGGGGCCAGCAGGTTCTGGCGGTGCAGCGGGGACGCGAGCCAGCCGGTGACGATCTCGCGGTTGGGGTCGCCGCGGTTCGTGAGGCCCACGTTCTCCCCCGCCAGCGAGATGCCGGTGACACCGCCGCGGGCCAGCCGGTCGGGCGGCGTCAGCCCCTCCGGCGTCTCGTGGGCGAAGTAGCCGCGGGCGATCATGTCGCGGCTGTGGGCGCGCGCCACCCGATCGACGCGCGGGTCGCGCTGGAGCGCGATCAGGCCCGCGCGCTCGCGCGCCTGGTTGACGAGCTCGTGGAAGGAGGCCTCGAGGCGGGCGAGCTCGGGATCGGCGCCGTCCGCGGCCCGCGCAAGCGGTGCGAGGACGGCGAGCGTGGCCCACAGGGCAACGAGGAAGACGACGGCCTGGAAGGGCGTCCGGGGCATGGAAGGGGCCTCAGGGCGTCGCTGCCTTGGCTTCGTCGAGCAGCTCGCGCCGGACGAGCTTGCCACCGGCATAGTGCGAGCGCGTGTCGACCAGGCCGTCGCCGTCGGTGTCCTCCTCGAGCGTGCTGGGGCGCCCCTTCTCGTCGAAGTGCGTGATCTTCTCGGGGCGGCCGTCGCCGTCGGCGTCCTCGGAGCGGCGGGCGATCTTGCCGGCGCTGAAGTAGTCGACCGTGTCGCGCACGCCGTCGCCGTTCGCGTCCTGCTCGTGGCGCGCGATCCGGCCCTTCGCGTCGTAGGTCGTCCAGGTGTCGGGCTCGCCGTCGTGGTCGCCGTCGGTGCGGCGGCGGGCGAGCTCGCCGCCCTGGTACGTGCTCCAGGAGTCGACCTCGCCGTCGCCGTCGGTGTCCTCGTCCCGGCGCGCGATCGTCTCGCCGTCCTGCTCGTACCAGGTGGTGCGCTCGGGCCGCCCGTCGTGATCCTCGTCGAGCAGCTCGCGCCGCCGGCCGTCCGACTCGTACACCCAGCGGTCCGCGCGGCCGTCGCCGTCGCGGTCCTCGACCTCGTCGGCGGCCGCGGCGCCCGGGCTCGGCGCGGCACCGCTCGGCGCCTCGGCCGGCGTGGGCTCGGCCGCGGGTGCTGTCCCGGGGGCCCGGCCGGCCCGGAGCGCCGCGAGCTCATCGGCGATCGAGAGCGAGGGGCGCGCGCTCGCGTAGCCGGCGGCGGGGCTGCCGCTGCCCCCCGCCGCCGGGTGGCCGGGAGCGCCGCCGCGCTGCTCGAGGAGCTGCTGCTCGATCGCCTGCTGCTGCGCCTGCTCGGCCGCCATCTGGGATTGCTCGTGCGTGCCGTAGGGCGAGTCGTCGGGGAAGGGCACCCCCGTCTGCTCCTGGATGCGCTGGTAGGCGCGGCGGCGGAAGGCCTCGTCCTTGCCGGCGCTCACCTTGCGGTCGAGGGCCACGAACGGCCAGGCGACGACGGCGAAGGGCCAGAAGAGGGGGTTGCTCCAGAGCGGATCCTCGCGGCGCCGGATCTGGCGCGTGTCGATCGTGACGGCACCGCCGAGCGACTGCATCTCCGCCGAGGGCGTCACCTGCTGCGGGTAGCCCTGCGCCGGCGGGTAGCCCTGCGCTTGCGGATAGCCGCCCATGCCGGGGACACCGCTGCTCGAGGTGCTCCCGCTCGCCTGCCCGGGGCCGCCCATGGTCTGGCTCTGCTGGCCGTAGCCCGGCATGGCGGGTGCCGCGGCGCCCGGCGGGATGATCGTCGCCGTGGCGCCGGTGTTGAAGATCGGTGCATTGGGGAGGCCGGTGCTGCGCGCGGCGCAGCCGGCGTGCCCGAAGGGCACCGAGAGCAGCAGCGCGGCGAGCACGAGGCGGGAACGCATGGGTACACCTCGGACGGGGCGGGCGGAATCGCCCGGCGGGCGATGCTGCAAGAAGCGTGCTCCGGATGCGAGGGGAGCCGATCCGCGCGGGCCCGCGCACGCCTGGTCTCCCCGTCTGCGCTCCGCCTGCGAGCCCCCTGCACCGGCCCGGATGGGAAGCCCGCTTCCCTTTCCCGCACGCGGATTTCCCTCGATGCCTGCGATGCTAGCCTCGCCCCCGGATGTGCGGGCGCTTCTTCCTCGCGACGCCGGGCCCGGAGCTGGCCCGCCACTTCGGGCTCGCGGCCGTGCCCGACGTCCCGCCGCGCTTCAACGTGGCGCCCGGCCAGCCCGTCCCCCTGGTCCGCGTCGAAGGGGAGCAGCGGGTGCTCGCCGCGCCGCGCTGGGGCCTCGTACCGGCCTGGGCCGCGGATCCCGCCTCCGGCCGCCGCCCGATCAATGCGCGCGCCGAGACGGCCGCGGGGTCGCCGCTCTTCCGCGCAGCGCTCGCCCGCCGGCGCGGCCTCGTGCCCGCCGACGGCTTCTACGAGTGGCAGCACGCGGGCCGCAGCGCGCGGCCCTTCGCGATCCGCCCGGGCGCGGGCGGCCTGCTCGCGATGGGCGCGCTCTTCGAGCGCTGGCAGCGGGGCGCCGAGGCGCTCGAGAGCTGCGCGATCCTGACCGTGCCCGCGGCCGGAGCGGTGCGCCCGCTCCACGACCGCATGCCGCTCCTGCTCGCGCCCGCCGACTACGAGCGCTGGCTCGACCCCGCCCTCGACGACCCCGCGGCGCTCGCGCCGCTGCTCGCGGGGCGCGGCGCGGAGGGGCTCGTGGCGCATCCCGTCGACCGCCGCGTGAACGACGTGCGCGAGGACGACGCGCGCCTCCTCGAGCCGGAGCGCGATCTCTTCACGGCCGGGGGGGCCGCGTGAAGGGCGTCCTCGTCACGCTCGCGCTGCTCGCCACCGCGGGCGCCGCGCTCTACTGGACCACGCTGTCCCACGCGGGCGTCACCTGCGAGGTCTGCATCCGCTACGAGGGCCGCGAGCGCTGTGCGAGCGCTGCCGCCCCCACCGAGCGCGAGGCCGAGCAGGCGGCCACGACGACCGCCTGCGGCGTCCTCGCCGGGGGCGTGACGGGCGCGATCGGCTGCCAGGCGACGGTGCCCTTCTCGCGGACCTGCCACGCGCGTTGAGCAAGCGGCGCCCGAACGGGGCGTTCAGGTCTCGCCGCTCGTCTCCTCGAGCTCGCGCTGCCGGGTCTCGGGCAGCCGGACGAGCAGGATCCCGGGCACGAAGAGCGACGCCGCCACGAGGCTCACCATCGCCGGCAGGTCGAGCCCGAGGACGGTGCCGGCGCCGACCACCCACAGGCCGAGGATCCAGCCGATCGTCTGGAGCAGCGTCAGCCAGGCCGCCGCGGCACCGCGCTGGGCGGTCGGGAAGAGCTCGGTCGCGAAGACGCGGATGATCACGTCGCCCGCGGAGCTGGCGAAGACCACCGCGACGAAGGCGAGCGGCAGCACCCAGCCGGGACCGTTGTAGAAGAGGATGCCCGCGACCGGGAAGAGGACGAAGGCGAAGAGCCCCACCCGGCGCCGCCCGATCCGGTCGCCGAGCCGGCCCGCGACGACGTTGCCGACGATGCCGACCGCGCCGCTCGTCATCAGCATCGCGGCGTAGCGCCAGGGCTCCCAGCCGTGCTGCTCCTGCACGAAGAGCGAGGCGAACTGGAAGAGCGAGATCGCTCCGAGCGCCTGGATCATGCCGGCGGCGCCGAGCAGCGAGGCACGGCCCGGGTTGGCGCGCGCGAGCGCGAGCAGCGAGCGCAGCGGGGCGGCGGAGGACGCGAGCCCGGCCTGCTCCGCCTGGTGGCGGCGGAAGCGCGCCGTCTCCGCGATCCGGCGCCGGAACATCGGGAGCAGCAGGAGCGGGATCGCACCGATCGCGTAGAGCGAGCGCCAGCCCCCGGGCAGCAGCTCGATCGTCGCGAACAGGAGTGCGCCGGCCCCGTGCCCGCAGGCCGAGAGCGCTCCCAGGATCCCGACACCCCAGCCGCGGTGCTCGGCCGGGAGCTCCTCGGCCAGCATCACCACGCCGACGGCGGCGAGCGTCGAGAGGAAGGCACGCGAGAGGAGCTGGAAGGCGACGAACTGCACGGGCGTCTGCGCGAGCGCGGTCGCCAGCGTGAACACGCTCATGCCGAGCACCGAGAGCAGGAAGACGCGGCGGCGTCCCAGGCGGTCGGCGAGCGGCAGCAGGAAGAAGGCGGCGAGCCCGCCGAGGCGCACCGCGCCGAGGTAGAAGCCGAGCCGCTCCTGCGCGATGCCGAGATCCCCGGCGATGTGCTTGAGCGCGGAGGTGAGGAGCGAGAGGTCGTAGTTCTCGAAGAAGAGCCCGAGCGCGACGATGCCGAGGATCCGCAGGTGCCGGTCCTCGAGCGCGGGCACGCGACCCAGGAAGGGCGGGATCCACCACGGGTTGCGGGTGCGCATCCGGGCCGGCTCCGGAGCCGGCGCCGGCGCGCGCGAAAGGGGATCCCTCACGGCGCGCGACGGTAGCCGGGCGGAGGCCCCCGGGCCGGCCGCGAGCGGGCGTCGGCGTGCGGGCGCGGACCCCGAGCGGCGGAAGCGGCCGGCGAGACGGAAGCGGCCTCCCGGGAGGGGCCCTACGCTCGGAGCGATGCGCTGGGCGTCCGCCGCGTCCGAGCTGCCCGACCCCGACGCCGCCGCCGACGAGGTCGCTGCGGCGGTGCGCGACGCCCTCGGCAGTCCTCCCGACGCCGCCTTCCTCTTCTTCGGCGCGGCCTTCGCGCCCGCCGCCGCGCGGCTCGCGGAGCGGCTGCGCGGCCGGCTCGGGGGCGGTCTGCTCGTCGGGTGCAGCGGCCGGAGCGTGATCGGGGCCGGGCGCGAGATCGAGGGGCGGCCCGCCGTCGCGCTCACCGCCGCGCGCCTTCCGCACGTGGCCGTGCGCCCGCTGCGGGTGGCGGGAGAGGGCTTCCCGCGCGGCACCGACGCCTGGTGCGAGGCCTTCGACATCGATCCCGCCGCGCACCCGCACTTCGTGCTGCTCGCGGATCCCTGGAGCTGCGACGCCGAGGCGCTCGTGCAGCAGCTCGACCGCGACTTTCCGGGCGCGGTCTCGATCGGCGGGCTCGCGAGCGGCGCGGAGCGGCCCGGCGAGAACGCGCTCGTGCTCGAGGACCGCGTGCACGCCGACGGCCTCGTCGGGGTGGCGCTCTGGGGCGACCTGGTCGTGGACGGGGTGGTCGCGCAGGGTTGCCGGCCGATCGGCCACCCCCACTTCGTCACGAGGGCGCGCGACCACCTGCTGACGGAGCTCGACGGGCGCCCCCCGATGCAGGTGCTGCGCGCGCTCTACGAATCGTCGGGGGCGCGCGACCAGGCCCTGATGCAGAGCTCCCTCTTCCTCGGCATCGAGATGCACCCAGAGCTCCACGAGTACCGCCGCGGCGACTTCCTGATCCGCAACCTGGTCGGCGCCGACCCCGACGACGGTGCGCTGGCGGTGGCGGCGCCCCTGCGCGACGGCCTCGTCGTGCAGTTCCACCTGCGCGACGCACAGACCTCGGCCCTCGATCTCGAGGAGCGCCTCGAGCGCTACCGGAGCACCCCGCGCCCGGGCGGGGCGCCGAGCGGCGCGCTGCTCTTCTCCTGCCTGGGCCGGGGCGCCGGCCTCTACGGGGTGCCCGACCACGACAGCGACGCCTTCCGCCGCCACCTGGGGGCGCTGCCGCTCGGTGGCTTCTTCTGCAACGGGGAGATCGGGCCGGTGGGGGTGCGCAGCTTCCTCCACGGCTACACGAGCGCCTTCGGGATCTTCCGGCCGCTCTCCGCGATCTGAGGACCCGCGCGAGCGTCGTACGCCTGCCCGTGCGCGATCGCGCGCTCATTCGCTCGGGAAGGCGCGCCGCGCCGGCTCCTCGCGGGAGGCGGCCGCCAGCAGGTCGCCGTCGTTCTCGGTGACGTCGCCGAGGCGCGCCGCGAGCGCGTAGGCGCGGAGCTGGGTCTTGGTCATGTGGACCGCAAGCTCCGGCTTCGCCGCGAGCCGGCGTGCCCAGTCCTCGACCACGGCGTCGAGCTCGGCGGCGGGCACCGCCCGGTGCAGGGCGCCCCAGGCCTCGGCGCGCCGGGCGTCGAAGCGCTCGCAGAGCAGGATCGCCTCGCGGGCGCGGGCGGCACCGATCTCGTGGACGAGGCGCGCGCTCGCGCCCCAGCCGAGCGGGATGCCGAGGTCCACCTCCGGGATCGAGAAGACCGTGTCCTCGGCGGCGATCCGGAAGTCGCAGGCGAGCGCGAGCGCGAGGCCGCCGCCGACCGCGTGGCCGTGGATGCGCGCGATCGTGACCACCTCGCACTCCTCGATCGCCCGGCAGGCGCGCAGGCCGATCTGGGCGGCCTGGCGACGCTCGCGCCCGCCCGCCCCGGAGGCCACGGCCATCCGCTCGCGGCCCGGCGGGCTGCGCCGGTCGGCACCGGCGCAGAAGGAGACCCCGCGCCCACCGAGCACGACGACGCGGGTCGCGTAGTCGCGCTGGAGGCCGGCGAAGAGCGCCGCGATCTCCTCGAGCGCCGTGGTGTCGAGCGCGTTGCGCCGCGCGGGACGCGCGAGCCAGACGCGCAGGATCGCGCCGTCCCGCTCGGTCTCGAGGGTCTGCCACCGTTGCGCGGGCGAGGGCCCGCCGTTGCCCGAATTGCTCATGGTCGCTCCTCCGTCTCTTCGAGCCAGGCCAGGATCCGCGCGCGGTCGCCGTCGAGGGCCGGCGCCGCCGGCCGGGTCGGGGGATCGGGCGCACCGTCGAGCTTGATCGGATTGCCCGGCACCGGAAAGGGGCCGAGTCCCGGCTGGTCGACCTCGACGATCATCCGCCGGGCACGCACCTGGGGCGTGGCCGCCACCTCGGCGACGTCCTGGATCGGCGCGCAGGGAACCCCGAGCGGCTCGAGCAGGGCCACCCACGCGGCGCGCGGACGGGCGGCGAGCGCTTCGGCGAGCGCGTCGCGCAGGGCGTCGGCGTGGGTGCTGCGCGCGGGGGCGGTGGCGAAGCGGGGGTCATCGGCCAGGGCCGGGCGCCCGATCGCGGCGGCGAGCACGCGGAAGAGCGCGTCGGTGCCGCAGGCGATCACGAGCGGCCCGTCGGCG
>WBZY01001106.1_pt1 | contig 15460 bp, 13 predicted proteins | sample 5204191 | NCBI WGS metagenome assembly WBZY01 (sample SAMN12344363, study PRJNA552823) | activated sludge metagenome | biome: Activated sludge suspended growth; feature: Anammox Sidestream; material: Wastewater; isolation source: activated sludge from anammox sidestream of wastewater treatment...
CGCTGATACATCCTCGAGATTTAACCGTCCCGCAGGTTTACGTGAAGATTATCGTCTCGACAAAAACCTGCGGGACGTTTTAAAATAGATCATGCTCCCTCCCGAATTCCTCTCCAACCTTCAACTCGCGTGGATCGTCATCGTTGACACGCTCACGCTTTTCGTACTGCTGGTCGGCTTGATCGGCTTGATCATTCCGATCTTCCCGGGCATCACCGTGATGTGGCTCGCCACGCTGGTGTACGCGCTCCTACAAAGCGCTGCGCAACGCATGACATTTTGGGATTGGGTCTTGTTTGCTGGCATCACCCTCTTGATGATCGCGGGCAACATCGTGGATAACATCATCATCGCCCGCAAAATGCGCGATAAATTCGTGCCGTGGAGTTCGATCCTGCTGGCGTTTGCGGCGAGTCTGGTCGCAAGTTTGTTCCTCACCCCCATCGTTGGTCTGGCAAGCGCTCCGCTCGCGTTGTTCGGCTTGGAATATTACAGACTGCGCGATAAAACAGCCGCCATCGAATCGACCAAAGCGTACATGGTCGGCTGGGGCTGGTCGTTCGCCGCGCGCTTCGGAATCGGAGTTTTGATTCTTGGTTTATGGATGCTGTGGGCTTGGGTGTGAAAACAAACCATCGCCTCAGATTTCACGGATTGTCGCGGATTTCCTTATGGGATTTACGAAGTTGAACCTGCTGCGCCGTAGTTGCACTGCGGCGGCGTCAGTACAACTGCCCGCCAACTGCGTAAGTTCTGCCATATTCATGATCAGCGCTTCACGAAAGTTCAGGCGACAGCTCGATTGGCTTGGCGCATCGCGCCGCCTGCCTCAACGCAGCGCAACCGCGTCGAGAACTATTTTCATAGTCTACTGATTATAGCTTTGCTTCCTCCGCGGTTTGAAGCGCGATCTCTTTGAACTTCGCCCCTGCCGCGTTGTCGTCCAAGCCGATGAAGATTAACCCGTCGTCAGACGCGTCGGTAAACCTGCCGCTGACGTTGAGTCCCGAATCGGGAATCATGTTTGCAAACGACGATTCGGCATAATCCTGGATCGTCACATCGTTCAACTGGGCAGACGAGGCGGAAGTTTGGGTCTTGGTCCCGCTTGTCGCCCACACCAGCCAGCGCGGAGTGACGACCGCACCCGCGTAGACCACCTCCGCCCCGCCGAACAATCCCTTTTTGATCTTTTCTGAATCCGTTTGAACGCACATCAACGCATCGGATAAAATTTCGCCGAGGTTGTATTTCTCGATGTGTCCGTTGATTGCCTGCAATAACTCGGGGCGCAGGTTTTCGAATCCCAACTCTTTTGTTGTTCGTTTCCAATCAGACATCTTATCCACTCAACTCAACTTTTGCGCGCAGAAGAGCCGTCAACAACTTGACGGAATTCTGCACATCGTTATAGTCCACCATTTCGGACGGCGAATGAACATAACGCACAGGGATGGAGAGACAGCCCGCAGGCACGCCCGCGCGCGTGAGTTGCATGGCGCGCGCGTCGGTCGAACCGAATAATAGGACTTCGCGCTGATATGGGATCTTGCTTTTCTCCGCCGTGCGGATCATCCACTTCACCACGCGCGGATCAGCGATCATGCCCCCGTCTTGAAATTTGACGCATGGACCCTTGCCCAACTTCATTTCCATTTTGAGCGCGTTGGGCGTGTCCGCCGCGGCAGTGACATCCACCGCGATGCCGAGGTCGGGGTCAATACCGAATGCGGATGTCCCCGCCCCGCGCGTGCCAACTTCCTCTTGCGTGGTGAACACGAAATACACATCATGCGGCGTGGACTTTAACGCTCGCAGTGTCTCAATCGCAACCAACACGCCCACGCGATCATCCATGGATTTAGCAACGAGACGATCTCCCATCTCGACAAACGAGCGGTCGAACGCGGCGACATCGCCGACGTTCACGGGACAATCTTTTTTGCTTGTCGCGCCCACGTCAATATAGATTTTATCCAGCGGGGGGACTTCGTTCGTTTTGTCAAAACGATCGAACCCGATGACGCCTGCCGCGCCATTCAAAAAGCGGACTCGCCCTCCCAGCACATACCGCCCAAACACCCCGCCGATGTTCGAAAAGCGCGCGAAGCCGTTCTCATCAATGTGACTCACCATCAGCCCGATCTCGTCCATGTGCGCGGCGATCATGATTTTCTTTGTGTCTTTGGTGTATTTCGACGGGCGTTTCCGCGCGATGAGGTTGCCAAGCGCGTCCACCTTGATCTCGTCGGCGAGCGGCTTCACTTCCGCGCGCACCAACTTGCGGATATTCTCTTCGTAACCCGATGGTCCGAAGATTTCGGTGAGTTGTTTGAGGAGAGGTTTCATGGGGAGTTCCTTGGGATGGGAATTGAGTTATTGGTAATTGGTAATTAGAGATTGGAGATTGGAGATTGGAGACTGGAGACTTGTCCTGAGCGAAGTTGAAGGATTCGAGAATTAGAGAGTTAGTTGAGCGGCACGGTTTCGCCGACTTTGAAAACTTTGTCTTTGTCGCGGGTGATGAGGTGGACTGTGCCGCGACCCATCACTTTCCATTCGCCGCCCTGAGCGGAGGTCGAAGACCGCAGTCGAAGGGCGCCGACGAGGGCGGTGTTTTCGTCCACGCCGAGCATGCGTTCGCCCTTCTTGAGTCCCTTTCGCAAGGCAAAGATCATTGGCTTGAACACGAGCGGCATCTCATCGAAATGCGGAAGAATGAACTGCGCGGGGATGACGCCAAACCCATCCACGTTTTGAGCTAATCGAAAACTCGGCACGCGCTTCGAGAGGATCATCGCTCCCGCCGAACAGCCCGCGTAGACCGCTCCCCTGCTCCACGCTTTTTTCATGGACGCCCATGCGCGCGAGCCTTGCATGGTTTGAAATAAGTAAAGCGGATTGCCGCCAGAGAAATAAATGAAATCCGCGTTTTCTAATGCCGAGTCAAATTGCGGATCGTTCGCCGACTCTTTGTCAATGATGCGGAGAGCCTGCACATCCGCGCCGAGTTTTTGGAAGTGTTCCATTCCCATGCGCGACCAGCGGTTGACGCTCTCGTCGCCTTCCTGCCCTGCCGCGGTAGGAAGACAAACGACGCGCGGTGTTTTCGAGTTGACGCTGGACAACAAATAGCGATCCACCTCTTCCATCACAGGCAGATATTCACCAGCGCCGACGAGGGCGATGAGTCCGTTCAACTTTTTATTTTCCCTTTCCAACCAACTCGCCCGTGATCTTCCTCAACGCCGCATGCAATAAATTCAATGTGTGCTTCCAATCGTCCACGCGCGAGAGGCTGACGGGCGAATGAGTGTAGCGATGCGGCACAGAAACGGAAACTGTCGGGATTCCCGCGAGCGCGCGCTGGATCGCGGCGGAGTCTGTGCCGCCTCCGCCAGGCTGGCGGAGTTGATATGGAATCTTTGCAGACGCCGCGACCGTTTGAAGAAAGCGAACCAGCCGAGGGTCGTGAAGAGTCGAACCGTCCGCAACATAAATCGCGGGACCGAGTCCGAGTTTGGTGTTGTAGGTCGTGTTTTCGTTCCCGTCAAAATTGGGCAGATCGTTTGCGGGCGTCGAGTCAATCGCAATGGCAAGATCGGGATTGAAATATTGCGCCGCCACTTTCGCGCCGCGCAGACCGATCTCCTCTTGCACCGTGAACGCCGCGCACAGATCAATATTCGACGGCGCGCGCTTGAACAACTCGATCAATGTGGCAACGCCGATGCGGTTATCAAGCGCCTTCGCCATGATCGAAGGACCCACGCGGCGAAATTTTGTCGCAAAACCCGCGCGATCGCCAACCTTCGCTTTGCCCGCGAGACCGAGATCAATGCGCAGCGCGTCGATGGGAACTTTGCGCGTGCGCTCACCCGCCTCCATCAAATGGATGGGCTTGCCGCCGATCACGCCGGGCGCGCGCTCTTTGCCGACATACACCTGCTTGCCCACAAGATGCCGCGGATCGATGCCGCCAATCTCTTCAAAACGATAAATACCTTCGCCATCCTCAGCGACGATCATCAAGCCGACCTCGTCCATGTGCGCGTCGAGCATGACTTTCACACGCTTCTTCCCCCGCCCCAACCTGGTCGCAAGGACACTGCCTAGCGCGTCCACTCGAACATCGTCCGCGTAGTCTTTTATCTCATCGAGGACGATCTTGCGCACTTCGCTTTCATCGCCAGAGACCGCGATGACGTTGCAAAGTTTTTCGAGCAGTTTGAAAGGAGGGGTTGGGGAGGTTGGCATTGGGATTCAGAGGATTAGAGAATTAGAGAATTGATTGTTAGTTGCGGGAGCAGTTGAACTGCTCCCGCCTCATATTTAATCGTCCCAAGTTATTGTTTCTACAAAATTTTCTTCAAGCGAAGAAATAAATTCGGCGAGCAGACGCCCCGCGCGTTGGATGTCTTTGACGGCGACAGACTCCACAGGCGTGTGCATGTAACGGATGGGGAACTCGACCAGCGCGGTGGGAATCCCTTCGGCGGTGACTTGCATCGGGTAGGCATCAGTGCCTGAGTGACCGGCGGTAACATCGAAAAACCATGGGATCTCGAGTCGCTCGGCGAGTTCTTTGAGTTTCTTGTGCAAGAACGGGTGTATGTTCGGTCCGAGACACAAGCCCACGCCTTTGCCCATCGTGTGAGTCTGCCAACCGTTCGCTCCGGGTCCTTTGGCGAATGTGCCGTCCACAGCAATCGCAACTTGCGGTCGAATCTCAAACGCAGACGTATACGCGCCGAGATAACTCGTCTCTTCCTGCACGGTCGCCACCGCCCACACATCCCACACGTGCGGCTTCGATTGCAACTCCTCCAGGCAGACTGTCAACGCCGCGACGGATGCGCGATTGTCTATCGTGTGACCAGTGAGGATGTCGCCCGCGAGCTCCATCGGTTCATTCGCGAAGGAGACCAGGTCGCCCACTTTGACTTTTCTCTCCACCTCGCGCGGAGTCAAACCCGTGTCCACCAACAAGTAGCCGATCTCGAGCGCGCCGTCGCCAGCGGATTCGGGGAGCAATCTCGAAGGGGGCATCGCGATGACCGCAGGCAAGTCAGCCCCACTCGAGGCGTGAATCGTTACTTCCGCGCCCGGTAACACATGCACATCGATCCCGCCCACGTTGGTGATGCGGAGGAATCCATCCACGATGTGACTCACCCTCATGCCGATCGCGTCCATGTGTGTGGCGATCATGATCGAGGGATGTTTCTTGCCGGAACCGCGTTTGAGTCCATGCAGTGAGCCGACGCGGCTGAGGCGCGTTTCGTCCACGAGCGGGCGCCACTTTTCTTCGATGAGTTTCGCAACAGGAGTCTCATTGCCTGAGATTCCCGAAGAGGAAATTAATGTTTTTAGGAATGGAAGAATATCGGTCATGGTGTTAGCGATGTGGGAAATGGCGTCAATGAAGGCGTGGATGTGTTCGTTGGCGTGGACTGTGTCGGTGATGGAGTAAATGTGAACGTGTCTGTGCTTGTAGCAATGAATGTGGAAGTAAACGTGAATGTGACGCTTGGGGTAGGCGACGGCGTGCGGGATGAAGTAAGCGTGAACGATGGCGTGAGGCTAGCGGGCTGGAACGGTGTGAATGACAATGTAGGGGTGACTGTGGAGGTTGGCGTGCCTGTTGGCGTTGGGGTGTCTGTGACTGTCGGTGAAATTATATTTGGCGCTGTGGTAGTGGCAGGCGTAATTTGAAGCGTGCCCGTTGCGGTTAGGTTATTAGCGGCTGTAGAACTGATGGTCGGCGTCAGCGTGATGCTCGAATTGGGCGCCGCCAGCATGGCGATCCACCCTACGCAATAACATGGAAGCGTGGCAAGCGTGATAATGATCAGAGTCAAACGGCGTTGGGCGATCTTGTCGGAGGCTTCGAACATGATGGTTCGATTATAATCTATCATCATCAGGCAAATTACTCACTTTAGCCACAGAGATCGCAGAGTTCTCTGAGAAAAAATTTTAATAACTCAATGGTCTCTGTGTTCTCTGTGGCAAAGAAACTTCGTCAACAATGATCCCCCTTCATCTCCGCATCTCAGGTTTTCTTTCGTACCGCGATCCCGTTGAATTGGACTTCAACTCGTTCGATCTTGCGTGCATCTCCGGGCACAACGGCGCGGGGAAGTCGTCGCTGTTGGATGCGATCACGTGGAGTCTGTTCGGCGAGGCGCGCGGCAAAAGCAGCGACGTGATCAACCTGCACGCGGACGTGAAAGCCGCCGAGGTGATCCTCACGTTCAAGCATGAGGAAAATACGTATCGCGTGCAACGGTCATTGCCGCGCGGGAAAAGCACGGTTTTGGAGTTTCAGATTCAAAGCAACGAAACATGGAAGCCATTAACCGAAAAGACAACGCGCGATACGCAGGCGCGGATCGAACAGACGTTGCGGTTGGATTATGAAACCTTCGTTAACGCATCGTTCTTTTTGCAAGGGAAGGCGGATCAGTTCACGCAACAGAACGCGAGCAAACGCAAGGAAGTATTGAGCAACATCCTTGGGCTTGAAATTTGGGATGAATATAAAAATCGCGCCGCCGAGAAGCGCAAGGCAATTGAATCGGAAGTCGAAATCATTGACGGGCGCGTGGCGGAGATTGACGCGGAACTCGCCGAAGAAGAGGCGCGAAAGATTCGGCTGGGGGAACTTCAATCGTCGCTGAAACAATTGTCGGCGGCGAGGGAGGCGCAAGAGTCCGTGATGCAAAATCTAAAACGAAACGCGGCATTGGTGGAGGAGCAACGCAAGATGACCTCCACGCTCGCGGCGGGACTCGAACGCTCACGCGCGGCTCTCGCATCGCTGGAGAGTCGGCTCGCCGAGAAAGAATCGGATCGCGCCTCGTATGCCGACCTCGTGAATCGCGCAAAGGAAATCGAAGCGGAATATAAGGCGTGGCAAAAAGCGCGGAAAGAATTAGAGAATTGGGAGAAGACTGCGGCAGAGTTTCACGATCATCAAAAAGAGCGCGCGCCGTTGCAGGAAAGAATTTCGGTCGAAAAGGCGAAGTTGGAGGAGGAGCGGCGGTCGTTGGCGGTGGAGGAAGAGGAGATCGGTAATCAGTTATCAGTGAACAGTGAGTTGAAAAGCGGGATCGAGAAAACTCAAAAACTGTTGAGCGAATCGGAAGCAAAGGTCAATGAACGCGCCAGGGTTGAAAGCGAACGCAACGCGGGGCGTGAGAGGCAAGCCGCGTTGAAAGTGGAAAACGATTCGCTCAAAGTGGACATGAATACATTGAAAGATCGAATCGAAACGCTCAAATCGGCAGACGGCGCGACTTGCCCATTGTGCGGGCAAGAGTTGAGCAAGGAACATCGCAAGTCCACGCTTAAGCAATTGGAAGAAGACGGCAAACAAAAAGGTGACGCGTATCGCGCGAATCAAAAAGAAGCGGCTGACCTTGCCGAACAAATTACCCATTACGAATTACAAATTACTTCCCTTGGCTCCGCCGAAAACGAGCGCGTGAAATATGCCAGCGAAATCTCGCAACTCACTGAGCGGTTGGAACGGTTGCAATCGTTGGCAAAAGATTGGGAATCCACTGGCAGGCAGCGGTTGAAGGATGTGGAGAAGGCATTGGATGGCGGCAAGTTCGCAGTGGATGAACAGAAGCAACTCGCCAAACTGGATAAAGAATTAGCCAAACTCGGCTACGACGCGTCGGCGCACGATGAAGCGCGAGGAAAAGAACGAGAATTAAGAGAAGTGGAGAATGAATATCGCGAACTCGGCTCGGCGAAGGAAGTGAGCAAGCAGATCGAGGGTGAGATTGCGAATCTGGAAGAGGAAAGAAGAAAGAGGAAAGAGGAAGTTGATGAAGGGCAGAAGCAATTTGATTCTGCGAACGCTGCGCTGAAAGAAGCAGAAGCGAGCGCGCCGAATTTGGACGAGGCGGAGCGCGAGTTGTTTCGTTTGCGTGAAGAGGAGAACCGCGCGCGAGGCGAACTCGGCGGGGCGCAACAACGCGTGGATGTGTTGAAGAGTCAGCGCGCGCGCAAAGCGAACTATGAAAAAGAGCGCGAAGAGTTCCAAAAGCAGATCGCGCGGCATCGGACGCTGGAACAAGCCTTCGGCAAGAACGGAGTCCCTGCCCTGCTGATTGAACAGGCATTGCCGCAGATCGAAGCGAAGGCAAATGAATTGCTAGGTAGATTAAGCGATGACCAAATGTCAATTAGGTTTGAAACACTTGAAAAATATAAAGATGAAAAGCGAAAAGATTTGAGAGAAACCCTTGAAATCGTAATTAAGGACGGTGCGGGCGAGCGCAACTATGAGATGTACTCGGGCGGCGAGGCGTTCCGCGTCAACTTTGCGATTCGGCTCGCGCTGTCGGAAATCCTTGCCCAGCGGAAAGGCGCGCGCTTGCAAACGCTGGTCATTGACGAAGGCTTCGGCTCGCAAGACACGCTGGGACGTCAGCGGTTGGTCGAGGCGATCAATCTGGTGAAGAATGATTTTGCGAAGGTCCTCGTCATCACGCACCTCGAAGAGTTGAAGGATGCGTTTCCGACTCGCATTGAGGTGGAGAAGACGGAGCGAGGGAGTTCATTGAGGGTGTTGTAAGGCAGGTATTGCGTGTTGCGTACTGCGTATTTTTGAAGGCGGGTTATGGAATACGCAGTACGAAGTACGAAACATTTCAAATTGGAGTTGAGTTATGAAAAAGCTAGTTTCGTTATTTCTAGCAGGCATGGCGCTTGTCACAGCCTGCACGCCTAAGGAGGGAATCGAGGTCCGCGATGCGTGGATACGGACTGCGCCGCAGGGCGGGAACAGCGCGATGTATTTTGTTATCCATAACTATTCGGCGGATGATGAACTGGTCGGCGTTTCGACAAAGATCGCGGAGGCGGCAGAGATTCACGAGTCGAGCATGGTGGATGATGTGATGCAGATGCGGATGGTCGAGTCGGTGCCGCTGGCTTCGGGCGAGGATGTGGAATTCGCGTCGGGCGGCTTGCATGTGATGTTGGTGGGTCTCAAGGAGGAGACGAAAGTAGGAGATATGGTGGATGTTGTTCTTCACTTCAAAAATAGTGAAGATATTCGGTTGCAGGTTCCCGTTCAAGAGAGCGCGGAAGAACATGGCGGGCACGGGGGGTAAGTTGATTGCAACTCCGAAGGAGTGAAATGATTGTAGAGAGCATGAAATAGGTGGTCTAACCCCGAAGGGGTGTCATGGGTTTTTCGTGAAGGTATGTCATCCCTTCGGGATTTGATGGCGACTCGGGTCATACTCAATAATCCTGCCATCCCTTCGGGATTGAACTCACGTCATTTCGAGGAACATTTTTTCACAGGCCGTCGTCCTTCTCGACAAGGAGACAAAATGAAAAAGTTAATTCTTATCGTACTCGCTTTTATTCTCGTGGCTTGCTCGGCTGGCGGGAGCGAACTCTCGCGCAACCAGCAAAAATGGGAGGACGCAAACATTTCGCATTATCGCTTCAAGTTGAACATCAGTTGCTTCTGCGGATTCCGCGACCAGATACCGTTGACCGTTGAAGTGAAGGACGGTCAGATCGTTCACATGGCGACAGCGGACGGGACTCTTGTGCTTGACACCGATCCGAATTATGCGTTCTTCGCGCCTCACGCGACGATTGACCTGCTCTTTGCAGAGATCGACGCGGCAATCAAAGATGGCGCCGAATCGGTCAACGTGACTTATGATGCCACGCATGGCTTCCCTACAGAGGTGGCTATTGATGTCAGCCAGCAAATCGCGGACGAGGAAATGTATTACAGCATCTCAGGTTTCGAGGCGTTGCCATAATTGCCAGCGTAAACAATAGATTATTTTGTGTAGCGGACGCTCTCTAGCGTCCGCTGAGGAAGAAACGTATCGGTCAGCGTTAGAGAATGCTGACTGCACAAGACAGACGGGGCGGCGAAAATGAATCAGGAAACTGAAACAGCCGTCCCGTCGAGAATGAAGCGACAAAAAATCCCCGATGAATTTTCGGGGATTTTTTGTTATTCAGTTAGAAATCACACAGAGTAGAGATTCTTCGCTATCGCTCAGAATGACATAGCGCGCTGAGTTATATTTCTCCAAGCAAAACTTGATCCGTTCCCCGATCCACTTCCCACGGGTAGACGATGTAGGCGTCGGTGACGGCGGCGTAGTAATCGGGGCGGTTGTTGCCGAACAGGTTTCGATACGGATTGAAATGCAGGACGCAGGTTTCGGGGAAGCCGCCCGCGGCAGAGACGCGGTTCTTGACCGCCGTGATGGTGCGACCCGATCCCCAGATGTCGTCGACGATGAGGGTTGGGCGACCGCGCATTTTTTCGTCGGCGGGGAATTGGATGAACTCGGGCCACGCCATGATGGATTTTTCTTTGGCGAGTTGCGCGGGGAAGTCCACCGCCGCAGTGAGGACGTGCGTGATGTCCATCGCTTCGGCAAGCATGCCCGCAGGGACGATGCCGCCGCGCGTGATGATGACCATCGCGGTGAATTCGCGTTTGAATTGCGGGATGAGATGGTCAATGAGACGATCCACTTCATCCCATGAAATTAATTCGCGTCGAGGTTCGGGTTGCATATTTTATCTCCGCCCTGAGCGGAGTGACGAGTGGCGCAAAGCGCCACGAGGAACGAAGTCGAAGGGCAAGTGTGATTCCAACTTTCAATTGTTGATGTATGCGCTTCGACTGCGTGCGACCAAAAAGCATGGTCTCACTCCGCTCAGCGCGGAAACTAGCCTAACACTGCCGCAAGAGGCGCGGGCGCGGCGACGTGGATATCCTGCCCAGCAACTTGCGCTTTCTCGGCTTCGCGCGCCCAGAGATAGAGGCAGGTGTGATACGCGGCGTTTGTATATGAAGTGATGACACTTGCGATCATCACGAGCGCAAAGAAGATGAACACGCCGAGGGCGATAGCGACAATCGAAACGACGCCGAATTCACCAGTGGCATAGACTGCCCCGCCGCCGATGGCGAACGCGATGACAAATCCGCCGAAGCCGAGGACGAAGCCGATCAGTCCCGTCACCCAGCGGATGCCGACGAAGCCGATGCCGATCAACAATAAGTTTTGTTTGGTGATGTTCCAGATGCGTTGTAAGCCGTTCTTCAGATTCAGATCGTCAATGACCATCGCGGGCAAAACGAGATAGGACGTTTCGAGCCACAACGCTTCCAACACGCCGCCGAGCGAACGCAAGAGTCCAGTGGCGAGGCTGGCGAATAAATTATTGCGTCCTCGGTTGTTGCGCGTCGCGTTGCGGAACCACGTCACGAGTGTGGACACAAGCGCGAGCGAGAGAATATCGAAGAAGTCGCGGCGCACGATCGCCCACGCGTGATCCATGCGTCCGTCGCCTTCGGCTAGATAGCCGTAGATCAAGTACACGGTCATCGCCGAGAAAATATAGGTGATCATGTATTGCACGAAGATCATCAGCAATCCGAGAATGCCCATGATGATCTGCCCGAATTGCGAATCGCCGAGCAGGAACGCCACGCCGATGATCGGGATGATGCCGATGACCGAAACGATCATCCCAACGATCAACGCATAAATGGACGGCTTCAACAGATCTTTATCTTTGAACGCCATCGCCCAGGCTTGTTTGAGAAACGACCAACCACGTGAAAATGCTTGCATTATGTCTCCTCTGAATCTCGGTGGTCGAGTAGCCGCGCTTTTGTTCTTCGCGGCGTACCGAGACCAACAAGTCACAAAATTATTCTTGCTAGCATGGTGGTCTCGATACGTCCCGCGCTGCTTCGTCTTCGCTATCGCTCCGCTCAGCACGCGGGACTACTCGACCACCGATGTTCAATTGATTATAGCAAACTAATCGGGTCAACTTCTATGCGCCAACCGTCGAGTTTTACATCGCGCAACAATTCTTTTGGATTCGATCCGCGCAGGATGATCTGCCACCTATACAACCCCGCCACTTTGGAAAAGAAACACGGGACAGGTCCGATCACTGTTGACGACTTGCCACTGATGACTGATAACCTCTCTCCGACACGTTTCGCTTCTTTCTCAGCCGACGCTTGGTCGCCGCTTCTGAATTCGAGTCGCACCAGACGCGCGAACGGCGGATAACCCAATCGTTTGCGATTCTCCAACTCGTGCTGATAGAAACCATCCACATCGTGCCCCGCCGCGGACTGGATAACTTGATTCGCGGGATCAAATGTTTGCAGGACAACTTTCCCGCCGCGTTCACTGCGACCCGCGCGACCTGCTACTTGAGTCAACACTTGAAAGACGCGTTCCGCCGCGAACGGATCAGGCAGATGCAAACCCACGTCTGCAAGCACGATGCCGACGAGAGTGACCATAGGAAGGTCGAGTCCTTTGGCGAGCATTTGCGTGCCGACCAACACATCCGCTTTATGATTCGAAAAGTGCGTGAGGATCATTTCGTGCGCGTCTTTCTGGCGAGTCGTGTCCCAGTCCCAGCGCAGAGTCCGCGCTTTGGGGAACAACGCGTTGACTTCCGCTTCAACCTTTTCACTGCCGAGCCCAAACTCGCGGATCTGTTTCCCTCCGCACTGCGGACAAGTCTTCGGCTTGCCGCGTTCGTATCCGCAGTGGTGACAGAGCAATCGTTCTTTGTCTTCGGTGTGAAATGTCAGCGGCGTGTCGCAGTTGGGACATTTCAACACATGTCCGCAATCGCGGCAGAATACATACGTGGATGTCCCGCGTCGGTTGAGGAAGAGAATCGCCTGCTCGCCGCGCTGAAGCGTGGACCCAAGATCACGAAGCAGAAGCCGACCGAAAATCCCGCGTTGACCCGCTTTCAGTTCGTCGCGCATGTCCACGATGTGGACGGGAGGCAATCCCGCTTCGACGATGCGTTTGGGTAAATCCAATTTGTGAAGTTGATTCGTTTCGGATTTGAATCGCTGTTCAATCGTCGGCGTGGCGGAGCCGAGCACACACACCGCACCGCAGAGACGCGCATAGGTTTGCGCCGCGTCCACCGCGTGATAGAACGGCGGCTCGGCTTGATGGAACGACGAGTCGTGACATTCATCCGCAACGATGAGGCCGATGTTCGGCAGAGGCGCGAAGAGCGCGCTTCTCGCGCCGATGATGACCTTGAGTTTGCTCGCGCGCGCGCGACGCCACGTATCGTATCGCTCGCCCTCCGAAAGTTTCGAATGGACAAGCCCCACTTGCCCAGGGAAGCGATTCAAGAACCGTCGCACGGTCTGCGGCGTGAGCGCGATCTCAGGCACAAGCACGATCACCTGCTGTCCGCGCTTAACAACTTCTTCAGCGGCGCGTAAATAAATTTCTGTTTTGCCTGAGCCTGTGACGCCGTATAGGAGGAATGCTGCGTACTTCGTATTGCGTATTGCGTGTGTGATTTCGTTGAGCGAACTATTTTGCTCAGGTGTGAGTTCAATCACCTGTTTACTTGTATACGTGTCTACATGTTTACTTGTCTTCTCCAACGGATCACGAAATACCTCGCTCTCGAACAATCGAATCAAGCCGCGCTCTTCGAGTTCTTGCAAGTCGGCGAGATTGCATCCGCTTTCGGCATAGACCCACGAGACATTGATCGCTTCGGGTTGCTGGATCAAGAATCGCAACGCGGACTGTCTGCGTGCCAGCGTTTGCTTCGTCCCCAGAGTCGACATCTCAACTTCCGCTTCTTCTGGCGTGACTGCGAGTTGGGCAACGCGAATGAACTTTGATCTCACCCTCGGCGGCGGCAACACGGATCGCGCCGACAGCACGCCTTTCCGCACGAGAAATCCCGCCGTCTTGCGCCAATCCACTTTAGCGAAGTGAGTGTCAATCTGGCGTCCGCGCAATGAGCCGCGTGTGCGAAACAAATTCAACAACCGATCTTCAATCGTCAATCGCTGAGTCTTCGGGCTAATCCCACTCCCCTCGGGTAATCGTAAATCGTTAATCGGCAATCGTAAATCGTAAAGCGTATCCACCTGTTGACCCAACCCCACTGGCAAAAACAATCCCACTACCGCCGCCAACGGCGCAAGCGTGGACTCTGCCATCGCCTCCGCCAGCGCGATCTGCGCCTGAGTCAACACAGGTTCAGCGTCAACGAGTTCGATCACCTCTTTCACGTCGCGCACCGAGGACTGGTCAACGAAGCGGAAGACCACCCCTTGAACCGTCTGCTTCCCAAACGGGACAATGACCAAATGCCCGACTCCCACCCTCCCCGCGAGGGATTCTGGCACGGCATAATCGAACACTCCCGCAATGGCTGGCACGTTGACGACGATTTGAACGAAGGAGGTCATTGGAGAAGATTGTAACTGGAAATGCTTATCAGCGAAATCGTTTGCTATAATTGGCGTAAGACAAAGGGATTTTACTTCTATGTCCATTCAATTGATTCAAAAATATTACACCGAAATTGACAAGATCATTCGCTATGGCGGCTCGCGGAATGAAAGTTCAATGCGCAAGCCGTTTCAGGATTTGCTGGAAGGTTATGCACGGGCAAAAGCGCTGGTGTTAGTTGCCGAAGTAGAGATTGAATCAAAGAAAGGCACGCGGATTCGTCCTGATGGCGTTTTGAAAGATGCGTTGCGACAAGATTGGGGCTTTTGGGAGTCAAAGGACGAAAAGGACGATATCGAAGCAGAGATCAAAGCGAAATTCGGCAAAGGGTATCCTACTTTCAATATTCTATTTGAAGATACAAAAACAGCGATTCTCTATCAGGGCGGAGAGGAAGTTTTGCGCGCAGATTTTAGCGATGCAAAGGCATTGGATACGCTCATCACCCGTTTTGTCAGTTATGAGCCGAGGGAAGTCTCAGAATTTCACAAAGCCATTGAGTTGTTCAGCGCGGAGGTGGGCGGATTGGCGGAAACTCTGAGGGAGGTAATTGGCAATCAGGTAAATAGTAATTCGGCGTTCGCGGAGGCGTTGAGTCAATTTTTGGAATTGGCGAAGAAAGCCATCAATCCGAAGATCGAAATGGCAGACGTGCGCGAGATGATCATCCAGCATGTTTTGACGGAAGATATTTTTATGCGCGTGTTCGATGAAGCGGAGTTCCACCGCGAGAACGTGATCGCGCGCAAACTGGCAGAAGTGGCGGGAACATTTTATCGGGGTGATACCAAGAAGAATATTCATGCGAAGATCGCGCCGTATTATGAGACAATCAATGCGCGAGCGTCACAAATTCAAGACCATCACGAGAAGCAGAAATTTTTGAAGGCGTTATACGAAAGTTTTTACAAGGCGTATAACCCGAAAGCGGCGGACAGACTCGGAATCGTGTACACGCCCGATGAAATCGTGCGTTTTATGATCGAGAGCGCCGACCATTTGACGTTCAAGCATTTCGGCAAAACGCTTGGCGATAAGGGTGTGGAGATTTTGGACCCCGCGACGGGAACAGGCACATTCATTACCGAATTAATTGAGTACCTGCCGCCCGCGCAATTGGAATACAAGTA
>WBZY01001107.1_pt1 | contig 15449 bp, 15 predicted proteins | sample 5204191 | NCBI WGS metagenome assembly WBZY01 (sample SAMN12344363, study PRJNA552823) | activated sludge metagenome | biome: Activated sludge suspended growth; feature: Anammox Sidestream; material: Wastewater; isolation source: activated sludge from anammox sidestream of wastewater treatment...
AGCGTCGCCGCCTTCGCCGAACAGGGCACCTTCGGCCCGGCCCCCGCCGCCGACGCAAGCGGCGACCCCGTACCGGACGCCGGCCCGAGGAACCCCGAGCACCGACGCGTCGAGCGCGAGGGTCGCGTCCTCGTCGTCACGAGCTCGAGACCGGCGGGCTCCTCGCCGCCGCCGGGGACCGCGTGCGCGGGACCGCGCGCCTTCGCCGATCGATGCAAGCCCATGTATCGTGGGAGATCACGAGAGGAGATCGACGTGAAAGCAGCCGTGATGCGCGCGAACAAGGCCCCGCTCGTGCTCGAGGACGTCGCCATCGACGCACCGGGCCGCGGCGAGGTGCTGGTCCGGACCGTCGCCTCGGGGATCTGCCACAGCGACCTGCACGTGGTCGAGGGCCACCTGCCGATGCCGCCGCCCTGCATCCTCGGCCACGAACCCGCGGGCGTCGTGGATGCGGTGGGCGAGGGCGTGACCGACTTCTCGCCCGGCGATCACGTGATCGGCTGCATCACCTCGTGGTGCGGCGTCTGCTCGTTCTGCACCGAGGGGCGACCCTACCTGTGCCTGACCCAGTTCACGGGCCGCCCGCTCGGGGCGAAGCCGCGCATCACCGCGGCCGACAGCTCGCCGATCCTCCAGTTTGCGAACCTGTCCTCCTTCGCCGAGCGCATGCTCTGCCCCGAGCGCTCGCTCGTGAAGATCCGCGACGACATGCCGCTCGACCGCGCGTCGCTGATCGGCTGCGGCGTGACGACGGGCCTCGGCGCCGTGCTCAACACCGTGGACGTTCCAGCCGGTGCCACCGTCGCGGTGATCGGCTGTGGCGGCGTCGGGCTCGCGGCGATCCAGGGCGCGCGCATCACGGGTGCGAGCCGCATCATCGCCGTGGACGCCCAGGCGTGGAAGCTCGACCTCGCAACCCAGGTCGGTGCCACGCACGGTGTCGACGCGAAGAAGGGCGATCCGGTCGCCGCGGTGCGCCAACTCGCCCCGGCCGGCGTCGACTTCGCCTTCGAGTGCATCGGCCTCGTCCCGACCGTGCAGCAGGCGATCGCGATGACGGGCCGCGGCGGCACGACGGTGCTCGTCGGTGTCGTGCCGGTCACCGAGATGGTGCCGATCCCGGCCGCCGACCTGACGCTCCAGGAGAAGAAGGTGATCGGCTCCTACATGGGCTCGAACCGCTTCCGCTTCGACATGCCGAAGTACGTCGACTTCTACCTCGACGGCCGCCTCCAGCTCGACGCCATGATCTCGTCGCGCATCGGCCTCGACGGCGTGAACGACGCCTTCGACCGCCTGCGCAGGGGCGAAGCCGCGCGCCAGGTGATCGCCTTCGAGTAGCGCGCGACCCGGCTCTTCGAAGGGCCGGGAGGCGGGCTCACCCGGGAACCCCTCCTCCAGGCGCTGGGAGCCGGATGCGAGAGCGGACGGATGTCGTGGCTGCGGCGGCTACCGGTCGCCGCGCAGCTCGGCGAAGCAGCGCTTCGCCATCACGAAGACCACCGCGCCGAGGACGAAGCTCCCGACCAGGGATCCGGCGCCGCCTGCGACCGGGCGCACGACGGCGGCAACGGCCCATCCCGCCGCCGAGGCGACCGCCATGGCGAGAAGACCGGGCATGGCGCCGGTATCGGCACCGCCCGGGCCGGGCCCGAGAGGAATCGCTCGCCGGGGGCCGGCGCTCGCAGGATCGCGCCTCCGCCCACCGCCTGCTGCGGGATGCGGTTCGTCGTCTTCGCGCGGGCTTCCGGGTTGCGCTCCTGGGTGACGCCCGGCGGTACGTCCCGCCGCCAAGCGCAAAGGCCCGACGCGGCAACCCCGCGTCGGGCCTCCTGGAACTGGCGCGCCCGGCATGACTCGAACATGCGACCTTCAGGTCCGCAACCTGACGCTCTATCCAACTGAGCTACGGGCGCTCGAGGCCGGGGACTCTAGCGAATCCCGCCGGCCATCCGAATGCTGGCGGAGAGAGTGGGATTCGAACCCACGGTACCGTTTCCGGTACACGCGCTCTCCAGGCGCGTGCCTTCAGCCGCTCGGCCATCTCTCCGGAGAAGCTCCGGCTCCTGCAGGGCGCGCCCGGCCGCCGGGGAGCCGCTCGGGGCGGCCGGGGGGCACGGACGCGGCGTGACGCTGGCGGAGAGGGAGGGATTCGAACCCTCGATACGGTTTCCCGTATGCAGATTTAGCAAACCTGTGCCTTCAGCCACTCGGCCACCTCTCCGCGCACAGGGCCGGGCATCATAGCCGCCGGCGCCCGGCCCTGCCGTGCCGGTCCGGCCCCGCGTCCGAGGCGGCCGACCCTGCCTCCGGACCGCGCGGCGCCCCTCCCCGTGGAGGGCGGCGGTCGCGGGCGCCGGGCAGCGCGCGAGGGCCGCGAGGGGGCTGGCGGAGAGGGAGGGATTCGAACCCTCGAGGCGCTCGCGCGCCTGGCGGTTTTCAAGACCGCTGCCTTCGACCGCTCGGCCACCTCTCCGGCGGCAACGATACCTAGCCCGTCGCCTTCAGCTCGACGCTCAGGCGGAAGCCGAGGGCATCGAGGAGCGCCTCGAGGCTGCGCAGCTCCGGATTGCCGTTCTCGGAAAGCATCCGATAGAGGTGCTCCCGGTTGAGCTGTGCCTTCTCGGCCAGGCCTGCGAGTCCACCCTCGCGGGTGCGCGCCACGTCGCGCAGCGCGAGGAGGAAGATCTCGGGATCGTCTTCCCCGAGTGCAGCGTTCAGGTAGGCGACCGCCTCCGCGTCGTCCTTCAGGACTTCGTCCAGGTGCTCCCGATAGTCCCTAGTCCTTGCCATGACCCCGGCCCCTGTAATCGCGCCAGTACGCCTCGGCGCGTCCGATGTCTCGCTCCTGCGATCCCTTGTCTCCTCCACAGAGGAGGATCACGAGGGCGTCTCCTTCTCGACCGTAGTAGACCCGGTAGCCAGGCCCGACGTGGATCCGCAGCTCGTACACTTGGCCCACGCGCTTCGCGTCCCCGAAGTGGCCGAGGCGCAGCCGCCCGATCCGCGCCCGGATCCTGGCCCGTGCCATCCGGTCCCCGAGCCTTCGCTCCCACTCGGTGTAGGGCTCGGTGCCGGCTGCCGTGACGTAGATCCGGACTTCGATCTCTCTCGGCACCGGGGAATCGTAGCTTAAACGCTACAGGTCCTGCCAGGAGCGGTCGTCGGCGGGGATCACGAGGGATCATCCAGGATCACGACGAATCGATCGGGCGCAGCCCGGATCACGATGGCGCAAGAACGGTTCGGAGGGATCGAACCCGCTTGCATCGGACGGGACGAAGTTGGCGCCAAAGCGCCGTCGATGCGACGGAATCGGCCCGCTGGCCGAGCCGAATTTCAAGACCGCTGCCTTCGACCGCTCGGCCACCTCTCCGCGTGCAGGATCGCCCGAGACCGTGATGCAAGCAAAATCAGACGCCGAGCACAGCGTCGACCATGGGCCACTCGCAGGGCCATGCAGGAGGCCTGACGGTCGGCCCCGAGAAGGCGGTAGCGTCCCGCAGCGGAGGAGCCCGGATGCCCACAAGGCGAGCCGAATCGTCCGGCGGCCCTGCCCTCGCGCCGCCCATGCAGCACGGACTTCGGCATCCTCGTCATCCCGAACACCACAGTGCGTCCGAGTGGACACCGGCCGGGTTCGACCCCGAGTCGTTCGACGCCGAGGCCACCACCAAGCTGCTGCAACGCTTCCATGGCAAGCCTCGCAGCCGCGCCCGTCGCGCAACGAGCCGCCACGCCCGATGAGCGCAGCCAGGGATCGCGCGCGGGCCCGCGGCCTCGAGGACGAGGAGTGGCGGCTCGTCGAGAAGCTCCGCAAGATCGAGGTACTCTTTGCCCGCCCCGGGAGCGACGGGGAACGGCTCGCGGCCGAAAGCGCGCGGGAGCGGATCCTGCAGCGCCTCGCCAGGCTGGAGCGCGCGGAGCCACCGGTCGAGATCCGCTTCTCGCTTCCCGACGACTGGTCTCGGGCGCTCTTCCTCGCGCTGCTGCGCCGCTACGGCATCCGTCCCTACCGCTACGCCGGGCAGCGCCGCACGACGGTGATGGCACGCGTGGCGCGTCGCTTCGCAGACGAGGTGCTGTGGCCGGAGTTCCAGCAGCTCCACACCACGTTGCGCGCCCATCTCCAGGCGGTCACCGAGCGCGTGATCGCGCAGGCGATCCATGGCGATCACGGGGAGGCGGAGGAGCGCCCAGACCTCGGCCACGAGCGGGCGGCGCGATCGTGACCGGGGACTCGACCCAGAAGGCGGGCGCTACGCCTCCTCGTCCAGCAGCGAAATTCCCTCGTGCTCGAAGAGGCACTCCACCAACTCGGCGAAGTTGCTGAGACGGGGATTCCCTGAATCGCTCAGCATCCGCATGAGGCTCTCCGGCTTCTTGTCCAGCTCCTTGGCCAGCGCCTGGAATCCCAGCGTGGCATTGACGTAGTCGCGGAGCAGCGACTTGCCGACGTTCCGGTCTTCTTCGTCGGCCGAATGCGCGAGCGCGAATCCCCGGGTCAGAAGGCTGCGTCGATAGGCGGCGTCCTTCTGAGCGGCGGCCATCACGGTCTCGCGGAAGTCTCGGGTGAGGGCCATGTCAGTCTCCCTTTCGCTTGCGCTGCTTGTAATCGCGCCATAGCTCCTGGGCCGTCGCGATCGCCTTCTGCTGACGGCGCTTCGTGCTGCCCGCGAGCAGCAGGATCAGCTTGTCTCCGTCTCTTCCGAAGTAGATGCGATAGCCGGGCCCGCTGTCGATCCGGCGCTCGACGACGCCGGCGCCGACCCGCTTGCAGTCACCGAGATTGCCGAGGCGCATGCGCGCAACGGCATCGTCCACGAGCTGACGTCCGCGGGAATCAAGGGCGAGGAACCACTCGGCGAAGAGGCTCGCGGTCCTTCCTTCCGGGACGTACTCGCGAACCTCGATCATGCGTCGTCGAATGCTAACGTATCCGTCATCATAATCGCAAGCGGGATTCGTGGAGCCTTGGAGATCAAGAGGGATCAAGAGAGATCATCCTGGATCCATTCGAATCAACAGGGATGACGAGGGATCTGCGGGGATCAGCCCTGCTGGCATCGCGCGGCGCAGTAGAGCGACGCAAGCTGCAGAAGTACCTCGTGAAATCCCCGCGACGCCGAGACGAATTTCGAGACCGCTGCCTTCGACCGCTCGGCCACCTCTCCGGCGGCTACGATACCGGGCCGGCCGGCTTCAGCTCGACGCTCAGACGGAACCCGAGAGCGTCGAGGAGCGCTTCGAGGCTGCGCAGCTCCGGATACCCGTTCTCGGAGAGCATCCGATGGAGGTGCTCCCGAAAGACCCTGGGCCTTGCCACGACCCTGGCCTCTGGAATCGCGCCAGTACGCCTCGGTGCATTCGATGTCTCGCTCCTGCGCTCCTTCGTGCTGCCATGAGCGTCGTCGACTGGACGCAGTCTAGCCGCGAGCTCCGCGGCGGGCGGCAGCGGCGAGCGCGAGCACGGCAGCGGGCGGAAGTCCTGCGCGGCGGAGTCCGCGAAGCCGGGATCGGCAGCCTCCAGGTTGCCGCCCGCGTCGACCACGTCGACGACCGAGCCGGAGTGGCTCTCGACCCAGCCGAACTTCAACCCGTTGTGGGAGAGCAGCAGGGTGCCGGACCCGTCGAGCAGTGCGAGCTCGGATCCCTCCGCCGTCACGTAGAGCAGGTTGTCGCGCACATCCGCGGTCTCGTCGTCGCTGGAGAGGCGCAGGAGAGTGGTGTGCCCGCTGCGCTTCGACACCACCGTGTTGTGGAAGAAGTGCAGCATGCCTTTGCGATAGATCGAGAGATCGCCGCTGTCACCGCCGTAGTGGACGATCTGGCTGTTGCCGGCGCCGTCGGGCTCGACCAGGACGTTGCCGTACACGAAGATCCGGTTGCGCTCGATGTGGATGTCCCGGGTCTCGCCGTCGAATGCCGACGCGAAGAGCCCGTTGCCCGAGTCCGCGATGACGCAGTCGCGGATCGTCACGTGGCGCCCGCTCTCGACCCAGATCGCGGCGGCATTCTTCGCATAGGCCTGCGTCGCGCTGTGGTCGTCATGGAACGAGTACGACTCGTGGCCGGAGCGGACCTCGAGCCTTCGACCACGACGTGCTCGGGGACGTACGCGTCGGGCACGTTGGCCGTGCCGATCTTGATCACGGCGCGCGCCTTCCCCGTGAAGTCGAGCAGCTCGGGCGTGGTCGCGCCGTCGCCGGAGACCACCGGCCGCTCGCCGTTCGGCCCCGGGACACCGCGCACCACGATCGGCGCCTCGGCCGTGCCGCTGCGCCCGATCACCCACTTCTCGCGATACGGCTCGGCGCGCCAGTGGATGCGCACCAGGTCGCCCGGCTCGAGCAGGTCCCAGGGCACGTCGCCGATCGCGGCGAGCGGCTGGCCGGGGCCGACGTCGAAGCGGTCGGCGAAGGCTGCGGGCGCGACCGCGAGGGCCAGCGCCGCGGAGCGGATCAGGAGGCGAGCGGAGTGCGTGCGGAGCCTCCCCTACGGATCGGCCGGCGCGCGCGCCGCCGCGAGGCCCGCAGGCCGAGCGCAACGAGCGCCCCCGCGCCGGCAAGCGGTGCGCGGGGCTCCGGCACCGTGAGCACGGCGATGGCGGTGGGCTCGCGCGAGAGCCGGCCGACAACGCCGAAGACCATGCCGAAGCGGGTGAGCGCCGTATCGTAGGCCATCCGGTAGCTGCCGATGGAGCGGAGGTCGCCGGGGGCGACCTCGACCAGATCCGTCTCGCGGAGCAGGAGCCGCGGTCCGCCTGCCCGCGGAAGGAGATGCCAGGAGTAGTCCGAGGAGCGGCAGCACACGCCCGGGCCGACCGGGAGACCGGCCCGCACGAGCAGGGTCCCGTCCTCGGCCAGGTGCAGCGGCTCGAACCAGAGGAGGGTGCTCCCGCCGGACGTGCTGGCGCCGGCGGTGAGCCGCAACACCGGCGAGCCGTCCGCCCCGGGGCCGAAGAGCCCGGAGGTCGGCTCCGCTCCGGGCGCCGTCCGGAACTTCGCGACGAAGGCGACCTCTCCCGCGTCGTTCACGCGGATCGCGCCCGGCAGCGCGCTCTCGGCGCTCGCCTCGACGAAGACGGCGCCCGCCGGCCCGCCCGGCACGGCGCCCACCAGGGGCCAGCGCTCGGCCACGCCGTCGGCATCGCCGAGCCAGATGCCGGCGCCCGCCGGGTCGGGGGTCGTGCCGTCCTCGGCCGCACGCTTGGCCGCGAGCGCGATCGTCCCGGAGGGGCTGCTCGCGGGCAGGCCCACGTCGGCGAGGACCGCGCCGCCCGCGAAGGCGGACGGCTCGCCCGGGCGCACGACGGTCTCGAGCAGACCCCCCCGCCAGCGCAGCAGCGCCCCGGGCTGGGGCTCCCCGCGCTCGATCTCCCCGAGCAACGACGACACGAACACGGCGTCCGCGGCGGCGACGCGCTCGAACGAATCGAGCCGGATCACCTCCCCGTCGCCGGCGCCGGGCAGCGGATCGCCGTCGCGCGCCACCAGCGCGCTGCCGCCGGCCCCGTCGGGCGCGAACACCGCCGCGGGCAGGCTCGCCCCCGGGTCGTCGAGGAAGCAGGGATCGTGCGCGGTATGGGCATAGAAGGTCAGGGCGCCGCCCGGATCGAGCGAAGGAGCGGGGAAGGGAAAGAGCCAGGCCCGCCTACCGAAGCCACCGCCTTCCCAGGAGAACTGGATGAGACGGGCGATCGTGAGGTCCGGCGCCCCGGGCGCCGGCGCCCCGGTCGCGGTCACGAGCGCCGGATCGCCGCCGCGCGGCGCGCCGTGCAGACGCTCCCGGACCTGCTCGCTCGTGCCCCCCGCGCCGCAGGCTACCGGGGCCGGACCACTGCCCTCGCGCAGCGCGAGGTCGCCGGCGCCGTTGGCGAACAGCTCAGGGCGCGCCCACGAGCTCCAGGCGACCCCCTCGATCGCGGCCACGTGCTCGGCGCCGCTCGCCTCCGACCAGCGCCACAGGGTGAACGGCGGGCTCGGCGGCGTTCCCTCCGGCGCGTCACCGAAGGACACGGCGCCGTCGTCGGAGATCCTCGAAGCGAGGACCAGCGGTCCGTACGGGCGCCCGTCGGGCGAGTCCTCGCCCTCGGCGGCGATCGTGATCCACGGCGAGGCAGTGGCCAGCGCTGGTCGGACGAGCAGGACCACGGCGAGGAGGGTGACGTACCGGTGCGACAAGGGGAGCCTCGCACGAGGATCCTACCACGCAGGCGCGTAGCGCGGAAGGCGAAGCCACCTTCTCGCCATGCGCTGGAAGCCCGAGCTCGAGGAGCTGCTGCGCCGAGCTCGCCCGCGCGATGGGCGCCCCGAGCGCGTCGCGCGGGCGCGGGCCACGCCAGCGGCTCGGACCGGCCGGTTCTCCGAGGGAGAGGGCATCGCCGGCCAGGACCTGACGATCGAGGACGACGTGGCCGTGACCGGCGGCCTCGCACGCATCGACTCGAACGTGAGCTTCGCCGACACGAGCGCCGTCGCCGTCGCCGCCGGCGCGACGCTCGAGCTCACCGGCTCGAACGGCTACCGCGGCGAGTTCAGCGGTGACGGCACGGTGCGACACGAAGGGCAGGCGCTGCTCGGAACCCTGCCCGTGATCGCGTCGAACTTCGTCCAGGCGGGCGAGATCACGACCTTCGGCATCGGCGGCGAATCGCAGATCGCCACCCAGACGCTGCGCTTCGAGTCGGGCTCCGAGACGACCCTCTTCGGCGACCTTCGCGTCCGCGGCGTCACGACGATCGAGGACGGCTCGCTCTGGAGCGGCGACGGGGATCTGATCGTCGACGAGCGGGCGCGGCTCGAAGGCGCGGCCGTCCTGGGCGTCGACGTGATCAACGAGGGCGTGGTCGCGCCGGGCTCGTCGCCCGGCATGCTGACGATCGACGGTGACTACACACAGACGGGACGCTTGCGCATCGAGCTCGGCGGCACGCAGCCGAGCGTCGAGCACGACGTGCTCTCGGTCCTCGGCCGTGCGGAGCTCGGCGGCGTGCTCGAGATGATCCTGACCGACGGCTTCGTGCCGGCGCCCGGCGACTCCTTCGACATCCTGGGCTTCGGACCGGCAGGGGTCGGAGGCGCCTTCGCCGAGCTCGACCTTCCCGAGCTCGGCGGGAGCGGCTTCTGGGACACGAGCGCGCTCTACAGCGCCGGGCGGGTGACCTTCGTGCCCGAGCCCGGTCTGGCGGCACTCCTCGCGCTGGGTCTCGCGGTGCTGCACTCGAGGCGACGGCGCTGACCAGGATCGGCGGCGAGCGCTCCGCTCCGCGCGAAGCGTCACATCGCGCGGATCGGATCCGATCCGTCCCAGCCGAGGGACGCCTTCCGCACGTGCTCGAAGAACGCACCTTTCGGCCCGCTCACGTCCGAGATCTCGACGACCGTCCCGGGAGGCCCGCCCGTGTCGAAGTAGGCGAAGCGGCCCTGGGCGCCGCCGATCTGGCCCTCGTGCCCCACGACGTGGCCCGCCGCGAGGGCCCGGTCGTAGAGCGCCTGGTAGTCGGTCGTCCAGTAGGCGACGTGCTGGAGGCCCTCGTGGCCGGCGTCGAGGAACTCCCGGTACAGGGACGGCGCGGCGTTGCGCTGCTCGATCAGCTCGATCTGGAGGTCGCCCGAGTTCGCGAGCGCGATGCCGAGCTCGACGGCGGAGTCCTGCCCGCGGTGGCGGAACCAGTCGATCCGCACGCGATCGAAGTAGAACCACGGGCCCACGCCGATCCGGGCGACCCAGTGCCGCATCGCCGCCTGCACGTCGCGCACGACGTAGCCGTTCTGGCGCACGGCCCCGAAGATCCGGCTCATCTCGACCTCCTGCGCGACGCGCCGGAGGCGGCGCGCCGGATGCTCCCAGAAGGGGCGGCGCCGGCCTTCGCCGGCCGGGCCCCGCGTGGATCCCGGCGGCGAGCGCGCGGACAGCCGGGCTGCGCCGCGGCGCTCAGGGCGTCGCCCCCGCGTAGACCTCGAAGAAGCGCTTCATCATCTCGTCCGGGACGGCAAGGTTCGCCTCGCGATCGGTGCGCACGCAGAGCAGGCGCGGGCCCCGGACACGTCGCGCGCGCTCGAGCGCGGCCGGCAGCTCGTCGATCTTCTCGACGTGCTCGCCGTGTGCGCCGAGGCCCTCGGCCACGCGGTCCCAGCGCACGAGGCCCATGTCGGTCCCGAAGGTCTTCCCGTAGAGCGCGCGCTCGTTCGGGATCTCCATCGTCCACGAGCCCTCGGCACAGACCACGACCGTCACCTCGAGGCCCTCGCGGGCGGCCGACTGCAGCTCCATCACGTTGAAGCCGGCAGCTCCGTCGCCGGTGATGCAGACGACCTCGCGCTCCGGCGCCCCGAGCTTCGCGCCGATGGCCTGGGGGATCCCCGTGCCGAGCATGCCGAGCTCGAGGATCGAGAGATAGGAGCGCGGCCGCGTGGGCGGCAGCACGGCGGACGCCCAGAGCGAGGTGTTGCCGCCGTCGGCGACGTAGATGGCGTCGCGGCCGAAGGCGGCACCGATCGTGCCGATCGCGTGCGCCGGGTGGATGCCGGCTCCCGACCACGCGAGCACCGATCCCGCCTGTTCGAGCTTCCACGCCTCGGTCGCCGCATGGAGCTCGTGCGCGCGCGCCGCGTCGCGCGGGCGCAGGCCGCGCGCGCGCAGCACCCGCAGCAGGCCCGGCAGCGCGTCGGCGACGTCCGCGACGATGCCGAGCGCGAGCGGCCGCGTGACGCCCATGTTGCGGGGATCGAGATCGATCTGGATCAGCCGCTGGCCGCCCGGATCGCCCCAGTACTTGTCGAAGGGAAGATCGAGGTTCCCGAGCCGCGAGCCGGCGACCAGGATGACGTCGGCCTCGCGGCGCGCGGCGTCGCCGGCGGGCGAGTAGCCCATGACGGCGTTCGGATGGTCCGCGGGAGCGACCGAGCGGGCGGCCATCGTCGGCAAGAGGGGGCAGCCCAGGAGCTCGACGAGCTCGAGCAGCGCCGCGTTCGCACCGGCACGGTCGACGCCCGAGCCCGCGACCACGAGCGGCCGCTTCGCCGACGCGAGCAGATCGGCCGCCGCGGCGAGCTGCTGCTCGGAAGCCTGCGGCTGCGGCGGGCGGTAGGCGCCGGGCGCGAGGACCGGTGCCGTCGCGGGATCCCCGGTCGCGTAGAGGACGGGAGCCGGCAGCTCCACCTGGACCGGGCCGGGGCGCCCGGTCCACATCTCGCGGAACGCGAGGCGCAGCACCTCCGGGATCCGCTCCCACGACAGCGCGGGCCCGCCCCACTTCACGATCGGCCGGAACACGTCGAGCTGGTCCTGGCCCTGGAAGGTCGCGGGCGTCGAGGGGTAGACGATGCCGAGCCGGTGCTGCGAGGTGAGCGCCAGGACCGGCACGCCCTCGTGTCGAGCCGTGATCAGGCCGGGCAGCAGGTTCGCCGAGCCGGGCCCGGGATTCCCGATCACGGCCGCGACCTGCCCCGTGGACTTGTAGAGCCCCTCCGCCATGTGGACGCCGGCAGCCTCGTGCCGGATCGGCACCAGCCGGATGCCGTGGGTGGCGAGGCAGGGCAGCAGCGGGTCGATCTCGGGCGACGGCAGCCCGAAGACGAAGCGGACGCCCTCCGCCGCCAGGCATCGCGCGAGCAGCTCTCCCCCGGTGATCGCTTCCATGGTGACTCCTCTCTCCTTGCGGGTGCGTCCCGGTCGCCGCTCGACGGCGCCCGTGGCCGCTCCGTCCTTGCGCCGGCCGCGCCGGCGCGGGTCAGCGCGGGCGCCCCTTCCGCGGGCGCTTCGGCCGTGGCGCAGCGGCCGGGCCGAGGCGGGCAGCGAGCAGCCGCTCGACCTCGACGCGGCAGGCGTCCAGGTCGAGCTCGCCGTCGATCATCGACTGGAAGGCGACGCCGCGCAGCATGCCGACGACCACGGCCGCGAGACCCGTGGGGTCCGTGGAGCGCGGGAAGGCGCCGGCGGCGATCCCGCGCTCGATGCCCTTCGCAACTTCCTCCCGGAATCTGCGGTCGAACGACACCATCGCGGGTCGCACCTCCGCGGCGCCCGCGCTCACCGCGTCGGCGCCCAGAACCAGGCAGGCGCGATGGACCGGCGGGAGCGCGGAGACGATCTCGAAGAAGGTCTGCACCAGGGCCCGGAGCTCGTCCAGCGCGGCGGCGGGGCGGCGCCGCCGGCCCAGGGCCGCGCGGAACTCCGCCGTGGCGAGGTCGACGACGCGTTGGATCAACGCGCCCTTCGAGCCGAAGTAGTGGGTCGCGAGGCCGCGGCTGTAGCCGGCGCGCTCGCCCACCCCGGCCAGCGTGACGCGCGCCACACCGAGCTCGCCGATCAGCTCGGCGGCGGCCTCCACCAGGCGTCGCTCCGCCTCGCTGCGGCGCTCTTCCTGCGTGCCGCGCGCGGCAGCCGCGAGGCGGCGCATGGGCCCTCCTTCCGACAGCCGCTTGTTATTCAACAAGCAAGTTATCGGTGCTCCCGGGGCCCGTCAACGGGGTTCCCGGCGAGCGCGTGCGGCCGCTCCTGCACGTCGCCCGGGAGTCGGGTCGCAGGTGGCGCCTCGCCAGCGCGCCGTCGAGCGGGATCACCGCGAGCGTGATGCCGGCAGGCTCGGTGCCGGGGCGAGGCGCCGGCCATCGGCGCTCGCGCTGCGCGCTGCGCGCTGCGTAGCGATCCCCGAAGTGGCGGCCACCGAAGCGGGCGATGCCCGTCACCGATCCGGCTCAGGCGAATCCGAGGCGTGGCCGTGCGGAGGCGTCCGCTCGCAGCGAGCCGGCGTGCTTGCCGCCGCAGCTTCGCCGGTTAGAATGCCGTCCCGTGCCGGATGCGGCCACCTCCTGAATCGTGACCCGTGAAGAAACTCGCCCGGCGGCTGCTGCGTCCCCGACCAAGCCATCACTCCGTCGCCTACGAGGACGTGCGCGAGGAACGGCACGTCTTCGTGTTCGGTGTCTGGGGCCGGAGTTCGACCACCGCCCTGCAACGGATCCTGAACTCGACGCGCGCGATCTGCATCTGGGGAGAGCCGGGGCAGTTCCTCGTGGACAACCTCGTCGAGGCTCACCATCAGATCCTGCACCGCCTCGATGCCGAGCGAAGCAGCGACCGGGTGCGGGCGGTCAGCGAATCCTTTCGCCGCGACGACTTCAGCATCGAGACCGCCATGGCTCGCGCCGACTGGCAGAGCAGCTTGACGCAGGTACGCCAGGCCCTGCTCGATCTGCTCGCCCCGCCGATTCCGTCCCGGCGCCTGGGCTTCAAGGAGATCCGCGTCCGCAGCCCGCTCACCTTCCGTGCCCTTCGCGAGCTGTTCCCGAACTGCGCATTCGTCTTCCTGTTCCGGGATCCGCTGGCGCAATGGCCCTCGGTGCAGACCAAGAAGGGATGGCCCGAAGCCGAGGACATCGAGCTCTTCGCCGCTCAGGTCGAGACGCTCGGGGGCTGGTACCTGGAGCAGGAAGGCTTCTTCCTCGAGGACACCGATCTACGGGACCGCGGTGCGGTGGAGCGCCTGTGCGTCCATCTCGGACTCCCGGGCTTCCAGCTTGGCCTCCTCGGCGACGGCGTGTCCGCCGCTCCGAACAAGCGGCCCCTCGCGCAGGCGGATGCCGACTTCCTGCGCGCGCGCCTCGGCGACCTCTACGCCCGCCTGCAGGCGCGATCCCGGACCTGCCTCTCCGCTCCGACCTGATCGCGGAGAGTCGGAGGCGGGTGCAGCGAACGGGGTGATCTCCTCCAGCCCGCGCGCGGCTCCCCGCGCCTTCGCCGGTCGGGGGTACGGCCCGGTCAGTCCTCGGCGCCGCCGGTCTCGCAGGGGCCCTCGTAGTCACCGTGGCGAAGGTGCGCCGGCACGGCTCACCGACACGCCCGCCGTCGCGCGCGATCCTGTGTCCGGTCCGGGGCCGCGGGCAAGGGGATCCCGAGGGATTCTCCCCGGAGGGGCCTTCGCCCTCTGTCGGCCGACACGGGGGACCGCCCCATTGACAAGATTCTATGATCATAGAAACTTGGATTTATGGAATGTGCACTGCGCGCCGTGCCGATCCACTCACAAGGAGACCACCATCGTGTCCAGCCACCTCGAACGTGCAGTCCGGGAGCGCTACGGCTCGTTCGCGAAGAGCAGCCTGTCGAGCGAGAACGCGTCGATCGCACAGGTCGCCCGTGCCTTCGGCTACTCCGCCGAGGAGCTCGCTTCGATTCCGGCCGAGGCGAACATGGGCCTGTCGTGCGGCAACCCCACGGCCCATGCGCACCTGCGGCCGGGAGAGACCGTCGTGGACCTCGGCTGCGGCGGCGGCCTCGACGTCTTCCTCGCGGCGCCGAAGGTCGGGCCGAGCGGGAAGGCGATCGGGATCGACATGACGCCCGAGATGATCGAGCGCGCGCGCCGCAACGCCGCGCGCGGCGGCGCGGACGGCAGGCCCTTCGCCAACGTGGAGTTCCACCTGGCCACGATCGATCGGCTGCCACTCCCCGACGCCTCGGTGGACTGCGTGATCTCGAACTGCGTGATCAACCTGGCGCCCGACAAGCAGGCCGTGTTCCGGGAGATCGCGCGCGTGCTGCGGCCGGGAGGCCGCGTCGCGATCAGCGACATCGCGCTCCGCAAGCCGCTCCCCGAAGGGATCGGTGCGGACCTGCTCGCGTACGTCGGCTGCGTCGCCGGTGCGATCCCGATCGACGCCTATCGCCGCGGGCTGCTCGACGCCGGCTTCGCCCACGCCGAGGTCCTCGATACCGGCTCGGATCTCGACATCTACCGTGCGCTGGATGCACCGGCGCGCTCGTGCGCGGATCCGGCGCCGCCCGTGCCGGCCCCGTCGTGCGGCTGCTCCTCGCCGGCGCCGCGGGAGGGCGACCTGCGCGAGCTGCTCGGCCGCTACGACCTCAACGAGTACGCCGCGAGCGTACGGGTCTTCGCCGTCAAGCCCGCCTGAGGCCGGCCACGAAGCGGCTCGTCGCGCCGTGCCCGCTCCGGCGGCGGGGCTGGCCGGGGTGTGGCACGGCGGCCGGTGCCCGGTGCCGAGTCCCGCTGCGCCTGCTGCGGTAGGCTCGCCGCGAGCGTGAAGATCCTGATCTGTGACGATCATCCAGTGTTTCGCGAGGGACTGCGCGAGGTCCTCGCGGAGCTCGCCGCCGGGATCGCGGAGGCACCCGACGCGAGCGCCGCCCTGGAACGGGTCGCGGCTGATCCGGAGATCGAGCTGGTGCTGCTCGACCTCGCCATGCCGGGGACGGATGGCTGGACCGCGTTCCGGCGGCTGCGCGAGCGACACCCGACGGTGCCGGTGGTGATCGTCTCCGGCTCCGAGGATCCCGCCGACATGCGGCGTGCTCTCGAGGGAGGGGCCGCCGGCTTCGTGCCCAAGTCGTCGACCCCCGAGGTCCTGCGGCGGGCGCTCGCGCTCGTGATCGCCGGCGGCGTCTTCGTCCCGGTCGCCGCGCTCTCGGCGGCGGACCCCGCT
>WBZY01000893.1_pt1 | contig 15422 bp, 13 predicted proteins | sample 5204191 | NCBI WGS metagenome assembly WBZY01 (sample SAMN12344363, study PRJNA552823) | activated sludge metagenome | biome: Activated sludge suspended growth; feature: Anammox Sidestream; material: Wastewater; isolation source: activated sludge from anammox sidestream of wastewater treatment...
CCGTTCGGGATCCTGCTCGTCGTGGCCGTGCGGGGGCGCGCTCGGGGGCACGCGCCGCAGGGTAGCGGCCGGCCCGCCCCGCGGGTGTCCCCCGCGTCTAGCCTTCCGCGCCGGTCAGCTCGCGGCGCGCATCGTCGAAGCCCGCGTCGAGGGCTGCGACGGCCGCCGTCAGGTTCTTGCGCAGGATCCGGACGCGCTCCTGGATCTTCTCGACGCCGCCCGCGATCGTGCCGGCGCTCGTCTCGATCACCGTGATCCCCTCGAGCTGCTTCTCGACGTCGCGGATCGCCCGCTCGACGGCCTCGAAGTCCACCTGCGTGGTGCGTGCGCCCCGCGTACGGGTCGCGAGGGCGCGGGCGACCGCGAGCGCCGCCTCGATCCGCACGTCGCTCGCCGGGTCGTCGAGGTCCCAGACGACGAACACGTCCTCGCCCGTCGCGTGGAAGAGCGGGAACCCCTCGGGCGCGCTGCGCGCCGAGTGCACGAACACGCCCGCCGACGCGCTGCGGTTGCGGCGCGCCTCGTCGAGCTCCGCACGCGCCTTCGCGAAGGTGCAGCTCGCGTCCTCCTTGGCCTCGACGACGACGCGCGCGCCGGCCGCCCGGTGCTCGGGCCCGAGCTCGACGACCGCGTCGCCGACCTTGCAGTGCTTGATCGAGCCGGTCGTCGCGCCGACCGCCTGGAACACGTCTCCCTGCGCGAGCGCCCGCTGCTCGAGCCAGCGCAGGAGGCCCTCCTCGAAGGCGGTGCCGTGGGCGGTCGTGCGCGCGTCGCGCTCGCGCGCGGTCGTGAGCTTCGCGAGCTCCACCTCGAGCCGTGTCTGCATCTCCCCGACCTGGCCGGCCATCTTCTCGGCGATCGCCAGCCATTCGCGGCGCAGGCGCGCCAGCGCCGAGGTCTCCGAGTCGAGCGTGAACTCGGCGTTGATCTGCTGCTGCGCGCGCTCGACGCGCTGGACCAGGCGCGAGAGCGCGGAGTCGTCGGCGTCGAGCGAGAACTCCTTCACGACGGCGTCGATGCGCAGCGAGAGCGCCTCGGAGAGCCGGCCGTGGCTCTGGGTCAGCTCGCCCACCAGGCGGGCCAGGGCCCCCTCGCGGTTGTCGAGCGAGAACTCGCCGAGGATCGCCTGGCGCTGGGCGCCGAGCGCGTCGTCGACCAGCCGCGTGAGGCCGGCGACGAGCCCCTCGGCGTTGGCGGGGTCGAGCGTGCGCAGGAGCGCGCTGCCCTCGCCGACGTGCTGCGCGAGCGTGCGCGCCAGCGCCGAGTCCGAGCCCGCCACCTGCCCGCGGATCACGGTCGCGAGCTCGCCGTCGTCCTGGACGAGCCGGCGCACGCGCTCCTCGAAGCGCCCGCCCTCGGGGTCGAAGTACTCGCGCAGGGCGCGGCCGAGCTGCTCCTGGAGCTGGCTGCGGTGGGCGTCGAGCCCGCCGCGCAGCTCCGCGAGCAGCCGCTCCACCTCACCGCGCACGGCCTGCGCGTCCACCTGTCCCCTCGCCGAGCGCAGCGCGATCCAGCCGATCCGCAGCGCCGCGAGCGCCAGCGCCTCGCGCTCGCGCGGATCGGCGATGGCCTCGAGCTCCAGGACCAGCTCCGGGTCGCGCACGTGGAGCAGCAGCGGCAGGGCCTCGTCGGCCTCGGCCGGGCCGGTGTCGGCGAGAGCGGACTCGAGGGTCGGGTCGAACATCGGAGACCTCCTCGCGGCAGCGGCGACGCCCGAGTCTCGACCGGGGCCGTGACGGAAGCGGTCACGACCGGCCGGGCGCGCGTCGGGAGGAGGAGGGGGCGGCGGCCACTCTAGCATCTGCCGGGCAGGTTAGACTCGGAGGCCCGCTCCCGACCGAGGAGGGACCCCGTGTCCGACGCCCCCCGCCCGCTCCGCTGGGAGACGCTCACCAAGCGCCAGTTCGACCGCATCGACCGCGCGCGGGCGGTCGTGATGGTCACCTGCTCACCGCTCGAGGTGCACGGGCCGCACCTGCCGCTCGGCGCCGACCTGCTCGAGGGCGAGGGGCTCGCCGAGCGCGCGCTGCGCTTCCTGCCCGAGCCGCACCGGGGGCGTCCCTTCCTGAAGCTGCCCTTCGTGTACGCCGCCTGTGACGGCGTGCCCCAGCCCGGCACGCTCGCCTTCCGCCCCTCGACGACGATCGCGGTGCTCGAGGACCTGGGCCGCTCGCTGGCGGCGCAGGGCTTCCGCGACGTGATGGTCTCGAACTTCCACGGCAGCCCGCGCCACTTCCTCGCGATCGAGACCGCCTGCGACCGCGTGAGCCGCGCGCGCGGGATCCGCATGGTCTCGGTGTTCTCGATGATGCTCTCGCGCCTGAACGACGGCGGCTCGGAGCTCGGCGAGGTGCTCGGCCACCTGCCGGGCGTGCGCAAGGCCGACCTCGAGGGCGACACCCACGGCGGCCTGGTCGAGACCGCGCAGCTCCTCGCGCTGCACCCGGAGTGGGTGGACCCCGACTACAAGGGCCTGCCGCGGCGCACGGTGGACCTGTGGCTCGAGGAGCGCGGCGAGGCGAAGCCGAGGGCGCCGCGCGGGAAGCTGGCCGCCGTGCCGGAGATGCTCGCGGCCTTCCGGGCGGCGCTGCGCTTCTTTGCCGAGGAGACCTACTCGGGAGCGCCCGCCGGCGCCTCCCCCGAGCTCGGCGAGGCGATCCTCGACACGCTCGCGCGGCACACCGCGGAGGCCGTCGTCGAGCTCTGGGAGGGGCGGCTTCCGGCGGCGCAGTGGCACTCGCCGCTCTGGAAGCTGCGCGCGCTCTTCGTGCACCCCGCCGCGGTGCGCCTCTTCGACGCGCTGCTCGGTGTCCCGAACCCGGCGCGAGGCTGAGATGCCCCGCTACGCCTACGAGCGCCTGAGCGCCCTCGACAACTCCTTCCTGCTGCTCGAGGGCCCCGACGCCTACATGCACGTCGCCTCGACGATGGTCTTCGACCTGGGGCCGCTGCGCCGCGAGGACGGCGGCGTCGACGCCGAGGCGGTGAAGGCGCTCGTCGCGAGCGCCCTGCACCGCATTCCCCGCTACCGCCAGAAGCTCGCCTGGATCCCGCTCGAGCACCACCCGGTCTGGGTCGACGACGACCGCTTCCACCTCGACTACCACGTGCGCCACACGGCGCTCCCGCGGCCGGGCAGCGACGAGCAGCTCGAGCGCCTGTCCGCGCGCATCATGGGCCAGCACCTCGACCGCAGCCGGCCGCTGTGGGAGATGTGGGTCGTCGAGGGGCTCGACAAGGACCGCTTCGCCCTGGTCTCGAAGGTCCACCACTGCATGGTGGACGGCATCTCCGGCGTGGACCTGATGCAGGTGCTGATGAGCCCGCTGCCCGAGCCCATTCCCGGCGCCGACGAGGCGCCGCGCTTCCTGCCGCGGCCGGTGCCCTCGCCGCTCGAGCTCCTGCGCCACGAGGTCGAGCGCTTCGTGTGGCTTCCCCTCCAGGCGCTGCGCGACGTGCGCGGCTTCGTGCGCGAGGCCGCCGACGCCCGCCGCGAGGTGCTGGTGCGGCTGCGTGCGGCGGCGGAGACCGTCGGGACGAGCCTGCGCGCAGCGTCGCCGACGCCCTTCAACCGCCCGATCGGCCCGCATCGCCGCTTCGCGTGGATGAGCACCGACCTGGCCGAGCTGAAGGGCGTGCGCCGTGCCCTCGGCGGCTCGCTGAACGACGTCGTGCTCACGGTCGTGACGGGCGCCGTGCAGCGCTTCCTCGAGCGGCGCGGCGTGCGCGCCCGCGACCTCGACTTCCGCGTGATGGCGCCGGTCTCGGTGCGGGCTTCGGACGAGAGCGGGGAGCTCGGCAACCGGGTGTCGGCCTGGCTGATCCGCCTGCCCCTCGACACCGACGACCCGCGCGAGCAGCTCCGCCGCATCCACGAGCGCACGGCGGAGCTGAAGGAGTCGCGCAGCGCCGTCGGTGCGGAGATCCTGACCCAGGTGGCGGAGTGGACGCCCTCCAACCTGCTCGCGCTCGGCGCGCGCAACGTGACCCGGCTGCTGCCCTTCAACCTGGTCGTGACCAACGTGCCCGGACCGCAGGTTCCGATGTACCTGGCCGGGGCCCGGATGCTCGAGGTCTATCCCCACGTGCCGCTCGCCGCGAACCTCGGGCTCGGGATCGCGCTCCTGTCCTACGACGGCCGCATCCACTGGGGCTTCAACGCCGACTACGACCTGCTCCCGGACCTCGGCGACTTCGTGGCCGACATCCGCTCGGCGCTGGCGGAGCTCCTGCGTGCCGCGCGGCCCGCGGAGCTCCGCTGATCGCGCCCTGGCCAGCACACGGGGATGAGCCGCCGGGCGATCGCACGCGGGCGGCGCCGGCCCGGGCGCCGCGCCGCGCTCGGGCTGGTGCTCGCGCTCCTGGCCGCGAGCGTGGCGCCGATCGCCGTCCTGCGCGTGGTGCCGCCGCTCACGAGCTCGTTCATGGTGCAGCGCGCGCTCGGCTTCGGCGACGGCGGCCGCTGCCGGCGCATCGAGTACGACTGGGTCGGCTGGGAGGCGATCTCGCGCCACGCGAAGCTCGCCGTGCTCGCGAGCGAGGACCAGCGCTTCCCGACCCACGGCGGCTTCGACCTCGCGGAGATCCGCGACGCCGTGAGCGAGCGGCTCGCGGGCAGCCGCGCGCGCGGGGCCAGCACGATCACCCAGCAGGTGGCGAAGAACCTCTTCCTGTGGCCCGCGCCGAGCTTCGCGCGCAAGGGGCTCGAGGCCTGGCTCACGCTCTGGATCGAGGCGCTGTGGCCGAAGCGCCGGATCCTCGAGGTGTACCTGAACGTCGCGCAGATGGGCCCCTGCAGCTTCGGCGTCGAGGCTGCGGCGCAGCGCTTCTTCGCGCGTCCGGCGGCGCGCCTCTCGCGCTCGCAGGCCGCACTCCTGGCCGCCGTGCTGCCCGACCCCGCGCACCGGCGGGTCGAGGCGCCGACGCCCGCGCTGCGCGCGCGCGCGGCGCAGATCGAGCGCCAGATGCGCGCTCTCGGCCCCGCGGCCGTGCGTGCGGTCGAACGCTGAGGCCCGCGGGCGGCGGCCGCCGGAGGAGGCGCCTACCCTGGCCGCGATGTCGGGCGACCCGAGACACCCGTTCCGCTTCGGCGTGCAGATCGCGGACTTCCCCGGCGCCGACTGGGTGGCGCGCGTGCGCCGGCTCGAGGCGCTCGGCTACGCGACCGTCTTCTGCCCCGACCACTTCTCACCCCAGATGGACCCGACCGCCTTCGTGGCGGCGGCCGCCGCGGTCACGACCCGGCTGCGGGTGGGCACGCTCGTCTACGACGTCGACTACCGGCATCCGGTCGTGTACGCGAAGCAGGCGGCCACGATCGAGCGCCTCTCGGGCGGCCGCCACGAGTTCGGGATCGGCGCGGGCTGGATGGAGACGGACTACCGGCAGGCCGGGATCCCCTACGAGCGCCCCGGCGTGCGCATCGAGCGGCTCGCCGAGGCGCTCGCGATCTGCGAGGGGATGTGGGCCGCACCCGAGGAGGGCTTCTCCTTCGAAGGCCGACACTTCCGCGTGAAGGACGTGCCGCGCGCGATCGACCAGCCGGTGCGGCCGAAGCTCCTGATCGGCGGCGGCGGCAGGCGGCTGCTCTCGCTGGCGGGCCGGCACGCCGACGTGGTCGGGATCAACCCCCGGCTCGAGGAGGGGCGGGTCAGCGCCGCGACGCCGGCGGACCTGGCGCCCGAACGGGTGCGCGAGAAGGTGGCCTGGGTGCGCGAGGCGGCGGCCCGGGCGGGCCGCGACCCGGCGGCGATCGAGCTCCAGTCGCTGGTCTTCGTCACCGCGATCACGGACACGCCCGCCGGCCTGCGCGAGATGCTGGCGCGCTCGAGCGGGATGAGCGTCGCGCAGGTGGCCGGCTGCCCGCTGTTCCTGACCGGACCGGCGAGCGAGATCCGCGACCGCCTCGAGGCGCGCCGCGACGAGACCGGGATCAGCTACGTCGTGATCCAGGGCCGCGATCCGGCGGTCGTCGAGCGCTTCGCGGCGGAGGTGGTGGCGCCGCTCGCCGGACGCTGAGCCTCAGAACTCCCCGAGCGGGCGTGCCAGCGCCGAGAGGGTCTGGTCGAAGAGCGCGTGGGCGGCGTCGTCGGTGGTGAGGGTCGGCGCGGTGATGGGCAGGGTCGCGACGAAGGCCACGGCGCCGGCCGCGAGGCCCACCACCATCGCCGGGCGCACCAGCACGAGGTCGGCGGCGACCGCCGGGACGCGCACCCAGCCGTCCGGATAGGCCGCGGGCTCCTCGGGGCCGGTCGGGTAGAGGTAGGGCTCGCGCGCGCTGGCGCCGTCGGGCGCGACCGCGCGGGCCGGCGTCGCGCCGAGCCCGAGCAGGAGGGCCACCCCGAGCGCGATCCGCGAGCGGGCCCCGGAGAGCCGGGAGATGGTGCCGATCATGAGGAGCCCTCCTGCGCGACGCGCGGAGTCTATGCCGCCGCGCACGCGGCGTCAGCCGGGAAGGAGCTTGACCACCAACCGGTTGGTCGGGTACAAAGAGCCTGCGCCGCCCGATCCCGGAGGCCTCCGCCCCATGGCCCTGCTCGCCTCGACCCGCGTCCTGGCCCGCGTCGTCCGCCGCGCGGTCTCGAACTCGCTCCACGCCCGCTTCGGGCGCTTCCGGGACTGGCCGAACGACGCCCTGCTCCTCGACGAGCCCCTGGCGCTCGCCGAGCAGCAGACCGACCGGCTGCGGCGCATCTACGCCAACGCCCAGCGCGACGCCTGGGACGGCCCCGCGCTCTTCCGCGAGGCCATGGCGAGGCACGGCGGGATCCAGCTCGCGCGCGAGCAGCGCGAGGCCCTGGCCCACCCGATCTCGATGCTGATGTGGGGCGAGCTGGCGGCCTGGATCGTGGCCGCCGAGCTGGCGACGCGCCTCGAGGAGCCCGACGCGCGGCTCGCCGCCTCCGCCCAGGTCTTCGACGAGGCCCGGCACTTCTACGTGCTGCGCGACTACCTGGCCGCGCTGCACGTGCCCGTGCCGAAGCTCGACCCCTACTTCGCGATCGCGGCGCGGCGCCTGCTCGCGACCCGGGACCTGACGGTCAAGCTCTTCGCGATGCAGATCCTGGCCGAGGGCACGGCGATGGTGATCTTCCGCTTCCTGGCCGACGCGAAGATCGAGCCCGTGCTGACGGAGCTCCTGCCCTACATCGAGAAGGACGAGGCGCGCCACGTGGGCCTCGGCGTGCTCTACCTGCCCGAGCGCCTGCGCGGGCGGCCGGTGAAGGAGCTGCTGCGGATCCGCGACCTCACCTACGGGATCGGCGACCTGTTCGGGGCCACCCAGATCCGCTTCGCGAAGCACTACGCGGCGCTCGGCGCCGACCCGCGCGACCTGATCCGCAGCGCCGACAAGATGCTCCACGAGCTCTCGCAGAAGATCGGGCCGATCCCGGGCACCGAGCTCGAGTTCTTCCCGACCAACCCGACCAAGGCGCCGGACTACGAGAAGAACCTCGACCTCGTGCTGCCCCGGCCCGGCCAGGAGGGACGTCTGCTCGGGCGCGTGCTGCGCGGCGTGATCGAGTTCGGGGCCCGGCGCCTGCCGGCGTGAGGAGCGCGACGGCCGAGATCGAGAGCCCCCGGCAGCGCATCCTCGAGGCCGCCCTCGAGCTCCTGGCCGAGCACGGCTACGAGGGCACGAGCCTGCAGCAGGTGGCGGACCGGGTGGGCCTCCACAAGAGCTCCCTCTTCCACCACTTCCGGAGCAAGGAGGAGCTCGCGCGCGAGGTCCATCGCGGGCTCGCCGAGCGGCTGCTCGCGCGCCTCGAGCCGCTCCTCGCCGAGGAGCCGCCGCGCTTCGAGTCGCTGCTCGGGGCGCTCGAGGCGAGCGCCGACCACTTCGCGGCCGAGCCCGCCTCGGCGCGGCTCCTGATGCGGCTCCTGGTGACGACGCGCCAGACCGAGGGGGGCCTGCGCGATCCCTTCGTGGCCGCGCCCGGCGAGGTGGACGCGATCGACCGCGTGCTCGCGCTGGTGGGCGCCTGGCTGGCCCGCGCGCGCGCGGCCGGCGTGATCCGCTACGTCCCGGTGCGACACACCGTCCTGAACCTGATGGGGCTCGTGCTCCTCTACCCGGCCGTCTTCCACCACGTTCCGGCCGCCGCCCTGCGCGGGAACCCGCGCGCGCCCGAGGTGCTGGCCTCGCGCAAGCGCGAGCTGCGCGCGTTCCTGGAGGGCGCGCTCGCGCCCTGACGGCGCCGCGCGCGCCGGCTCTCAGGAATCCGCGGCGAAGGCGAGGGGCAGCCGGATCTCGAAGCAGGCGCCGCCGCCCTCCGCCTTGGCCACCGAGATCGTGCCGTCGAGGTCCTCGACGACCTTGCGCACGACCGCCAGCCCGAGCCCGCAGCCGGCGGGCTTGCCGAAGGTCGCGAAGGGCTCGAAGAGGCGGCCGGCGATCTCGGCGGCGATGCCGGGGCCGCTGTCGGTGAGGGTCAGGACGGCGTGGTCGCCGTCCCGGACGCTGCGCACGAGCAGGCGGCCGCCTTCGGGCATCGCCTCGAAGGCGTTGCGCGCGAGGTTGTGGAGGGCGCGCCGCAGGGCCTGCTCGTCGATCGCGACCAGCACGTCCGCGTGCAGGTCGAGCTCGATCTCGACGCCCTGGAGCGAGGCCTCGTGGGAGAGGGCGGCCAGCGCGGTCGCGACGGCGTCGTCGATCAGCTCCCGGCGGAGGACCCCGGGCAGCTCGCTCGCGCGCGCGATCTCGAGCAGCTCGCTGCACATCCGCTCGAGGCGGGCCGCCTCGTCGAGCACCTCGCGCCCGAGCTCGCCGAGCGCCGGGGCGGCGCGCTCGGTGCCCTCGCGGCGTACCTCCTCGCCCGCGGAGCGGATCGCCGCCAGCGGGCCGCGCAGGTCGTGCACGATCATCGCGCCCATCCGGCCGATCGCGGCCAGCCGCTCGCTCCCCACCAGCTTGTCCTGGGCCCGCTGCAGCGACTCGAGCGCCTCGCCGAGCTGCGCGTTCTGTTCGCTCACCACCGCGAGCAGGCGCTGGTTCTCGCGCGCGAGCCCGACGCGCTGGAGCACGGCGGCCACCGTGGCCATCAGGTCCGGCGTCGAGCAGGGCTTGTGCAGGTAGGCGTGCACGCGGCCGCGGTTGATCGCCTCGACCGAGGTCTCGAGGTCCGTGTAGCCCGTCAGCAGGATGCGCCCGACGTTCTCGTCGCTCTCCGCGATCCGGCTCAGGAGCTCGACCCCGGTCGAGCCCGGCATGCGCTGGTCGGAGATCACCAGGTCGAAGCGCGCTCCGCTGTGCAGCGCCTGCGCGGCGTCGGCCGAGGACGCCGTCACGACCTCGCCCACGCGGCGCAGCGAGCGCACCAGCAACTCGAGCGCACGCGGCTCGTCGTCCACCACGAGGATGCGCGGTCGCGAGGCCAGCATCACGCGACTGAATATCGGTTCCCGGTGGGCTTCCTTGAGCCGCGCGGGGGAGGAGGTCTCAGCGGCCCGGCTTCGGGACCCCGCCGGGCGCCCGAGGGCCGATCGGCTCCACCCCCGGGCCCCGGCCCCAGGCGTAGCCGGCCTCGCGGCGGTCGGGCGACGCGCCCATCTCGCGCAGCATCTGGCCCAGGTCGAAGAGCACCGGCGCCACCGGCTGGCGGGCGAAGTAGTCGCGCATCGGCCGGCGCCGGGCGAGCGTCTCCTCGCGCGGGGGGAGCGTGCGCAGGGGCACCGACACGCAGCCGAGCGCCGCGTAGGACGCCGCCAGCTTCGGGGGCAGGAACGCGAAGACGTGCGTGATCCGGTGCTCGACCATCACCTCGAACACCGCCTTCAGCATGCCCAGCATCGGCGCGCGCGTGCCTCCGCGATGGCCGTCCCGGATCGCGAGCCGCCCGTACTCGCCGAGCCGATCGCGCGCCACCTCCGGCGGCTCGAAGTCGAAGAAGCGCTCGGTCGGGAAGCCGAGCTCGGAGGGCAGCACGAAGCGGGTCGTGCCGACCGGGGCGCCGCCCGCGTCGCGCACGAGGATCTGGACCGAGACGGCGTCGTAGGCGTCCTGGAACTCTCCGGAGGGGAACTCCTCGGCGCGGATGAAGCCCTCCTCCGCGTACACCTCGTGGCGGAGCTGGTAGACCGCCCGGCGCTCGCCGTCCGTCTCCGCGCGCGCGAAGCGATAGCCGCCGAACTCGAAGCAGGGGCCGACACGCTGGTCGATCAGGCGGGCGAGCGGATTCGGCATCAGGCTCCTTCCTCGGCCGAGCCGGCCGCGACCCACCCGGGCGCGTCGCCGGCCTCGAGAGCGTGGAACACGAGCTCCCCGCCTGGCGCCGGCGGGGCCTGCGCGAGCTCGGGGTCGACCCACTCGAGCGCCGGCCGGCCGCCCGGGCGCTCGCGCAGCAGGGCGGCGGCGAGCAGGCGGCCGGCGCCCACCACGACCGGCCGCGCCCTCGGGTCCTCCGCGCCGCCGGCCGCGCAGAGCTGGCTCGGCGCCACGACGGTGTCGCCGATCAGGCAGAAGACCATGGTGAGCGCCGTGAAGAAGCCGAGCTCGCGCACGGAGCGGAAGTCCGAGAGCAGCAGCATGCTGAAGCCGGCGATGATCAGGATCCCGGTCACCACGATCGGGCGGCCGACCGTCAGCAGGGCGTGGGCCACGGCTGCGTGGCGCGAGCCGCAGCGCCGCTCGGCCGAGCGGGTCTCCGCCATGGTGTGGATGGTGCTGTCCACGGCGATCCCGAGGCAGGTGGCGGAGATGATCGCGGTGGCGTCGCCGAGCGGGATCCCGAGCAGTGCCATGACCGCCAGGTTCAGCAGCAGCGGGAGCCCGTTGGGCAGCAGCAGGTGGAGGCCGGCTCCGAGCGAGCGGAAGCTCGCGGCCACCATCACGAGGATCAGCGCCAGGGCCCAGGCGAAGCCCCGCACCTGCTCCTGCACGACCACGTCGGCGGCGCGCGAGAGCAGGATCTCCGTGCTGACGACCGCGTCCGGGCCGGTCTCCGCGGCCAGGTGGCGCTCGGCCAGCTCCTCGAGGCGCGCACGCAGGACCGCGCTCGCCGTGCTCGACGGCACCGTCGCCGCGAGCACGATGCGGGCGCGCCCGGCGTCGGGGTCGACGAGCTCGTCGAGCTCACCGGGATCGCCCGAGGCTCCGTACAGGAAGAGGTACTGTGCGACCGCCTCGCGCGAGTCCGGGATCCGCAGCGCCTCGTCGGCGCCGCCCTCCATCTCGCGGTTCATGAGCGCCACGTAGTCCGCGATCGAGACGCTCTCGTCGATCTCCGGCAGCGCCTCGGCGTCGCGCTGGAAGGCCTGGATCCGGCGCAGCACCTCGGGCTCGTAGAAGTGTTCGCGCGGCCCCGAGAGGTACACCCCTTCGACGACGTCGCCGGAGAGCTGGGCGCGGTAGAACTCCGAGGAGCGCCGGAAGCGCGAGTCCTCGGGGAAGCGGTTGGGGCCGCTCGAGTCCACCCGGAGCAGCGGGAGCGTGAGCGCGGCGAGCCCGGCGACCCCGATCGCCGCGGCGAGCACGGCGCGTGCGTGGCGCACGGCGAGCCGCGCCAGCCCGAGCAGCACGCGGCCGAGCCGGGGGTCCGGCCCGAGCAGGCTCTGCGCGGGCCGCGTCGCCCACAGCGCGAAGACGGCGGGCAGCACGAACAGGCCGATGGCCATCACGGCCACGATCCCCAGCACCAGCGCCCAGCCGAAGCCGTTCACGACCGGCACCTGGGAGAGGGTGAGCGAGGCGTAGCCCACGAGCGTCGTGAGGCCCGCTCCGACCATCCCGAAGCGCACGTGGCGGAGCGCGTGCGTGGCCGCTTCGGCGGGGCTCGCCGCGTGGCGCTGCGCCGCGGCCGCCACGTGCAGCACGTAGGCGGTGCCGACGGCGAGCAGGATCGTCGGCGCCGCGTTCGAGAGCGCCGTGAGCGGGATCCCCGCCCAGCCCATCGCCCCGAGCATCCACGCGACCGCCAGCAGGACCCCGCCCAGGCTCGCGAGCGCGCTGACCCAGCAGCGCATCGCCACCACCAGCAGCAGCGCCATCACGGCGATCGTCGCCGGCAGGAGGAGCTGCAGGTCCCGGGTGATCGTGTGCGCGATCTCGCTCTTCATGAACAGGTGGCCGGCCAGGTGATAGGGGCGCGCGCCGAGCTCCTGGCGCAGGAGGGTGTCGATCGCGGCCAGGGCGGCGTTGCGCTCGGGCTCGCTGCTCGCGTAGTCGAAGCGCACCTGGAGCGCAGCGGTGCGGCCGTCGCGGGAGACCAGCCAGCCCGGGAGCAGGGGGTTGCGCGCCACGCGGGCGCGGATCGCCTCGATCTCCTCGGGGAGCAGGGCCGCCGGGTCGCCCTCCGGCACCAGGGGCGCGATGTCGAGGGCATCCCCGTCGCCCGCCACGTCGTCCACGGTGGCGAGCGACTCGACCTCCTCGACCGTCCGCACCGACTCGATCGCCAGGGCCAGCCGCCGTTGCAGCGCCAGCGCCTGCGGGGCGAGCGCGTCCTCGAAGGGCAGGGCGATCGAGAGGATCTCGTCGCTTCCGAACACCTCCTTGTGACGCTCGTGCGCGGCGTGCAGCGGGTCCCCCTGCACGGCCATCGCCTCCAGCGAGGAGTCGATCTGGAGCCGGCCGAGGCCCGCGAGCAGGACGGCGGTCGCCGCCCCGGCCAGCGCGAGCGCGAGGCGCGGGCGCCGCACCGGCAGCTCGCTCCACCCGAGCCAGTCCGGCTTCATGTCCGCGCTCTCATGCCCAGGCGGGCCGGCTCGACCCCGGCGGCTCGGCCACGAACAGCCGGTGGAGGATCTGGACCCCGAGGACGAGCACCAGGACCCACTCGTGCTGGACCCGGAGCAGGTGGCCGTCCGGCACCCGCAGGATGTCGCGGCGCAGGCGGGCCACGACCTCCGGGTCGAAGAGCCCGGCGTCGCGGAGCGCGCGTGCGCCCAGCACGTCCTCGACGTACTCGGGCGCGCCCTCCGAGAAGAACCAGCTCTTCAAGGGCGTGTAGAAGGGGCGCTTCTGGCGGCTCGCGATCTCCGCCGGGAGCAGGTCGCCGACGGCCTGGCGCAGGAGCGCCTTCTCGGTGAAGCCCCGCATCTTGAGCGCCGGCGCGAGGGGAACCAGGTACTCGACCAGCTCGTGGTCGAGGAACGGAACGCGCGCCTCGACGCCGTTCGCCATCGAGGCGCGGTCGCCGATCGCGAGCATCCACGAGGGCAGGCGGCTCTCGAGCTCGAGGGCCAGGACCGCGTCGAAGGGGTGCAGCTCGCCGACACCGTCCGGGAGCAGGTCGAGGAAGCCCTCGGGCGGCTCGTCGGCCGGGCGGACGCGGCGTCCATCCGGGGCGAGCAGGCGCTGGCGGTCGAGGTCGAGGGTGGTCCACATGTCGAACCAGGCCGGGTACACGCCGCCGAAGCGCCGCTCCACTTCGCGCGAGCGTGCCTGGTTCGCCAGCATCATGTCGACGGTGCCCTCGGGCAGGCCGTGCCAGGAGTAGAGCCGCCGGTACACGGCGGGCCGCAGCGCGCGCAGGAGCGGCCGGTCGAAGATCCGGCGCATCTTGTCGGCGCGGAAGCAGTCGTAGCCCCCGAGCAGCTCGTCGGCGCCTTCGCCCGTCAGCACCACCTTGAAGCCCGCGCTGCGCGCGCGCGCCGAGAGCTGCGCGAGCGGCAGCACCAGCGGGAACTGGAGCGGCAGCTCCATGTGCCAGAGCGCCTCGGGGTAGTGGTCGGCGGTGCTGCGGTCGCAGACGACCGTGTGGTTCGGCGCGCCGAGGGCGGCCGTCATCCGGGCTGCGAAGCTGCTCTCGTCGTGCTCGGGCGACGAGAAGCCGATCGAGAAGGTGGTGGGCGGATCGCCCGTCACCTCGGTCACCAGCGCGGACAGCGCGGAGGAGTCGAGCCCGCCCGACAGGTAGGTCGCGACCGGCACGTCGGACTGCAGGTGCTCGTAGACCTTGCGGCGCAGCAGCTCGCGCAGCTCGGCCTGCGCGTCGCGGCGGGTGACCCGGCGGTGCTCGCCGCGCGGGACGAAGGGCGCGCGCCAGTAGCGGTGCGGGGTGCCCGGGGGGCGGCCCGGGCGCGCCTCCAGCCAGTGCGCCGGGCGGAGCTCGCGCACGTGCCGGAAGAGGGTGCGCGGCGGGCACGGGTAGGAGAGCGAGAGCACGTCGTCGAGCGCGTCGCGGTCGATCTCGCGGGGCACCAGGCCCGAGGCCAGCAGCGCCTTGATCTCGGAGCCGAAGACCAGGAAGTCCGGCGTCTCGGCCACGTAGAGCGGCTTGATGCCGAGCCGGTCGCGGGCCAGCAGCAGGCGCCGCTCGCGCGCGTCCCAGAGCGCCAGCGCGAACATGCCCCGCAGGTGCCGGAGCAGGTCCGCGCCCCACTCCTCGTAGGCGTGGGGGAGGACGGCCGAGTCGCTCTCGCTCCGCAGCCGGTGGCCCTTCGCCGCGAGCTCGCGGCGCAGCTCGTGGTGGTTGTAGAGCTCTCCGTTGTAGACACACGCGAGCGCGTCGCCGCAGCCCCACACCGGCTGGTGACCGCCCTTCACGTCGATGATCGACAGCCGCGCCACCCCGACCTGCAGGTCGGGGCCGAGGAGCTCGCCCGCCTCGTCGGGACCGCGGTGCGCGATCGTCGCGAGCATGCGGCGTACCGTGGAAGGAGGGGGAAGCGGGCGCTGTCCCAGGCGCAGGATCCCCGCGAAGCCACACATGGAGTGAAGGTTCCTCCCATCGGCCGCCAGGGGTCGTCGGCGAGGGGGTGCGATCGCGCGGGCATTACGCCACGGATGGTCGAAGGGTGCAACTGCTTTCGACTATGCTCGCCGCCCGAGAGGAGGCTTCGTGCCGCACCGCCTGCCCGCTGCACTCGCCCTGGCGCTCGCGAGCGTCGTCGCCTTCGCCGCCGCCGCCGGGCCTCCGGCCGGGCTGGAGCTGGCCCAGCGCGTCAACGCCCGCTCCGAGGGCGTGGCCCAGCGCCGCGAGGTCCGGATGGAGCTGATCGACGCCAAGGGGCGCACGCGCAGCCGGGTGGCAACCATCTTCCGCAAGTACTTCGGGGACGACAAGAAGACCACCGTGTTCTTCGTCGAGCCCGCGGTCATCGCCGGCACCGCGTTCCTCACCTACGACTACGCCGACGGCGGCCGCGACGACGACGTCTGGCTCTACCTGCCCGCCCATCGCAAGGTGCGCCGGATCGCCGCCAGCGACCGCGGCGCCTCCTTCTTCGGGACCGACCTCAGCTACGAGGACGTGAAGAAGGAGACCAAGCTCGCGATCGAGGACTACCGCTGGGCCACGATCGGCGAGGACAGCGTGGACGGCCATCGCTGCTACCAGCTGGAGGCGGTCCCCGTGGACGAGGGCACCGCCCGCGAGCTCGGCTACGGCCGCGTGGTGTCGTGCATCGACGCCGAGCTCTGGATCTCGCGGCGCGCCGACTACTGGGACCGCAAGGGCCAGCACCTGAAGACCGTCCACCAC
>WBZY01001108.1_pt1 | contig 15421 bp, 12 predicted proteins | sample 5204191 | NCBI WGS metagenome assembly WBZY01 (sample SAMN12344363, study PRJNA552823) | activated sludge metagenome | biome: Activated sludge suspended growth; feature: Anammox Sidestream; material: Wastewater; isolation source: activated sludge from anammox sidestream of wastewater treatment...
AGGCCACGTCGTGCACGCTGTCGGCGCGGAACACCCAGGTATTGCGGGCGCTGCGCCCGGCGCGCAGGGGGTCCGGTGCGGCATAGCCGTGGCCGATGGCCTCCGGGTCCTGCAGCACGCCGGTGGCGGCCACGGTGTAGGCGCTGTCGATGGTGATGCGCAGCACGTGGTCGCCCCATTCGCCGTAGAACTCGCGCGCCACGTACGGGCCCGCGTGCCAGCCGCGGTCGTCGTAGGCCGCCACCTTGGGGTACCACTGGGTCATGCTGTAGGCGATGCCTTCGGCGTTGTCGCGCCCCGAACGGCGGATCTGCACCGGCACCTGGCCGGTGAACGCCAGTTCGATGGTGGTGCGGGAGCCCGGGAGGATGGGCGCCGCCGGCACCAGCCGCATGGCGGTCCCCAGGTGTTCCAAGGTCACGGCGCGGCCGTCCTGGCTGCCCGAGGTGCAACGCAGCTCCCCCTGTTCATGGGGAGCCAGCGCCGCGATGCGCGCGCCCACCCGTGGGTCGGGGTCGGCGATGCTGCGTGAACGGAGGTCCATCTCGCTTCCCGGCCTGAAGGCGTTGAAGTACAGATGGAACCAGAGCTCGTCAAGGGTGTCCGGGCTTTGGTTGTGGTACACCAGCCGCTCGGTCCCGGTGAAACGATGCGTGCGCACGTCCAGGTCCACGCTCAGATCCACCTCGATCCATTGCTGCCAGCGGCCGCATTGCGCGTGCCCCATCATGGCCGCGGTCAGGGCCAGGGCCAGCCCGGCGGAACGTCCGTACTTGTTCATGGGGCGCCAAAGATGGCGCCGTTGGCCGGGCGGCGTACCCCGCGGCGGGGTGCCGGCCGCACGTCCGGTCAGGAAAGCAACCGTTGGCGCAGCGCGAACTCCAGTTGCCGGTTGGTCTCGATCAGCTGTTGCGTGTAGCGCTCCCGCTCCCGATCGGCCTTCACTTCGGCATGTGCCGCCACCACCAGGGCTTCCAGCCGGGCCGGGTCCCAGGGCTTGGCGATGTAGTTGGTGACGCCGCCCAGGTTCACCGCGTCGATCACGGCCTGGATATCGGCATAGGCCGTCACCAGCATGCGTTTCACCTGCGGGAAGCGTTCACGCACCAGGCCGAGCAACTGGCTGCCGGTGGTGCCCGGCATGCGCTGGTCGGCGATGATCACGTCCACCGGCCGGTTGCTCAGGAATTGCCAGGCCTCCTCGAAGCCGCTGGCGGTGAGCACCTCGAAGCTGCGGCGGAAGGTGGCATGGAACGCCTGACGGTTCGCGGCGTCATCGTCCACGAACAACACAACGGGCCGGTCGGGGTCGACGCCCAGGTTGAACACGCGGGTTGCCATTGCGGATCGTTGCGGACCTGGGATGGTCCGGCGCACCCCGTTACGGCACGATGCGTCAGCAGGTTTCGACATCAGTAAAAAATCTTGTTCATAAATTGTTAATAACTCATCCTTGATTAGCTTTGGCCCTGCGGGGGAGCTTGGACACCTCCATCCGCCACTCTTCGGACAAGGACCATGGACAAGGAACTCCGCGCATTGCTGCGCGAAGCCGGTACGGATACGGCCGGCCATACCCCCCGGATCTTCCGGATGGCGGTGGACGGCGACCGGGCCGAACTGGGCCGGTTGTTCGCGGGCGGGCTGGTGCACCAGGTGCACGACCGCCTGCAGGACCAGTTGCGCGAGTTGGTGAAAATGGAAGCTCCGGCGCGGCAATTCACCGCGGCGGAACTGGAGCGCGCCGCCCAGGAACGGTTGCAGGGCACTCCGGCCGAGGCCTACGGCGTGTGGGTCTTCCACCCGTGGAGCGGCCGGCTGGTGCACCTGCTGGACGAAGCGGAGTTCGCCCGGGTGCGCACGGACCGTAACCGCAACAAGATCACCACCGAGGAACAGCAGCTGCTGGCCACCAAGAAAGTGGGGGTGATCGGCCTGAGCGTGGGCCGCAGCGTGGCCATGGCGCTGGCCCTGGAGCGTTCCTTCGGCGAGATCCGCCTGGCCGACCACGACCGCCTGGACCTGAGCAACCTGAACCGGATCAAGGCCGGGGCGCACGAGCTGGGGCTCAACAAATGCGTCGCCACGGCGCGGGAGATCGCCGAGATCGACCCCTTCCTCAAGGTGGTCTGCTTCCCCGAGGGGATCGACCGCGGGAACATCGACGCGTTCCTCACCGAGGGTGGCAAGCTGGACATCCTGGTGGAGGAATGCGACAGTGTGGACATCAAGATCCTGGCCCGCCAGCACGCCAAGGCGCATCGGATCCCGGTGGTGATGGACACCAGCGACCGGGGCATGCTGGACGTGGAGCGGTTCGACCTGGAGCCGGACCGCCCCCTGTTGCACGGCTTGATCGACCATCTGGACCTGGCCGCGGCGGCCACCGCGCGGACCAACGAAGAGAAGCTGCCCTTCCTGGCCCCGATGGCGGGCATGGACGCTCTGAGCCCCCGCATGAAGGCCAGCTTGGTGGAAGTGGGGCAAAGCATCCTCACCTGGCCCCAGCTGGCCACCGGCGTACAGCTGGGCGGAGCCTTGGTGGGTGATGTGCATCGCCGGATCGTCCTCGGGGAGATGAACGGCTCCGGCCGGTGGTACGTCGACCTGGAGGAGCTGGTGACCGGAACGACCGGGGTCGTGATGGATGGGCGGACCGCGCCCGACGACCACGCCGACGCGTCGGATCCCGCGGAGGAGGAGTCGTACCGCACGCATGCGCCGCTCGCCGTCACCGCAGCCGCCGCGCGCATCCCGGACGCGCTCGCCCTGCGCATGGCCGAGGCCGCCAGGCTGGCCCCTTCCGCGGACAACATGCAACCCTGGAAGGTGCGGCACAAGGATGGCCACCTCCTGCTGCATCACGACCGGGCCAGGTCGCGCTCGGCGCTCGACAGCGAGAGCATGATCCCGCACATCAGCCTGGGCATGTGCCTGGAGAACATGCTGCTGGCTTCGGCCGGGGCCGGCACGGTGATGGAACCGGCGCTCTTCCCCGCCTCCGACGACCCCTCGCTCATCGCGGTCCTGTACCCGGCCGGGGGCCGCGGCCCGTCGGCGCTGGACGGCGCCCTGGCGGCACAGATCGCAGCGCGCCACACGGACCGGACCCACGGCAACGGCGGTCCGCTGCGACCCGGGGACCCGGATGCCCTGCAGGCTGCGGTGGCGGCCATCCCGGGCGCCGCGCTGCACCTGACCGTGGACAGGTCGGAGATCGACCGGATCGCGGACCTATGCGGCAAGGCCGACCGGCTGCGGATCATGAACGAGCACGGGCACGCGGAGTTCTTCACCAAGCAGCTTCGGTGGAGCCATGAGGAGGCGGTGCGGTCCGGCGATGGCCTGGACATCGAGACCCTCGAGCTCACGGCCACCGAGCGGGTGGGCCTGCGCATGGCCTCCTCCAGCCTGGCGATGCGCACCATCCGTCGTGTTTCGGGCGGCAAGGCCTTGGAGAAGCTCACCGCGAACGCCGTCCGGAGCGCCTCGGCCGTGGCCCTGCTCACCATGCCGAGGATCGACGACGTGCACTGCCTCGAGGGAGGGCGGGCCGCACAAAGGCTGTGGCTCAAGGCCACGGAACTGGGCCTGGCGGTGCATCCGCTGTCGGCCCCGATCTTCCTGGCCCGGCCCGCACGCCGTCCACAGGACCCCTCGCTCACCGCCCCGGAACGGGCCGAAGCGCTCGCCCTCTATACCGAACTGACCGAGGTGTTCCGGCTTCGGGCAGGCGAACCTGTGTTCATGGTACGGCTCTCCCGAACGGCCGGCCCGTCGACCAGGTCCGTACGGCGCCCGCTGAACGCGGTGTACACCACGAACGACCACTGAAACCCATGACCATGACCTCCATTGAACTGCATGCCTTCCGCGCGCCGGAGCGCCCCGACCTCTGCGGCGAGTTCCTGCATGAACATCGGCAGGTGCTGGCGGACTACGGGATCTCCAAGGTCTCGTCGAACACGAACGAGTGGACCACCGATCCGGACTGCATCGTGATCGTGGCCCTGCATAACGAGCTCGGCATGGTGGGCGGGATCCGCCTGCAACGCTCGCGCGAAGGGCAGCTCCTGCCCATGGAGCGGTCCCTGCTCGAGAAGGCCCCGGCGATCACCGGGGAGATCGCCGCCCTGCGGCCCTACGGTGTGGGCGAGGTGTGCGGGCTCTGGAACGCCAACCGCTTCGGCGGGTACGGGGTGCCGGTGCTCCTCAGCCATGCGGTCACCGCGGTGAGCCTGCCGGCCGGCATGAAGCGCATGGTGTGCCTGGTCGCGCATTACACCGAACGGCACCCGCGCACCAACGGCTTCATCCGCCTGGCCTCGGTCGGCGAGGGCGGTTGTTTCCCCCACTACCCCATCGATTCCCATACGGCCATCGCCATGGTCAATCCGGACACCACCTTGTTGCCGAACGCCAATGCGATGCACCGACAGGTCCTGTTCAGCCTGCGGTTGCGCCCGACCCAGGTGCGGCAGGAGGCGCCTGCGGGCAAGCCGCTGGAGGTCCATTACAACCTCTGCCTGTCCAACACCCATGTGAGCATGGAGACCTATTCCGCGATCCAGACGGAACGGTTGCGGTACTCGGCGTAGGGAAGGCACGGAACAACGGCCGCAGGTCCTGCGTAGAAGCGCGGGATGCGCGCGGTGCTCACCATTCTGGCCCTGATCGGGCTGGCCGTTCCCCGGCTGGCGTCGCAGGAGCTCGTGGACTATCGGGGCGAGGCTTACACCGGCTGGCTGGGCCGGAAGGTCGGCGTCTTTGTGGACAGCACCGCGGGCATGGATGTCCGCGAAGTGTTGTCGCGCGGGCATTTCGTCCCGTCGGACCGGGAGGTTCCCAACCTCGGGGTCTCCGCCGCGGCCACCTGGTTCCGGCTCCGCATCGTCAACAACGGGACCGTCGCCGACCCCGTCCTGCTGATCCAGTATCCCGAGATCGAGGAGGTCGATGTGTATGCATTGGCGGGTGATTCCGTCATCGACCTCGCCCACGTCGGTCAGCGCAGGCCGCAGGACCTGCGGAGCCAGAGCTCTCCGCTGTACGGGTTCCACATCCCGCTCCCGGTGGGGCGCAGCGCCGACCTCGTGATCCGCCTGCGCAGCCTCAAGCAGCTCCAGGCCCCCATCGCATTCTGTGATCCCACCTACTTCCACGCCTACTCCACCTACAGGACCTTCTGGGTCGGGGCCTTCATCGGCATCATGGCCGTGATGGGCCTGTACAACCTGTTCGTGTTCTTCTCCATCAAGGACCGGAGCTATCTGCTCTACGTGGTGTACATCGGTCTGGTCTGCGCCACCCAGCTCAGCTTCCTCGGGGTCCTGGGGTTCACGCTGCTTCCGGTCAGCAATTGGCTGGCGGCCAACTCATCGCTGGTGCTGACCTGCGCCACGGCGATCGTGGCCGGTGAGTTCATGGGGCACTTCCTGCGCGTTCGCGAGCACGTGGCGGGGTATGCGAAGGTCCGTGCCGCGGCCATCGTCCTGCTGCTGGGCTGTGTCGCCCTGGTGGTGGCCGGCTTCCGCATCACCGGATACAACATCGCACAGATCGGTGTGGGGGCCTACGCGGTCTACCAGTTCTTCATCGCCATCACCCTGCTGGGCAAGCAATCCCGAGCGGCCTCTTATTTCCTGCTGGCCTGGAGCATGTTCCTCATCGGGGTCATCGTCTTCGTGCTCAAGGACAAGGATGTACTGCCCTACAACGCCTTCTCGAACTACACCATGCCCGTCGGCTCGGTGGCCGAGGTGCTCCTGCTCTCCTTCGGTCTCGCCGACCGCATCAACATCCTACGGCGCGAGAAAGTGCGCAGCCAGGCCGAGGCGCTGGCCATGGCCCAGGAGAACGAGCGCATCATCCGTGAGCAGAACGCGATGCTCGAGTCGAAGGTGCAGGAGCGCACCCGGGAGCTGCAGGCCAGCAACGACCACCTGAAGCGGACCCAGAGCCAGCTGGTGAACGCCGAGAAGATGGCGTCCCTGGGCCAGCTCACCGCCGGCATCGCGCACGAGATCAACAACCCGGTGAACTTCATCGCGAGCAACATCCCGCCGTTGCGCCGTGACCTGGCGGACGTGCTGGAGGTGCTCCAGGGTTACCGTTCGCTCGACCGCGACGAGGTCCGGCCCGCGGTGTCCGCGCTGCGTGCCCGGGAGGCCGAGCTGGACCTGGACGGGTCCATCGCCGAGCTGGGCGACATCGTGCGCAGCATCGAGGAGGGCGCCGAGCGGACGGCCGAGATCGTGCGGGGCCTGCGCAACTTCAGCCGGCTCGACGAGGACGACCTCAAGCTGGCCGATCTGAACGAGGGGCTCCGCAGCACGCTCACGGTGCTCACCAACCAGCTGCGCGAGACGGCCGATCTGCGGCTCGAGTTCGGCGAACTGCCGGCCGTGGAGTGCCACCCCGGCAAGCTGAACCAGGTGTTCATGAACATCCTGAACAACGCTGTGCAAGCCATCGCCTCCTGCAAGGACCGCCGCCGGGGCACCATCACCGTGCGCACGGCACGGATCGACGACCGGGTGCACATCGCCATCGCCGACGACGGGCCCGGCATGACCGAAGCCGTGCTGGCCAAGGTTTTCGACCCCTTCTTCACCACCAAGGACGTGGGCGAAGGCACGGGGCTGGGGCTTTCGATCGCATACAGCATCGTGGAGAAGCACGGCGGCCGCATCACCGTGGAGAGCCTGCCCGGTGCCGGCACCACCTTCCACATCACCCTGCCCCTGCGGCAGGAAGCCCGAGGACGACAACGCGCATGAACGCCATGACCAAGGAACGCATCAAGGTCCTGTACCTGGACGACGAGGAGGGCAACCTGGTGGCCTTCCGGGCCAACTTCCGCCGCGACCTGGAGGTGTACACCGCCTCCACCGCCGAGCAGGCGTTGGGGCTCCTCAAGGAGCACAACATCCCGGTGGTGATCAGCGACCAGCGCATGCCGCAGGTGAGCGGCGTGGACTTCCTGGCCCAGGTGCGGCAGCGCCATCCGGACAGCATCCGCATGCTGCTCACCGGGTATGCCGACATCCAGGCGGTGATCGATGCGGTGAACAAGGGGCGGATCCACGCCTACGTCACCAAGCCGTGGGACCCCTCCGACCTGCTGCTGCGGATCCAGCAGGCCCACGAGGTGCACCGGCTGCGCGCCGACCGCGAGCGACTGCTGCGGCGGTACGAACAGGTCTTCATCACCTCCGGCGACCCCATCGTGATCCTGGACGGGACGGGCCGCATCCACGAGGCCAACCCCTGTGCCCAGCGGCTGGTGGGGATGGACCGCGAGACCCTGCTGGCCAAGGACTTCAAGGAGCTCCTGGTGGACCCCGGCGCCCTGCGCCCTGCCCTGAGCGGGCGGCGGCACGGGCGTTCCTTCAACAACGTGGACCTCACGCTGCGCCATGCCAACGGCGGCCTGATCGACGGCCTGCTGACGGTGAGCTACCTGGGGCGCACCGACGACGGGCACCGCAGCTTCCAGGTGATCCTCAAGGACATCACCGACCGGCGGGCCGAGGAACAGCGCCTGGTGAAGCTGAACAACGCGCTGGACCGCCGCGTGGCGGTGCGCACCCGCCAGTTGCTGGAGGCCCTGGAGGACCTGGGCGCCTTTTCCTACACGGTGGCGCACGACCTGCGGAGCCCCTTGAAGAACGTGCTCGCCCTGAGCCAATTGCTGCACGAGCACCAGGCCCCGGACGACAGCGAGGGGCGGGAGCTGAGCGAGCGCATCCAAAAGGGTGCAGGCCGCATGCTCGACCTGGTGAACGACCTGTTGCGATTCTCCCAGACCAACAACCGCGACCTGCAGCGCTCGGATGTCCCGGTGCGCGAGCTGGTGCAGGAGGTCATGGACGAGCTGGCGCTGTCGCCCGCACCCCACCGGCCCCAGCTGGTGAACGCCGTGCCCCCGGGCAGCGTGCTCCACGCCGATGGTGCGATGCTCAAGGTGGCCCTCGTGAACCTGCTGTCCAACGCCGTGAAATTCACCCGGCCCGTGGAGGCGCCCCGCATCGAGGTGCTCCTGGAGCAGGATGGCGGTGGCGATGTGCTGCGGGTGCGCGACAACGGCGTGGGTTTCGACAGCACGGGCACCAAGGCCGTCTTCGGCGCCTTCAAGCGCATGCATCGGTCGGACCAGTTCGAGGGCAGCGGCATCGGGCTGGCCATCGTGCAGCGGATCGTGAACAAGCACGGCGGGGAGGCCTGGGCCGAGAGCGCCGTGGGCCGGGGCACCACCATCAACCTGCGCCTGGGCGCCGCCTCGGCCGAGCACACCGCCCTGCCGTTCGCCTCCTGAACACGGTACGTAACCCTGCACGGCATCGCTCCGTAGGAAGAACACCTTCAACGACCACGACCGGGACCAACGACCACCGCGATACGCCCATTCCCATGAAGAAGTCGATCCTCCTCCCCCTGCTCGTGCTGATCACCCTGCCCGCCGTCCATGCCCAGAAGCGCAAGCTCGTGGACCGGCGCGAACAGGCCGAAGGCTGGTATGTGCCCGTGCGCGGCGAAGTGCTCGCCGATGGCAAGCCGGTGCGCGACTATCAGGTGGAGCTCTGGAAAGGCGATGAACGGGTGGGCCAGGTGGCCGTGGACAAGAAAGGCGGCTTCAACCTGGACCTCGACATCGACCAGAGCTTCCTGGTGCGTGTGACCAAGGAGGGCTTTGAGGACAAGCTGGTGTTGATCGAGACCGCCCTGCCGCCCGATCTGGTCACCTACCCCGACTACATCTGCTACGTGAACCTCATCCCCCGCGGCAAGACGGCCGGGATCGATCCCTTCTACGCCGATTTCCCCAGCGCGATCGTCCGCTGGAACAGCGAAATGGGCGGCTTCTACCACAGCGAGCGCTACCTGGAGCACATCCAGACCAAGCTGGCGGGCCACGCGCAGGCGTCGTTCTGAACCAAGCTCTCCATCACACCGGGGCCGGCCGCGACCGCCCGGCGTGAACGCACAAGGCGGGCCGTGGGCCCGCCTTTTCGCGTCCGGTGCGGTGGTTCAGTGCTGGTCGTAGTCGATCAGCACCCTTGCGCTGCGCGGATGGGACTGACAGGTGAGCACGTAGCCCTGCGCCACCTCTTCATCGGTGAGCGCGTAGTTCATGTCCATCTCCACCCGGCCCTCCACCACCCGCGCCTTGCAGGTGCAGCACACGGCTCCCTTGCAGGCGTAAGGCACGTCCAGCCCCGCCTCGATGGCCGCGTCCAGCACGGGGTCGCCCTTGGCCGACAAGCGCAGCACATGCTCCCTGCCGTCGAGCCGCACCACCACCTCCGCCTCGCCGGTGAGATCCCCGCCACCGGGGCTCGGAGCCTCCCGCTTGGCCTCGCTGGTCACCGGACTGGTGAACAGCTCGATGTGAATGCGTTCCTTGCCGACGCCGAGCTTCCCCAGCGCCTCGCTGACGTTCACCATCATGGGCTCGGGGCCGCAGATGAAGTACTCGGTGTCGGCATCGTCGCGCACGAACCGCGCGGCCAGGGCCGAGGCCTTCTCCACGGTGATCAACCCGTTGAAGAGCATGTCCTCATCCTTGCCGAAGGTGAGGATGTGGTGCACGGCGAGACGCCCGCCGTGCCTGGCCTGCAGTTCCTCCAGCTTGTTGCGGAAGATGATCCGGTCCGCATCGGTGTTGCCGTAGAACAGGGTGAGGCGGCTGTCGGGCTCGGCCCGCAGCACCGTCTTGATGATGCTCAGGATCGGCGTGATGCCGCTGCCGCCGGCGAAGCACACGTAGTGCTTGCGGTGCGCGGCGTTCATCCGCGTGTGGAAGTTGCCCATCGGGGTCATCACCTCCAGGGTCATGCCCGGCCGCAGCTTCTCCACCAGCATGGTGCTGACACGCCCGCCCTCCACACGTTTCACGGCGATGCGCAGCTCCCCGGGGTCCAGCGGGCTGCTGCAGATGCTGTAGCTCCGGCGCAGCTCCTGCCCGTCCACGAACACCTTCAGCGTGACATACTGACCTTGGATGAAGGTGAAGTCGGTCCGCAGTTCGGCGGGGATCACGAAGCCGACGACGATGCTGTCCACCGTTTCGCGATGCACGCTCGCAACGGTAAGGGTGTGGAAACGGGCCATACGGGCGATGCTCAAACGGTGATGGCCGATGCCGGATCGGGACCGTGCCAAGGGCGGCAAAAATAGCCGCCTCCGGCGACCAGGCCATGCCCGCGGCCGACGACCATACCGTACGACGGCACCCGGTGCCTGTCGCGGCCCGGCCGGTTGACCGATGTCATGCACGGAGGCGGCCGCCTGCCTACTTTAGCCAACCGATATCCCGGATGCAAGATGGAAGTGACCGACCTCGAGGCGCGTTTCCAAGCCAAGGTGGACGCCGAACAGAAGATCGAGCCCAAGGACTGGATGCCCGAGAAGTACCGCAAGACGCTCATCCGCCAGATCAGCCAGCACGCGCACAGCGAAGTGGTGGGCATGCTGCCCGAGGGCAACTGGATCACGCGTGCCCCGAACCTGCGCCGCAAGGCCATCCTGCTGGCCAAGGTGCAGGACGAGGCGGGCCATGGGCTCTATCTCTACAGTGCCTGTGAAACGCTGGGCGTGTCGCGTGAGCAGACCATCGACGACCTGCTGTGCGGCAAGGCCAAGTACAGCAGCATCTTCAACTACCCCACCCTCACCTGGGCCGACATCGGCGCCATCGGCTGGTTGGTGGACGGCGCGGCGATCATGAACCAGGTGATGCTCTGCCGCACCAGCTACGGCCCGTACGCCCGCGCCATGGTGCGCATCTGCAAGGAGGAAAGCTTCCACCAGCGGCAGGGCTACGAGATCATGGCCGTGCTCGCCCGCGGTACGGCGGAGCAGCGTGAAATGGCGCAGGACGCGCTGAACCGCTGGTGGTGGCCCAGCCTGATGATGTTCGGCCCCACTGACGCCAACAGCCCGCACAGCGCCGAGAGCATGAAGTGGAAGATCAAGCGCCAGAGCAACGACGAACTGCGCCAGACCTTCATCGACCGCACTGTGCAGCAGGCCGAAGTGATCGGTCTTTCCATCCCCGACCCAGCCCTGAAATGGAACGAGGCCACGCAGCACTACGACTGGGGTGCGATCGACTGGACCGAGTTCAACGATGTTGTGGCCGGCAACGGTCCCTGCAACAAGGAGCGCCTCGCAGCGCGCAACAAGGCCCACGACGAGGGTGCCTGGGTGCGTGAAGCAGCATTGGCCTACGCGAACAAGAAGGCGAAGAAGAAACAAGCAGCATGAAACCGAGTGGCGAGTAGCGAGTCTGCTTCCGCAGTGCTACTCGCTACTCGTCACTCACAACTCGCCACTCTCCACTCACCGGACCCATGAGCGATAATAAGAACAACTGGCCTCTGTGGGAGGTCTTCATCCAGAGCAAGCGCGGCCTGGACCACAAACACGTGGGCAGCCTCCACGCGGCCGATGCGCAAATGGCCATTGAGAACGCGCGGGATGTGTACACCCGGCGTCAGGAAGGCCAGAGCATCTGGGTGGTGCCCGCCGCCGCCATCAGCGCCAGCCAGCCGGAGGATGCCGCCATGCTCTTCGACCCGGCGGACGACAAGACCTACCGCCACCCCACCTTCTACACCATGCCCGAGGGGGCGAAGTACATCTGATCGATGGCCGGAACCATGAGCCAGCAGGAAGCCCTGTTCACCTACACGCTTCGCCTTGCGGACGATCTGCTGATCCTGAGCCACCGCCTGAGCGAGTGGTGCGGGCACGGTCCCATCCTCGAGGAGGACATCGCGCTCACCAACCGGGCGCTGGACCACATCGGCGAGGCGCGCAACCTGCTCACCTACGCCGGTCAGGTGGAGGGGAAGGGTCGCGACGAGGATGCCCTGGCCTACCTGCGCAATGAACGGCAGTTCGTGAACACCAAATTGGTGGAGCAGCCCAACGGCGACTACGCCCACACCATCGTGCGCAGCTTCCTCTTCGATGCCTACCATCTGCCCTTGGCCGAGGCGCTCACCAGGAGCACCGACGCACAGCTGGCGGCCATCGCGGGCAAGGCCGTGAAAGAGGCGCAATACCACGTGAAGCACAGCAGCGATTGGATGATCCGCTTCGGGGACGGTACGGAAGAGAGCCACCGGCGCGCCCAGGAAGCCTTGGACAACCTGTGGACCTTCACCGGCGACCTGTTCGTACAGGACGAGGTGCACATGCAGCTCGTGAAAGCCGGCATCGCGCCGGACCTCACCGCCCTCAAGGCCGCCTTCGACAAGACCGTGGATGCCGTGCTGAAGGAGGCCACGTTGCAGCGCCCGGCCGATGGCTTCATGGCCACTGGTGGGCGCCAGGGCAGGCACAGCGAGCACCTGGGCTACATCCTGGCCGACATGCAATACCTGCAGCGCGCCTACCCTGGGGCGCAGTGGTAGCGAATACTCTCTTGCGCCCACCCTCCCTGCGTGGACGCGTACCTCAGTTCGGCGAGCAGGCGGGCCGGTAAGGAGACGGAGATGGCCGCCGACCCTAACTTGCAACGGCCACATGGACGGAAAAACAGGCAATGCGAAGAGCGGAGTGCGGTTGGGGCACGTGTCCCACAACGGCCAACCCTGCATCGGCCTGCATTTCCCGTACGACAAGGTTCTGATTGCCGCCGCCAAGGATGCCGGGGCGCGCTGGAGCGCCAGCCTGCGCTGCTGGTACACGCCCAACTCGCCCGAGCGCCTGCGCGCCATTTTCGCCGCATTCAAAGGAATAGCGTGGGTGGACAGCAGCCCGCTCTTCACGCCCAAGAAAATGCCCCTGTCGTCCGGCGGACCGCCGCCTGTACAGCCCGGCAACGCGCACGCCGCATCCAAGCCAACCGCGCAACCGCCTCCGCCGCTGGGCGCAACGCAACAAGCCGCCTTGGACGCCATGCGCCGCAAGCTGGAGATCGGCCGTTACAGTCCGCGCAGCATCCCGGTGTACCTCGGTGCCACCAAGCAGCTCTTTCGGCACTTCCCGAACAAGCATCCGAACGACATCCGCACGGAGGACATCGAGACCTTCCAACACCACCTCGCCTCGGTGCGCAAGGTGAGCAACAGCACCCTGAACCAGGCGGTGAACGCCATCCGGTACTACTACATGAACGTGCTGGGCGATGAGCGGCGGGTCACCTTCATCGAGCGGCCAAGGAAGGAGACCAAGCTTCCGCTGGTACTGAGCAAGAGCGAAGTGGCCGCTGTATTGAAGGCACCGACCAACCTGAAGCATCGATCCTTGCTCGCGCTCGCATATTCAGGCGGGCTGCGCGTCAGCGAGCTTGTTGCCTTGAGGCCGGAGGACCTGCTCTTTGACCGGGGGCTGATCAGGATCCGTGGAGCCAAGGGCAACAAGGATCGAACGACCCTGCTCGGGCGCAGCACCGCCGAACTCCTGAAACGCTATGTGGAGCACACCCAGACCCGGGAACTCCTCTTCGAAGGGCAAGGAGGCGGGCCCTACAGCGCCCGAAGCGCTCAGAAGGTCCTTCAGACCGCTTTGGAGAAGGCCGGGGTCCGAAAGCCAGCCACCATGCACACCTTGCGCCACAGCTTCGCTACCCACTTGTTGGAACAAGGTACTGACCTGCGCTATATTCAAACCCTGCTGGGGCACTCGAGCAGCAAGACCACGGAGATCTACACCCATGTCAGCACACGCTACCTGCAGGGCATTGTGAACCCAATTGATAACTTGGACGCGCCTTGACAAGATCTCCGTCAAAACGTTCGCAAAACCTCCCCCAATTGTCCGTTAGCCCGAAGATCCACCCAGCCGCTACTTCTGGCGATATGCGAAGATCTTCGTATACCCAACGTTATAGGTAACCCTAAAGAAAACAGACAGACAATGAAAATAATACTTACAATATCTCTCCTTACTTGTTTTAATTTGACAAGTTTGAGTCAAAATTATCAGCCTATACCGACAACGAATGCAATGTGGCGGGAAAGCGCGACCGGTTATCAATGCTCTTGTTGTTCAGACTATCAGATTGTTATTACAGGAGATACGGTTATTGGCGCGTTGACCTACCATAAACTTCAAAAAACCGGAATAAAATATCAGGAAGATCTGTTAGGATATTGTACGACTAATATTCAGAATTCGATTAATCAATATGTTGGAAGTTTCAGAAATGATACTTTAAACAAAATGGTTTATTTTGTTCCACCTCTTACACCGACAGAAACACTCCTATACGATTTTAATTTAAATATTGGAGACACCATTTCAACTTACCTAAGCAGTACTTTTGGAATTGACTGGGTGGTATCAAATATTGACTCAGTGAACCTAGGAGGTGTGTATAGGAAAAGATTTGAGGCAAATAATTGTTCACCTTACCCACTTTATATTATTGAAGGTATTGGTAGTAATTATGGCTTTCTTTCGCCATTTATTTGCCCAGCACCTTACTTCGAATATATTTATAATTTATTATGCTTTACCAATAATAACACAACAGTTTATCCTGATAGTACTGCTGTATGTAACATTGTGAGTTCTATAAATGAATTTTCCATAGATCATAAACCGTTTGTTTTTCCCAATCCGACAAGTGGTATTTTAAATATTGAAACAGGGCTAAACATTTACAACGTGAGCATTATAAATTCAATCGGACAAATAACGCATAGTGAAAACAACAAATCGGGCAACTCTCAAATTGATATTACAAATCTGACACAAGGAGTATACTTATTACAGATTTTAGAAAACGGAATAATTCACCACAAAATAATAATACGACAATGAAAGGGCATACCTATAACAGCGTGTATGTGGCAATAGCGGGAGAAATTGTTAATAGAAGTTCTGTGCTTCTCAGAAATATTGTGCTAAACGGACAGGAAAGTGTTTCTAATCCGCTACTGCACATACACGCAAACCGTTGGTGGCAATGCGAATTACAACACAGGACACGGCGGAAGGTAACGCCACACCTGTACAGGATTTGAATGTACGGACTGACTCACTGGAGCGCCGCGCAGCGTCCTCCACATCACCTTGTCGATGTCATCGTACTTGTTGCCGTCAATGAATTTCAGGCCCTGAGCAAGTTGAGCCACGGCCATGCCCGACCAGCCTTTTCCGTACACGAGTACCGGCACTTCGTGAAGAGGCAGGCCATCTTCAACCCTGTGCCATCCGTTGATAGTTGCATTGTCATCCATGTTAATCGGGTTCGACAAAGCCGCCCAAGGCTTAAGTTCCTGAAAAGAAAAGCACTGCCACCAACTACAGCTTGCCGCAAGGCCAAATTGCACCGGCCCAGCGGCAAGCAATGTCCGTTGTACGCCACCGAAGAGAACGTCAGCACTTCGGCCAGCTGGCTGCGGCAATCCGGTAGGCATTGCCAGCAACCGCCTCGGCTGACCCTGAACCGCTGACCAATGAA
>WBZY01001110.1_pt1 | contig 15395 bp, 12 predicted proteins | sample 5204191 | NCBI WGS metagenome assembly WBZY01 (sample SAMN12344363, study PRJNA552823) | activated sludge metagenome | biome: Activated sludge suspended growth; feature: Anammox Sidestream; material: Wastewater; isolation source: activated sludge from anammox sidestream of wastewater treatment...
GGTGTACGAGGTATCGCCCTGAACAAGGAACAGATCGTTCACCCTGCATTTTGCCGTCTCGCCAGCGGGAAGATTCAATTCATCAACACCTGCATTAGCGGTCAAACTCGACACGTTTATAGTTTGCGAAACCTGCTTGGGCGCCGTACCGACGAGGTTAAAGGACACATCCTTGAACATGAACGTGACCTGATCTGTCCGAGTATTTGGCGTTGTATTGAATGTGCTGAGGGTGATGTTATTCCCGGCGACAATTGGCGGCACCGTATCGACCGTTGCATCAAGATCGACAGGTACGCCAAGCAGCATTTGAATTTTGTCGTCCTTTAGGATCACGCGGTTCTCGTCAAGCGGATACCCAAGACCGGCATTATAGGTGTCGCGGCCAATAAGGTTGAGGCCAAGCCGAAGGCTCTTGGTGAGCTGAACATTGTTCGTGACCGCGGTCCGGCTCGTTTGGGCGACCTTCATCAGCCCAAAGATCGAGCCTGTTATGACGATAAAGATCGTCATGGCCACGAGCACTTCGATGATCGTCAGCCCGGCTTCGCCGCTCCTCAGGTTCGGTGTCTTGATCATAATTGCTACTCCGTTACGGCGTAATCAGTAAGAACTGTCGTCAGCCGCTCCTGCCGGCGAACGCCTCCGACCGTATATCGGATAGTTACCTCAACTGTCCTGACACGAACGGGCCAGCTTCCGGGCGTCGCGCAATTTGGCGACGGCCTATCAGGGTCACATTGGTCCGTGATGACTATCTCCCGCGTCATTCCTGGGATGGTAGCCCCAGTATCATCGGCTGTTCCAATTACTTGATCGGCCCCGGCGTCCTCGAGTACGTTCTGTTCCCCGGTTACAAAGATGCCGCGATACACTCCGGCACTCTCGTCCCAATTAGTGTTCACGTTGCCGACGGCTTTCCAGCCCAACCGGCTTGGATCCGTTTCTTTGAGCGACATGATCGACTCCATCGTCGAACTCGCAACCTGTTTGGCAAGAAGTTGCGTTTCCTGGCCTTTCGACTGCATGACCGCCCCGGCAATACCGGACATCAATGCGAGGATGCCGACACTCAGGATGACGATCGCGATCATCACGTCAACGTAGCTAAAACCCGCCTCTGGTCTATGTTTCATAGTGATTCCTCGCGCCTATTGATATGGTACCCAAGCGGAACCTGTGTACTTCCAGTAGCGAAGGGCTCCGCTTCCGCCGTAGATCGTTATCGCCCGAACTTCCTCCGCCCGTGCAGGGTTGAGATCATTGATATCGAACGGCGTGCCGTTCTCCATGATCGGACGCCATGAGAATAGTGTTGCGCTCACGGGCGTGGTACCAGCGGCATTGACCACCGAACCGTCACTCTTGAACTTGATCGTCCACACATCGCTAACAAACGCCGCCGCTGCGTAGTTTGGAGGACTCGGCGGATTGATGCCTGCCGGCGCGACGTCCATGCGAAGGTTGCTGAGAGGTTCGAGCGGAATGGTCTTAAGCGCAGCTCCGCTGTCTTCGCTCAAGCGAATGAACGGTGCGAGCGTGTTCGTCCGGTCGATCGAAACCGATATTGTCCGCCGACGTGTAAGCGCGATCTGACCCGCTTCACGCATTAGATCCATCACTTTGATCGCCTGGTCCTCAGATTTGTAGGTCCGGGAAAAACTGAAGAAATATGGCAGCGAAATTGCCGTGAGCACGGTCAGAAGCGCCACCACCACAACGATCTCAACGAGCGAATACCCGCTCATCCCGTTTTTTGGCGAAGCACCGTTCTGGCCGCGTTCATCCTGACGATGTGGCATAGATATCTGGTTCGGAGTTCGATCCGGTCCGAAGGCCGGCGACTGAATGTGATGGGTTGCCCGTTAAATCGGGAACTTACAAGAAGGAAAAGGTGAACGGAAAAGAATTTCCAAAATTATTGTACATTGTTGAACGCAGATTGGCAAGCATTTGAATTTTTTCGTTCGATCGACCGGAACCCTTACAAGCGGCCGAACGAACTCCTAAAATGACTTTCGCATAAGCTTTCCAGCGGCAATGGTTTCATATAAAATGACAACAAATCTCCGCCAAAAGCGTATTTCCCAAAGAGATGGCTGGAAAGGCCCACGCAAAAAAGAGAGTTTTCTCGGCCGATTGGTTCGTCCAAGGTGTTCTGACGAAGATCGGCGATACATTCGACCGGTTTACCGGCCGGAGTTGGAAGGCGTCGAGCAGTTTGGCGACAAGTGAACTTGCCGAACGACTCAAAGGCCTGATCGATGCCGAGGCCCGCGAGACGTCGGACAGACGGAAGTTCGTCCCTCACAACATTGCGTTGAAGATGCAGTGGGATAAGTTCTCAACTGATTCGGATTCGGCGCTTAAGAAACTTGAGAATGAGTTGCTTACTGCGCTGGTCGATCATATTAACGACCGCCGATACTATACCTACGCCCCGCTGTCCCTTACAGTTAAGCCAGATTACTTCATAAGCGGCGTTAAGCTCTTCACAAGCTTTGAAAGCTCAACGGATGATGAACGCGAGGCCGCCATTAACGTAACGGTGGACGATCTTCAGATCGACACACTGGAAACCACGACACCGGTCGTCGGGTCGACCATCGAGATCAAGGTTCTGATCCGGTTTGAGATCGCCGGCCGCAGATTCGAACCAACGCAGGAACTCAAGGCCGGAGAACGAATGTCGGTTGGACGAGCGCGTGAGAACGAGATCGCATTGGATGACCCAAGCGTTTCGAAGATGCACGCTTCCATTCTTTTGAAACAGGACGGCTCGCTGGTGCTCGCCGATACTGGTTCGACCAACGGAACATTCATCGACGGCGAACGCATTGCCTATGGGAAAGCGATTCCGTTCCGCCCGGAACAGAAACTTAGGTTCGGTACGGTCAACGTTGAACTTGAAGTGATTTCACGCCGGGTTCCAGCCCAAACCCAGCCGCCGGATGCGGCCGTGGATGGATCCACGAACAGCACATACCGCGTCGGCGAGTTCGAGTTCTCCCAAAAGATGCCAGAACCGGTAGGCGATATTGGGAGTGGGGCTCCGACGATGCCTAGCCTTCCAGGTACCATGGCCCAAGTGCTAAGACCGCTCGTAGAACCGCCGACGACGGAACAAAACGAAGGGGGGACATCAGGCGAAACATGAGGTTTGCTTTCTTGTTGCAGATCAATTGGAGCGACTGGCGGCCGGAGCATATCTTTGGCGGCCAGGTACTGGAACGAACTCCAGCGGGACTGAGCATCATTTTTATTATAGGTGTCGGTATCCTTATCGGATTTTTGCTGATCTCGTTTCTGGACAATTTCAACCGGCCTGGTTTCCTTTTTGAACGCGGCCTTCCGCGCGAGGTAAAGCGAAAACTTACCCAAACCGTTGCCAACAGGAGTATTCGGATCTGGCAGGTAGTATTTGTTCTTCTAGCCTTTTGTGTATTCGGATTTCAGGCTTACTGGACCTATTTTGCGGATGAATCGAATGAGCAGTTCCAGGCCCTGGCTTACAAGGATCTTCGTACGCGAAGGACGTCGGCAGCCGATCTTCGGGGCTGGATGCTCGACCGAACTGGGAAACTTGGAGCAGCTCTCGCCTACTACAAGATCAACGCAAAGGGCGACATTGACCGAACATATCCACTTGAGACCGAAATGGCCCATTTTCTGGGTACCGAGCGCGGAACACCTGGGCTCGAACGAACGCTCTATGAGCGTGTGGCCGACCCGATGCCCGAGGCATGGGAGATACTGACAAAATACAAAAAACCCGAACCTGAGCAAAAGGATGTTAGGATCACTATCGACAGAGACTTGCAGGCATTTGTTGCGAAACAGCTTGAAGGAAAGCAGGGTGGCATTGTTGTACTGAACCCACAGACAGGGGATGTGCTTGCTATGTACTCGAACCCGTCCTATAAACTCTCTGAAGCTGAGACGCTTGACGGATATTTAAAGCTCGAGGCGGACAAAGAGCACAAGCCGCTCCTGAATCGGGCGACCCGCGAATTCTATATCCCCGGATCCACTTTCAAGACCTTTACAATGGTCTCCGCTTTTCGGGCCGGCCGATCAAATTTGACATTCCCCGGCCGGCCGGCCGGTGCTGATCCGCCATGTTATACCCCATTTAGAGGGTCAAAGCCGATATGCGATGCGGGCGGGAGTTGCCATGCTTGCGCCGAGAACATTCCGCTGCGTGAGGCCTATAAGGTGTCGAGCAATCAGTATTTTGCACAGCTGGCGAATGCACTTGGCCGCGATCGGATGGCCGAGACTGCACGAATATTCGGCATTATACCGACGGAAACGCCAGAGGACGCACTGCAGCAGGGCTTTTTCCCGGATATCTGGAATACGTCTAATCGCCGGATCGCGAATGCTCTTGCCCCGGCACGGTCCACAATTGTTACGGGCAAGGCGCTCACGCTTTTCGATTTTGGCCAGGTCGGAATGGGCCAGGGCTATGCAGGCCAGATGACGCCGTTCGAAATGGCTCTGATCGCCGCAGCTCCCGCGAACCTGCAGGGCAAATTGATGAAGCCCAAGATCGAGGCAGACATCGCACCGCAAATGTTCTCGCAGGCCCTAACGCCGCAACAAGCCGCTGTCGCACGCGAGATAATGTCAACTGTGACAGAAGAAACGGGAGGCACTGGCTCTCGGGTCAGGGCAAAGCTTGAGGGAACCGGCATCGTCACGGGCGGAAAAACCGGTACGGCCGAAAAGGACGGGGTTCCCTCGTATGATCGGAACGGAAAGCGGATCACCGTAACAAAGCGAAAGAAGAATGAGGCGGGCGAATGGATCAACTATCAGGAACCAGTATTTCGGCGGCGAACCGACGGCTGGTTCATATGCATTGCGCCGCTTGAAAGCCCGACGCTCGCTATCGCCGTTGTGATCGAAGACATCGGGTCCGGCTATGGTGGAACTACAGCGGCCCCGATCGCCGCTGACGTGATCCTGAAGGCACGTGAATTAGGCCTGTTGGGTGACAAGTATGCGCCAAAGGCCCCGACACCAAGGAAACACCCAAGCTGATCGTGAAGAATCGAACATCATCACATTTTTTTATCCTGGTCCTGATCGTCATTTTGGCGGCGATCGCACACTATGCGATCTATTATGGCGGGATCATACGCGGCTACGAAACATCATCGTTTACCGCGATGCGCAATATTGGGCTCCTTTCCCTCCTTGCGATACTGCCCATCTTCCTGAAGAAGCTCCTCAAGTTCCAAGGAAATTGGACAGTTTATACGGCTGCCGTTCTTATGTTCTCGATCGGCCTGACGATCCAATACCGACTCTTCAGCGATCCGGAATATGTATCCCGCAAAGATAAGGCGGAAGCCCGCCAGGAAAAGATCAAAACGCTTCAGCTCCATTATATTCAGGAAAATTATTCGGCCGAGAAGAAGCAGATGATGGGGCTTCCGCCTACGCCGCCGTCCCCCGTCGATCTTTCGGCCGAAACGCCACGTCCGGCAAGCGACACGGTGCTTGGAGTTATGTTCTCAGGCAAAACCATCAATCCTCTGCTCGGCATTGCCGGACTTGTCTTTGTCCTTATCTTCCTTCGTGATGAACGGATCCTTGAGTTCCTGCAGAAGAATGGCTTCTTGATCGTCCTTCTCACGCTCGGGCCCCTTATTCTCGCTGCGATCACGTCACGTGCGGGTAAATCTATCGGCAATATGACGCCGTGGGAACCCGCGAAGATCCCGTTCCTAATAGGCTTCTCGGCGATACTCGCGATACTTTACAAGAACCTGGCCAGGACCTATTGGGGATTGCCTCGGGCCAAGGACGTTATTCCGCTTGTATTTATGGCCATTCTCCCCTTTGTCCCGTTCTTCGTCTTGAAGGACTTTGGCCAAATGATGGTTTTCAGTGGTGTTTACGCAACGCTTTACCTGATCGCGGTCCGCCGCTTTATGCAACGCTTCGTGTTGGTTGGAAGTGTTGCAGTTATCGTAGGAATTCTTGTCGTGAGTGCGTTGCCGGACGATACGCAACAGAAGATACCTCTGTTGCCTACTCTCGCAGGCCCAGTTCGATCCGTTCTACCGAATCGTATCCAGCAGCGTTTTCACCTTTGGCTTGACGGCTTCACCCCACCGACGCCGGACACGCCGTGGTGGAAGGAAGACTACGACAGTTATTACAAGAAACTGGTCGAAAAAGATCCGAACCTGCCGCAGATGCTCGAGGACGACCCTGGTATGCAGCGGATGATCAACGTCGATGCATGGTTTGACGTTCTTGCCTTCCAACCGGCACAAGCGACGTTTGGGCTTGCTTCCGGCGGGACGACCGGTCGCGGATTGGGCCTCGGCTATCCGGAATTGATACCGGTCGCGGATTCAGACTACATTTTCGCTGCGTTGGCGGAAGAACTTGGACTTTTTGGCGGTTTGTTGCTAACCTTTGCGCTGATCGTGTTCGTGAGCGCTGGCGTCAGGATCGCTCTTGACTCAAGGGACATGTTCAGCAAGCTTTGCTGCGTTGGGCTGTCGGCATTTATTGGGTTTCAGGCTCTTGTCAATATTGGCGGCATCACACGGGCCCTTCCGATGACAGGCATAACGCTTCCCTTTGTCAGCCACGGCGGATTCTCGCTGATCACTAGCTTTGTAATGCTGGGAATGCTGATGGCGTTCTCGCATCGAAACGCGGTCGACAGAGGTGTTAACAACATTAAGGCGCTACCCTAATTCCAGGCATCCAACCTATTGATATAGAATGTATTTGCGTTTGCCATTGCGCGTGGTATTCGGCAGTGGACGGAGGACGAAATGGAAAGCATCACAGGTCAATTCACGTCGGCAGCCGTGAGCGATCGTGGGTTGAATGAGGGCCGGCCTCAGAACGAGGATTCGTTCCTTGATCTCGCCGAACACGGTATCTTCGCCGTAGCAGACGGTGTCGGCGGAGCACAGGCGGGCGAGGTCGCCTCTCAAATGGCGATCGAGATCCTTGGAGAGGCCTTTATCAATATGGGCCAAAATGCCGATCCAGAAGATACGATGCGAATCGCCATCGACCGGGCAAACGGGGCCATCTTCCAAATGTCTCACGACCTTCCGCAGCTTTCGTCGATGGCCACGACGCTTGCGGCAGTTCACATTTCGGGCGATATGGCGACCATCGCCCATGTCGGCGATTCGCGGGTTTATCGCGCCGACAGTAGCGGCCGCCTCCATCGCGAAACCAATGACCATTCGATAGTTGAAGAAGAGGTGCGCGCCGGCCGAATGACGCCGGAACAGGCCCTAAACCATCCAAGCAGAAACGTTATTAGCCGCGCTCTTGGGGCCGATGAATCGGTGCTGCCTGATCTGAAATGCGTGCTGATCCACCCCGCGACCACGTTCCTGTTGTGCTCTGATGGGATCACGCGACATATTGACGACAACGAGATCGAGCAACTCTTGAACTCCGACCTCGACGCAGACGATATTTGTGCTCGGATGAAAGAGACCTGTTTTAGCCGCGGGGCCGAGGACAACCTGACGGCGGTGATCATCCGCTTTCCGGGTGAGCGACACCTTGAACCATCCATCTCGGACGATATTCTCGATATAGAAGAACCGACAGTTTCCAGCGCTCGCGAGCGGGTACTTGCTGACGCAGAGACCGTTGAACATATCAACATACCGACCGAAGAACCGGCCGGTGAGGTCGCGATAGCAGCCAGTGAAACGGCTGCCGAAACAACCGACGACGACGATGGTGACACCGAGGAGCCGTATTTGATCGAAGAACCGGAGCCGTCCACATCGGGCACGCCGGCGATCCGACAAGTGGAAGAGATCGCCGAAACGTCTGCCCGAGGTGGCTTGATCGCCCAACCTCCGGCTTCGGCTGCGACATCGATTACGCAGTTGGCAAACTCCGCCGAGACCCATGTCGCACCACGTTCTGGGTCGTCGGTCCTGATGTTCTTTGTCGGGCTGGCCCTTGGTGCCGCGATCGGGGCGGTCGCGGGCTACCTACTTTTGCGCGACGCAATAAAGCAGGTCGAATCGACACCTCCGCCGGTCATCACTGAGCAGAAGAGTAACAATATACCGCTTACGTCATTTGAAGACACAAGGCGGATCGTTGACGCCGATCCCGTCAGATTCCTCAGCGCCACCGTAGCTACGCCTCAGGAAGCCGGCGATTATTTCTGGCTTGGACGTGCATATCTCCTGACGGGCAAAACGGTCGAGGCCAAGCGTGCGTTCGGAGAGGCCCAACGCCTCCTTCCCCAGGTGCCTGAGAAGAACAACGCCAAAACGATGTCGAATGAGATAATGATGGCACTGGCAATAATAGATAGCCCACAGGCCATCGAGAATCTCAAAAAGCAGATCGAGGCCGAAAACCAGGCCGTGCGAACAACCGGCAACACGAATGCCGCCGGAAACGCAACCCCCGACTTCCGGTGAACCGCTTCAGGAATTCTGACGGAGGGCTTCAAAGAGGACGATCCCGGCCGAAACCGCAAGATTCAGGCTCTCTACGCCGTTCTGCATCGGGATCGCGATCACATCGTCGGCGAGTGCGATAATGGATCCTTCAAGTCCATGGGCTTCCGAACCGAATATGACGAGGCTCGGGTTCTTCCAGTTGAGGGAGCTATAGCATGTTTTGGCACTTGTATCGGTTGCGACGATCCGCAGGCCTTTTGAACGTGCCCAAGCGATGGTGTCAGCCAGCACCGCCTGGTCCCAAACCGCAAGCCGCAAATTTGAGCCCATTCCCGCTCGAAGCGCTTTTGCTGAGAATGCGTCGGCCGAACCGCGAGTCAAGATCAGCCCTCCGGCACCAGCCGCCTCCGCTACGCGGCACACGGCACCGACGTTCGATGGATCGTTCGCTTCGAAAAGAAGCACGACATGGTCCTTGCCATCGCGTTCTAGCGAACGCTCAACTACCTCACGCCCTGTTTCGGGCCGCTGTGCGATCAGGGCGATGCCCTGCGATCTGACCGTATCGGAAACAGATCTGAACAGATCCTCCGGTATTCGGACCAACTGGCCGCCATCACTGGCTAACCTCTCGCTGACTGCCTTGCCGAGATCGGTTCCGGCCAATTCGTCTGTGACAAAGCACTGACGAACACGGACCTCCGATCTAAGTGCTTCGGCGACGACACGCATTCCCTCGACAAATATCTCGTCCGGAATTTTTCCGTCCCGGACTTTTCGGGCGTGGATAAGCCGTGCGTTTTGTCGGCTGGTTATAGTGATCGGTTCGCTCATCTGGTATCGGCCTGCTTGCAGTACGTTAGGATTAAGCTAAAATTATCTAACCATTTATGAAACCTGAAACCCGTGCGCAAAGCAAACTCGAACGGCTAAGGGACTTGTCGTCAAGGGCCGAAGAAGGCGGCGGCAAGGCCAGGCTTGAGAAACAGAAGACAGCGGGAAGAATGACGGCCCGCGAGCGTATCGACTTCTTTCTCGACGAGGGCAGCTTTGAGGAATTTGATAAATTCGTCGTCCACCGCTCGACCGACTTTGGCCTCGACGAACAGAAGTATCCGGGTGACGGCGTGGTCACGGGACATGGTTTGGTCGATGGACGCGAGGTATTTGTCTTCGCTCAGGATTTCACCGTTTTTGGCGGCTCGCTCTCGGAAACGCACGCTGAGAAGATCTGCAAGATAATGGATCTTGCGATGAAGACCGGCTCGCCGGTTGTCGGGCTGAATGACTCCGGCGGTGCTCGCATCCAGGAAGGCGTCGTCAGCCTGGGCGGTTATGCAGATATCTTCCTTCGCAATACGCTTGCCAGCGGGGTTATACCGCAGATCAGCTGCATTCTCGGGCCTTGTGCCGGCGGTGCGGTCTATTCACCGGCGATCACGGACTTTAACGTGATGGTGAAGGACACGTCCTATATGTTCATCACTGGGCCGGACGTAATAAAGACGGTCACGCATGAGACGGTAACGAAGGACGAACTCGGCGGAGCGATGACGCATAATGCGAAGTCTGGTGTTGCACATTTTGCGGCCGATTCGGACGAACACGCACTCCGCATCACTCGCGAACTCCTTTCGTTCATTCCTTCTAACAATTTGGACGATCCACCCTTTGCGGCCACCGCGGATCCGAGCGATCGGACCGACAAGGCCTTGAATACGATCGTACCGGAATCATCGAATCAGCCGTACGACATCCGCAACATCATCCATTCGGTGGTTGACGAAGGCTATTTCTTTGAGGTTCAGGAGCATTACGCCCAGAATATAGTGATCGGATTTGCACGGCTTGGCGGAAATTCCGTCGGGATCGTGGCGAATCAGCCGGCTTTTCTCGCCGGTGTTCTGGATATCGATGCATCGGTAAAAGCGGCCCGATTCGTACGTTTCTGTGATTGCTTCAACATTCCGCTCATAACGTTCGAAGATGTTCCCGGCTTCCTGCCTGGTGTGAATCAAGAGCATTTTGGCATTATCCGCCACGGAGCAAAGCTCCTTTTCGCTTTTGCCGAGGCGACCGTGCCAAAGATAACCGTAATTACAAGAAAGGCTTACGGTGGTGCATATTGCGTGATGGCCTCAAAGCATATCCGGACAGACATCAATTTTGCGTACCCAACGGCCGAGATAGCGGTCATGGGCGCTGAAGGTGCGGTCGGGCTTCTTTATCGAAAGGATCTCGCCGATACTACGGATCCGGAGGGAACGCGAAAACGGCTCGTTGACGGGTTCACCGAAAAATTCGCCAATCCGTATGTTGCGGCCGAACGCGGCTTTATCGATGAGGTCATTGAACCTGCGTTTACGCGCCCAAAACTCATCCGGGCGCTTTCGCTTCTAAAGAACAAGGTAGATTCGAATCCACGAAAGAAGCACGGCAATATTCCACTTTAGAAATTACTTTAAGTGTCTGAGGCCCGACAGTTAAAGTAAATATTCAACTGCAGTTCCGCCAGAATGACGGAAAGTACACCCCAAAGACCTACATTCGCGAGGATCGACCTCGACCATCTCGCCTTCAATCTGCATTCGGCCAGACGATTTATCGGCACGGATGTTCGATGCATGGCTGTCGTTAAAGGCAATGCCTACGGCCACGGAGCATTGGAATGTTCCAAACGGCTTGAACTCGAGGGGGCGGATTGGTTTGCCGTCGCCACAATGGAAGAGGCGGTCGAACTACGCGAGGGCGGCATTTCCAAGCCGATCCTTTGCCTAAGCGGCTTTTACGCCGGCCAGGAGATGGCAGGCCTGCAGGTTCACATCACACCTGCCGTTTTTTCGGTTGAAGCCGCCGAGCGGATCGATAAGGCCGCCGCCGAACTTGGCCTGATCGCACGCGTACACACTAAGATCGACACCGGAATGGGACGAGTTGGCGTCCCTTTCGCCGCGGCCAGTGAGTTTGCCGACCATTTGAGCCGCCTCCAAAATATCGAGGTCGAAGCTCTGATGACGCATTTCGCCGCGGCAGACGATCTGACAAAAAATGAATTCACGGACATTCAGGCGGCACGATTCGTGGAGGTTTGCTCCCTGTTTCGAGATCGCGGGTTTCGGCCGGAATTCGTCCATCTTGCAAATTCGCCTGCAGCGGTCGCTCACCCCGCGGCGCGGGCCGATATGGTGCGGTTGGGAGGCGTCCTTTACGGACTCAGCGGCGACATTCTACCGGCGGGCATTGAAACGCCTGAGCTGCGGCCGGTCCTCTCGCTCCGCACGCGAATTGTTCAGATCAAGCGGATCGATGCCGGGACCAGCGTCGGGTATGACCGCACCTTCGTCGCGGCCCGTGAGTCACTGATAGGCACGATACCCATCGGCTACCATGACGGGTATCGTCGCGGGCTTTCAGGCTGCGGGCAGGCGATCGTGAACGGGAGGATCGTACCGGTGGCCGGACGAGTTTCGATGGACTGGGTCACGCTCGACATTACGGACCTGCCGAACGCAGCCTGTGGGGACGAGGTGATCCTGATCGGAAGCGACGGAGAGCATCAGATCGCGGCCGAAGACCTGGCGGCGAAACTTGGCACTATCTCGTATGAGGTCACATGCGGTATTTCCGCTCGTGTGCCAAGACTTTATTCGGGCCATCGGTCTCGCTGACCAGCTCAAAAATGAGATACTATACCCGTTGGTACAAGAACGATTCAGAGTGAGGACGATCCAAGAGTGAACTACCCCATCGCACTTTCCTTTAAGCTGCTGGCCCTAGCAAGCCAGATATATGTCCGCGATGCTAACGGCTCGCTGATCGGCTACGTGAAGCAAAAGATGTTCAAATTAAAGGAGGACATTAACATTTTTGCGGACGAGGGCCGAACCCAATTGCGGTTCAATATCAAGGCGGATCGAATTCTCGACTTCTCGGCCAACTATGGATTTACCGATCAAAGTGGGCGACGCCTCGGTTCGATAAGGCGAAAAGGGATGCGCTCGATCTGGAAGGCAAACTATGAGATCTCCGATTCGGCCGCGAACCACGTAATGAGCATCAATGAAGAGAATGGCTGGGTCAAGGTAGTTGATTCGCTCGCTGGTGAACTCCCGATAGTTGGGATGTTTACGGGCTACTTCTTCAATCCATCCTACCTCGTCTCGCGGATTGACGGGACCCCGGTCGCGCGGCTTCAGAAACAACCTGCCTTCTTCGAGGGCAAGTTTCATCTAAGTCCACTCGCACCAATGACGGAGGAAGAAGAAACTCGGACATTGCTTGGCGTCCTGACCATGACGCTTCTAGAGCGTTCAAGGGGATAAATGCGCGGTTTCGGCAAAGTCGATCCGAAGGACTTTTTCGCGACACTCTACCTGAAGGTTGATCAGACCGATCTATTCAACCGCGCGGCCTCGGTCGCTTTTTACTTCTCCTTTGCCTTGTTCCCTTTGCTCCTGTTTCTGGTCACGCTCGCCGGGATCGTACTCGGCAATACTGGAAGCCTTAAGCGAGATCTATATCAGTATCTGTTCCAGATAATGCCCTTAACGGCATTCAACCTGGTTCAAAAAACGCTTGAAGAGATCATCGAAAGCAGCTCAGGCGGAAAGTTAACGATCGGCCTTCTTATCACACTTTGGTCGGCCTCGGCGGGTGTCGACACGCTTCGGTCGGCATTGAACGCCGTGTATCAACTGCCCGAAGTTCGTTCGTGGTGGAGGACGAAACTACAATCGTTGATACTGACGTTCCTGTTCATCAGCCTGTTGACCGTGGCAATGATCCTGTTCTCATCGGGCTGGGACCTGCTCGAAACACTGTTTGCCCCAACCAGCATAAACGTTGATTCACCGGTGTTGCTGGGGGTTGTTCAATGGTTCCTGATCGTTGGCGTGCTCCTCTTCTCGACCGAAGTGATCTACAATTGGATACCGTGCCATGAAAAATTTGGCTGGTCTTGGGTCACACCGGGTTCGCTCGTTGCGATACTGCTATGGCTTGTGTTTTCCGGCGGTTTCAGGCTGTATTTGCATTACTTCAACAGCTATAACAAGACCTACGGGTCCCTCGGCGCCGTGATAATCCTTATGCTCTGGATGTTTCTCAGCGCAGCAAGTATTTTGATCGGCGGAGCGATAAACTCAAGCCTCACTGAAATGCGAAATTCAGAGCAACCGCCAGAGGATCAGACCGACGAAAATCCAGTACCAAAGGATAATATGTCTTCGGACTAAAGTTTACAATAGGCTTTCTCATCTAATACATGAACTAATATGTCATTAATGCTTAACGAGATACTGGAGCAACCCGACGTGCTTCAGCGGACCATCGAAGCCGAACGCGAAAAGATCACACGGCTGGGCGACTTTCTGCGGCAACGCGACATTGACCTGATAGTTCTTGCCGCCCGCGGCAGTTCGGACAATGCTGCCTTGTTCGGCCGATATCTGCTTGAGATGACGACGGGAATCCCGGTTTCGTTATCGGCTCCGTCGGTCTTCACGCTGTACAAGGCGAAACTTCGGCTTAAACGTGCTCTGGTCATCGGTGTTTCGCAATCGGGCGAAGGTGTCGATATCAACCTTGTTCTTGAGAGTGCAAAGGCAAATGGAGCGTTCACGGTCGGCATCACCAATGAGCCAGCCTCGACACTTGCAAAGATCGCCGACGAAACTCTCTTGATCCACGCAGGCCGCGAAAAGTCGGTCGCCGCTACAAAGACGTACACTGGCCAAATGCTCCATTTTTATATGCTTGCTGCGGCGATCGGCGACCAGCGGCTTAACTATCAACAGATACCGGAGCTAACCCAGAAAGCACTTGAACTTAAAGCAGAAGTTGAAGCCATTGTTCAACGCTACGCCTTTATGGAGAATTGCGTCGTGGTGGGCCGCGGAGTCAACTACGGCAACTCGTACGAGCTCGCGCTAAAGCTTATGGAGACGTGTTATGTAGTTGCCGAGCGATTTTCTTCGGCCGATTTTTTCCACGGCCCGCTTGCGATCGTTGAGCGCCGCTTCCCGATTGTCCTTTTCGCACCAGCAGGCGTGACCCACGCGGGAAGTGTCGATCTGCTCCACCGGCTTAAGGAACTTCACGCCGACTGCCTGGCGATCACGAACAGCACTGAGATAGCGAAACTTTCGTCCCGAAGCCTGATGCTCGCGGCCGACATTCCTGAAAACCTTACGCCGATCCCCTTCGCAATCCCAGCGCAGTTATTCGCTGCATATCTTTCAGAGGCAAAAGGGCTGGATCCGGACGCACCGAGGTCGTTGACAAAGGTGACCAAGACAATTTGAGCAAGATGATTTGGGCAGTATTCTTGCGGATCAAACCGTTGAAATGGCCCGCAGCAAGGCATCGCGCATTTCTCCGGCGCTCCGCCAGCGGAGGTCGGTCTGCTTGGCGAGGGCCGTTTCGTACACAGCAGCGACACGAAGCGGAACGTCCGCCACGCGTGACGTTATGGGAATGATCGGTTTCTCGAATATGGCCTTGACCGTTTCCGAGATGCCCGCATTTGGCGCGATATCGAGAGCGTGAGCGCCGGTCAGCAAGCTATACGCCGTCATCCCGATCGCGTAGATATCCGATGGCGGCCGAACTTCCTTAAAGTCCCTGACCTGTTCGGGCGGCATATACGCGATAGTGCCGGCGACATCGCCAACCATCGTCACGCCGCTCATCCCGGTCTGCTTGTAGCTTTTTGAAAGGCCAAAGTCGGTCAATTTGGAAAGGTAATTCGGATAGCTGCCATTGACCAGAATGTTCTGTTCCTTGATATCGCGGTGGACAAATCCCTTCCCGTGAGCAAAGTCGAGGGCGGCCAGCGTCTGCTCGATGATCTTTGCCACTTCCTTGTAATTCAGCTTCCCGCCTCGGTTCTTTGCCAGTTTCGAAGCGTCCATTCCGCTGACGTATTCGGTGACCAGATAAACTATGCCGTTATGAGTTCCGTGTTCAATGTAG
>WBZY01001111.1_pt1 | contig 15377 bp, 17 predicted proteins | sample 5204191 | NCBI WGS metagenome assembly WBZY01 (sample SAMN12344363, study PRJNA552823) | activated sludge metagenome | biome: Activated sludge suspended growth; feature: Anammox Sidestream; material: Wastewater; isolation source: activated sludge from anammox sidestream of wastewater treatment...
TTCTGGGTCTTCTTCGTGAAGCCGTGGAGCAAGCCGAAGGTGTGGCCGAACCAGTGGAAGTACAGCACGCGGTAGATGCCGTCCGGCCCTCTCGCCCGGAGCTCCCAAATGCCAGCGTCGACGTGCTTGGCGAATGGCTCCCGGAGCGCGGTGCCGTGCTCTTCGAGCAGGTCGATGAGGTTGAGGACATCAGCCCTCGCCGGTGGGTCGAGTGTCGCAATCCACTCCTCCACGGGCTTCCCGCCGGCGTCGGTGGTGAATGTCCGCGTCAGCCAGGCCACAGCCTGATGGTAGCCCGGAGGCGCCCGGGCGGCAATAGCTTCTACGCTATGGACGTTGGGCCCGTCTCGTCGCCCGCCTCCGATGGCACGGCACGCACAGGGTTCGCAGGTTGGCGAGCTCGTTCGAGCCGCCAGCCGCCAGAGGCACGATGTGGTCGACCTCGAACCTAACGCCCCTGGCGCCGCATGCAACGCAGCGGTGCCCATCTCGCTCCAGGACTGCCTGCCGCGTGCGTTGCCAGGCCCAGCCGTTGCCACCACGGGCAGCGTTGTTCCGCTGGTCCCGCGGACGCCGGCGCAGCGCCGTGCAGCGAGGACATCGAGACTCCCGGGATAGGGCGTCGCAGTCCAGGCAGCGCCGCACTCACTCAGCCCGGCGCTGACGCCGCTCCCGGAACGGGCGGATGCGTCGGCGAATGGCTGCCGGGTCGGTCGCGTCGCCGAAGAAGACGTTGCTGAGCCGGCGCTGAGCGCCGCAACGCAGGCATGTACCGTCAGCGATCGGGCCATCGGGCTCCGTGAGCCGCCAGTGATGAACGCACCGGCTCACGGCTGAGCCTCGGTGATCGTGATGGCCGTTTGCGGGGATCGGCCAGTCGCCTTGCGAACCACCAACTCGACCACCTGGCGATCGTCCTCGAAGGCGATGCCGTTCAATGCGTCGAGGCAGCCCTTGGCCAGGTTGTCGATGTCCTGGTTGGACTGGACGCCGCCGAAGAACAGCTCGACGCGGACTGGGCAGGTTAGTTTCGGGCGGCCGTGCCGCTCGATGAAGCGCCACGCCAGCATCTCCTCCCAGCCGCGGGTCTCTGCCGGCGTGTAGGCGCGGCCGCGACCGAAGCGAGGCCGCTGCTTGGTGTGCGCGGCGAATGGGATGGTCAGTTCGAGCGAGGTCATCGTTCGTCCGCGTTGCTGTCGGCGACAGTGAAGCCTCGGAGCGGTCCGGCGAAGATGCGGCGCCAGAGCTCGTCCCACGCAGGGTTGGTGGGGCCTTCTTTCCACTCTGTCCGCAAGGTGAACGGTTGTCGGTTTCGCTTCGCCATGGCGCGCCCCATCGGCTTGATGGCTCGATGATTGGGCTCGCCAGAAGTGAAGTCAAGTAGTTCGAGCTAAATGTTACTGGAATAAATACATGACCTGATACAGGTTACAGAAGGCGTTACAGGCATCGATACAGAGGTGTGCTACCGGTCGAGAACCATGAAGTCGACGTGCCAGGGGTCGGTCAGTCGCGTCGACGCGTCCAGGATCTCGAAGCCCACGACGTCTCCCTGGTCATCGAAGTCCAGGATCACGCCCGGCTTGCCCTCGTCGCTCTCCGCGACCGGGGTGTCCTTGAGGACTACCGTTAGGGCGTCCGTCTCGGGATCGTACGTGATCTTCATGGCTAGCTCCGGCGTGGGGATCCAACTCGATGCGAGCGGCGCGGTGGTCCTGAGGGGTATGATGGGGGCGCGCGCTCGCGCTCGGAGTCGCCATGGACGAGATCATCTTCGTGGTCAACGAAGCCCCGGAGGGTGGCTTCACCGCGCGCGCGCTCGGGGAGGCCATCTTCACTGAGGCCGATGACCTGCCGTCTCTTCGCGAACGGGTCCGGGATGCCGTGCGTTGTCACTTCGACGAGGGCAAGGCTCCCCGAGTGGTTCGGCTGCAGCTGGCCAGGTGACGACGTGATCGCCTGATGCCGGGTCCCAGACTTGTGTCCAATATTTAGCTGCCTGCTGGACGCAAGGATGGTTGGGTGGAGTAGACTGGACACAACCTGTCCCGAGGCGCCCCCCCATGAACCCATACGTCCCCGAGTCACTCCCTCTCGCCGACCTGGACCTTCGGAAGCTCGTCGGGAGGGTAGGCCGCGCCAACGCCGCCCTTGCCCGCTACGACGGCCTGCTCCAAGGACTTGTCAATCCAGAGATTCTACTTTCGCCCCTGACGATGCAGGAGGCCGTGCTATCGTCCCGAATCGAAGGGACGCAGGCCACCCTTGACGAAGTGCTGGAGCATGAGGCTGGGCAGCTCCAGCAAGGGGAGAAGGCTCAGGATGTACGGGAGGCCATCAATTACCGCACGGCCCTGTCACTCGCCCGTGATGTCGTAGCCGACCATCCGATCAGCCTCTGGCTCGTCCGACAGGTGCACCGTGTGTTGATGGACAGCGTTAGGGGTCAGGACAAGGCTCCGGGCGAGTTCAGGAAGGACCAGAACTGGATTGGTCGTCCAGGGTGTTCCATTGAGGAGGCGACCTTTGTCCCACCCAACCCGCTGGTGATGGGCGACCACCTGGAAGCCTGGGAATCGTACTTGCGCTCGGACGATATCGATCTGCTAATCCAGCTCGCCGTAGTTCATGCACAGTTCGAACTGATCCACCCCTTCAAGGATGGGAACGGCAGAATTGGCAGACTGCTCATTCCTCTGTTCCTCTATCAGAAGCGCTTGCTCTCTAGTCCTAGCTTCTACTTGAGTGAGTATCTTGAAGTCCATCGCGACGAGTACTACGGCCGACTATCCGCGATCTCTCGCACGAATGATTGGGACGGCTGGATTTCGTTCTTTTTGGATGCCATCTTCGCTCAATCAGGTGAGAATGGCGAGCGAGTGCGCCAGATGCGCGAACTCTACGAGACCATGAAGACCCACATCGTCGAACTCACCCACTCCCAGTATTCACTCGCCGCTCTGGATGCTCTCTTCCATCGGCCGATCTTCCAAACCAGTGACTTCGTCGAACGTTCAGGCATTCCAAAGCAATCAGCTCTTCCGATGCTCCGAGCCCTACGAAGCGCCGGCATCCTGAGTCCGGTCCGGGAGGCCAGCGGTCGGCGCGCTGGCATCCTAGCCTTCCCCGAGCTGCTCGACATCGTAGAGGGGCGCGCGATTCTTCCAGCGGGCCGGTGAAGGCCTTGTGTCCAACTTACTCCACGATACCGGCATTGCGTCCAGTGGAAGGGCTCCCGTCGGACACAAGCCCCCTACCGGCGCCGGCCGGGCAGAGTAACGGTCAGGCGGAAGGGGAAGCCCTCCCCCGTTTTAGTACAAATGAACGGTGATGCCCATGTTCGTTCAGTGGTGAACCTCTCCCCGCTGACAGACCAGGGCTGAAGACGCCTCGAGGACCGGGATCAGGCTGCAGGATCCCGCCTGCGCGGAGGGCGCAGCGGACTCGGCACTCCGCTCCCCACCGCCCACGCGAAGAAGCTCCGAGCCTTGATGGCAGATTGGTCCGTTCCAGGCTCTATCGATTGCTCACGACATCCAGTAGCGCCTGCGTCACCTTCGTCCAAACCTCGTCGAACTGGCGCCTTGCCGGGCCACCGTTCATCGCAAAATGGTCCCTCCCGCAGGAAGAGCCGTGCCACCATCCTTCCCACGGCAGTGAGACGACTGGTTCACCGAGGTGGCCCTGCAGGATGTCTTGGCGCAAGAGCGTCTCAGTCCAACTCCCCCAGCCCTCTCCCTCGAGGTAAGACCTGAAGTGCTCCAGGAGGTCGACGTGAATGCCCAGCCTGGCTGCCAGCCGGGACTCGAGTTCGTCGGCGTCGCTGCTTTCCGGGTCGATTTCAGGCGGCTCCAGTTCGCACCCGCCCAGCTCGGCATCGATTTCACCTGTAGTTCCCAGGTAGTGAATGCAGTTGAAGACATAGGCTCCGCAGAACGGGCAATGCCTGGTCCCGCATTGGCCGCACATCAAGTTTGGCCCCCACGCCGAAATCGGCTCGTGCGATTTCAGCGGCGCGCCGCAGTCGGCGCACACACCCTGCCGGAGCCGGGCCGCCTCGATCATCTCATCAAGTTCTTCATCGTCTGACATTGCCAATCTCCTTGTCGCTGCGATGCACCCGCAAACCATCGCCCCTGGCCGCGACAGCTCTTGACGCATTTCGGGGCACCAGAACGCTCCTCGCACAGGAAGGGCCGGTACCGATCCCTGTAGAAACCCGCTGTGGCGCAAGCCGGCCATTCAGCAGCGTGTTCTTCGGCGAGCTGCGACGTCAGAAGGGACTGTCGCAGGCCGCACTCGCAAAGCTGGCCGGCATGACGCAGCCGGAGGTGGCGCGGCTCGAAGCGGCCGAAGCCTCTCCGACCTTCGACACGATGGCGCGTCTCCTGGCCGCCGCGGGTGCCGACCTGGACATCAAGTTCCGGGACGCCCGCGGCAAGGTCGTGCGCCTGACCATGGTCCTCAAGGGGGCCGAACTGGCGCCGCGGTGCAGGCGTGGCCCTCTCCGGCAGGCCAACGCCTGACGCCTGTTCACCCGCGCCAGTTGATGCACTCCCTGCCCGACGGGTTAGGCTCTGAGCGATGGGCACCGAACTCGTGGCACGCCTCGGTCACCCCGACCACTCGTGCCCGCGCGAACAGAGCCATACGGATTCGGTGAAGTACGTCATCATCGGACATTGTGGAGGCAGCCCCCTTCTCTCGATGCGAACCAAATGGAGTCTGCCTCCACCACCTACCCCACCGTCAGTAGCCCACCGCGAAAGTCTCTACTACTTCGAGACTGTGGCTCCTGGCGCCGGTTGCTGATCAATCGTTCTCTCCCGGCGCCGGTGGTACCGCCGGCGCCCGGATGCCTGCTCGGGGCCGGTGCGGGTTTTGCCGTTCCCGTTCGATGATTGCATCGATTTCGGCGACGGTATCGTGGAGCCGGCCATGGTGGTTGATGACGATGTAGTCGTTGTTCTCCATGTCATCGAGCTCGTCTTCCAGCTCGCCGATGCGCGCCGCCAGTGAAACCCCGTCCTCGCTGCCGCGCCCGATGAGCCGTGCCCTGAGCGCTTCCCTGTCCTCCGCCATGAGGAAGATGAAGACTGCGCCTTCCAGGACCTCCCGCCAGCGGCGAGCGCCCTGCACGTCGGTCCGGATGATAACGTCGCGCCCTTCTGCCAGTGGCACGAGCACTTCGCGCTTCTCGAGTCCCTTCCAGTCGCCGTAGACACGCGCGTGTTCGAGGAATTCGCCCATGGCGATGCGCCGCTCGAACTCTTCGGACGTGACGAAGTGGTAGTCCACGCCATCGGTTTCGTTCTTGCGGGGGAGGCGGCTGGTGGTGCTGGTGGCGCGGAAGATGCCGGTCTTGCGCCTGAGCTCGTCGATCACCGAGTCCTTGCCCACGCCAGAGGGGCCATGAAGGACGACTACCAGCGGGTTGGCGCTCATGGCAGGGCCGCTGCTCCATCGCAGGCGCGGGCGAGATCCTGGAAGAAGGAGGGGTAGGAGACCCCCACGGCGTCGTTGTCGATGCGGGTTTCGCCTTCGGCGAGCGTGCCCGCGATCGCGGCGAGCATGCCCATGCGGTGGTCGGCGATGGCATCGACCCGGGCACCCCTGAGGCCCGGAACGGGGCCATGGATGGTGAACCCATCGGGCCGGGCGGTCACGCGGGCGCCCATGCGGCCAAGAATGTGAACGAGCGCCTCAATGCGGTCGGACTCCTTGGCCCGGAGCTCGGCCGCATCGCGCACCATCGTCTCGCCTTCGGCGAAGCAGCCCAGGAGGGCAACGAGGGGAAGCTCGTCGATCGCACGCGGCACCAGCTCACCCGAGACCACGGTCCCGTTGAGACGCGAGGAGCGGACAAGCAGGTCCGCGACCGGTTCGCCGCCTGCCGCGCGCTCCTCCAGGAGCTCGAAATCGGCGCCCATTGCCCGGAGGATATCGAGCAGGCCGGTGCGGGTGGAGTTCGTGTTGACGCCGCGCACCAGGATCTCGGCGTCAGAGTGGCAGACAGCAAGGACGAGCCAGGGGGCGGCGCTCGATATGTCGCCGGGAACACGCAGGGAAAGCGGTTCGAGTCGCGAGGTGGGGCTGACCCGGGCCGTGGCACCCTCAACAACGAGCGGCGCACCCATGGCTGAGAGCATCCGTTCGCTGTGGTCCCGCGACCGGCCGGGCTCGCTGACGCTGGTGTCACCATCTGCATAGAGCCCGGCAAGGAGCAGCGCGGACTTCACCTGGGCGCTGGCGACGGGACTGTCGTAGGCGATCCCGGCCAGGTCGCCACCTTTGATGACGATAGGGGCGAGGGTGTCTCCCCTGCGGGCGTGGATATGGGCCCCCATCTTGCGCAAAGGCGAAATCACGCGAGCCATGGGGCGGGCCTTCAGCGAGGCATCGCCTGTGAGGACACTCAGCAACGGATGGGCCGAAAGCAGGCCCGTGAGCAGCCGCATGGTGGTGCCGCTGTTCCCGCAATCGAGGACGTCTTCGCTTTCGAAGAGACCGTGCATTCCGCGCCCGGTGACGGTGGCCGTGGCGCGGCCCGCTGGCCAGTCGATTCCCACACCGAGGGCGGCCAGGCAGGTGGCGGTGGAGCGCACGTCCTGGGAGTCGAGCGGGTGTTCAATGGTGGCGCGGCCATCGGCGATGGCGTTGAAGATGAAGGCACGATGGGAGATCGACTTGTCGGGCGGAACATCGATTGCGGCCCGGATCCGCCCGGGGCGGCTAACGCTCAGCGGGCTCATCGGGGACGCCCAGCTTGCGGCGGAGCTCGGCGTTATCCCTCGGAGAAGCGGCCGGGCGATTCGACATATCCTTCATGCGGTCGTAAAGGCCGCCCACGAAGAGACGGCCGATCGCGTCCTGGGCTGATGGTGGGGCGACACCCTCGGGCCGGCGGCGAAAGGGCGGGTGGAGAACGAATGTGTCGCGGTCGAGTTGCGTGCTCGAAAGCAGGTCCATTACGGGCTGGCCGCCGAGCTCGATCGCCTTGCCGATGGTGGTGAGCTCATCCTGGAAGCGGTGGAGCCAGTGGAGCACGGCCTCGCGGTTGGTGGCCAGGATGTCGCGTGCCATTGTGGGGTCGCCGCTGGCGAGGCGGGTGAGATCGCGGAAGCCGGGGCCGGAAAGGAGGGATGCATCCTCCCAGCCGGCGCTGTCGCGAACCATGCGGAAGAGGGCAACCGAAACCAGGATGGGCAGGTGGCTAACGGCAGCCACGTACTGGTCGTGCTCGGCCGCATCGATGTAGAGAGGGATTGCGCCAAGGGATTCGACGAGGCCGAGAACGGCGCGCACGGCATCCTCGTTGGCACGCGGCGAAGGTGTGACGGCCCAGGTGGCGTCCTTGAACAGGTCGGCGCTGGCGGCAGCGGGGCCGCTCTTCTCTTTCCCGGCCATGGGATGCCCACCCACGAAGTGCACGTGTTCGGGCAGGAACTCCTCGGCCCAGCGCAGGATGTCGGCCTTGGTGCTGCAGGTATCGGTGACGACTGCGCCTTCGGTGAGGTAGCGGGAGGACTCCTGGAGGATCTGCCGGGCCGCCTGCACGGGGACCGCGAGGATCACGATCCCGGCGCCGGAGAGCACCTCTTCGAGCGAGCCTGCATCGCGGTCGAGGGCCCCCATCTTCTTCGCCTGGCGGGCGTTGCCCCGATCGCGGTCGGCGCCAACCACTTCGTAGTTGCGCGACTTGCGAGACATTAGGGCGAGCCCGATCGAAGTACCGATGAGGCCTGTGCCGATGATAGCGATGCGAGGTTGAGCCATTGATTCCCCGGGCCGCGGCGGCCTCAGCTTGAGGCGTCCGCCTGTTGCAGTAGCGCTAGCATAACATCGCCGGCGGCAGGGGCATGGTGCAGGCGCACAAGCTCCACAACGCGGGCAGGCGCGGCCGCCCGGGTCAGCATGTTCGCGCCGGCCTCGCTGTGAATGCGGCTTCGCTCAACCGCCCTGCGCAGCTCGAAACGCGATTCCGGCGAACCGAGGCAGGAAGCGGCCCCAAGCCAGCCGGCGCCAACGTAGGCCACCCTGTCGCGCCGGCGCTGCCGGCCCTTGCCGGCATCATGGAGAAGGGCGGCCACAATGAGGTGCGGCTCATCATGGCCGCGGTCAATGAGCCAGCGGGCAGTGCGGACCGAGTGCCGGATGTCGCGTGGGGTCTGGGCTTCGAAGAGGGCAAGGAGGGCGGGCGCAAGGAATTTCCGCGCGAGGTCGAAGTCAGCCGCGGAGGGAAGGATCGAGGCCTCGCGGAACTGCCGGACGCGCTGGAGCATCAGACGATGATTCTGAAGATCTGGTTGCCCAGGCCGCCAATCACCCAGCCGATGGGGTTGAACGGCGTAACAAAGCCAACCACCAGCAGCGTCATAAGCAAACCGGGGCCCCACGCCGAAAGGGAGTTGAGCTGCCGCGAAAGCTCCCCCGGGAGGATGCCCACGGCCACCTTGAAGCCATCCAGAGGGTGGATGGGAATCAGGTTGAACACGCCGAGCACGACGTTGATCCAGACGATGAAGATGAGGAAGAGGCCGATGACCTCTTCGCCGCTGGCATCGGCGATGTTGCTGAAGCTGGCAATCGAATCGATGAGCCCGAGCTTGAGCGGGAGGGCGGCCAGGGCGGCGAAGAAGAAGTTCGACACAGGGCCCGCCGCGGCCACCAGGGCGTTGCCGCGCTTCGGTCCATTGCGCAGGTTGTAGGGGTTCACCGGGGTGGGCTTGCCCCAGCCGAAGCCCACGAGCAGCAGCAGCACCGTCCCCATCGGGTCAAGGTGGCGAAGAGGATTGAGAGAGAGGCGGCCCTGGCGCGCCGCGGTGCTGTCGCCCAGCTCGTTGGCGGCCCAGGCGTGGCTGAATTCGTGGAACGCGATGCCCGTCATGAAGGCCACGCCAATGGCGGCGAGGTAAGCGAGCAGCGCAGAAGGGTTGTCGGAGAAATCGCGGAGGAAGAAGAGCATCTGGGCCGATCGTAGCACGCGCGTTCGTTTCCGGGAGGGAAAGGCGCCTCGACCGCGTGGACGGGAGGGAATATCGTTTCGGCACGTTCAGAAAGGGGGACCGGATGGCAGCGCCGCTCGAAGGGATCGTCGTCGCCGACTTCACCGAGTACGTTGCCGGCCCCTACTGCACCATGATGCTGGCCGACATGGGAGCGGAGGTGCTCAAGGTCGAGCCGTTCGAGGGCGACCACTGGCGCCGCCAGCAGCCCGTGGCCGGGCGCGAAAGCCGGTACTACATCGGCGTAAACCGGGGCAAGAAGAGCATCGCCTTGCGGCTCGAGACGCCGGAAGGGAGGGCCATCGCCCACGACCTGGTGCGCCGCGCCGACGTGGTGGTGACGAACTACCGTCCGGGGCTGCCCGAGCAGCTGGGCCTGGACTACGAGACGCTCGCCGGGCTGCGGCCGGGCCTCATCTATGCGGCGCTTTCGGCGTTCGGACCGCAGGGGCCGTACAGCGGCCGGCCGGGTTTCGACCTCCTCGTCCAGGCGATGTCAGGCATCATGGACTTCGAACGGAAGGTGGAGCGGGGCGTACCGGTGGGCATCACATCGTTCGCGCCGGCGGACCTGAGCACGGGGATGTTCACCGCCTATGCGATTGCCGCAGCGCTGTTCATGCGCGAGCGCAGCGGCCTCGGTCAGAAGATAGACACGAGCCTCTTCGCCTCCGCGATTGCAATCCAGTACCGGCCCACGCTGGCTATCGAATCCCTGGATCGAGAGAATCGCGAAGCCCTGCTGAGGGCCGTCGAAGCGGCGCGCGATTCAGGGGCCAGCTACGAAGACCTGTTCGAGTTCCGCACCGGGCTCGGCCTGGGGCGGGCGACGGCGATGTACTACCGCGTATTCCGCACCAGGGATTCGCTCATCTGCGTTGCCTGCCTCAACAACCGCCAGCGCCGCGGGTTGCGCGACGCCCTCGGCGTGGACGACCCTGCGGTCGACGGTCACGTCTACGAGCTGGGAGCGGCCATTACGCCAGAAGACCACCTGGCCCTGATGGCTTCGTATGAGGGGGCATTCCTTCGAAAGACCACGGCGGAATGGCTCACGGCGCTTGAGGCGGCCGACGTGCCGTGTGTTCCGGTCGTGCTTTCCGAAGAGGTTTTCGATCACCCCCAGGTGGCAGCCAACGGGCTCATCCAGACGTTGGAGCACCCGGTTGTGGGGACCATTCGCCAGCCCGGTGCCCCGGTCTGGATGAGCAACGCGGAGGTAGGACGCCACGTACCGGCGCCCGCTTTCAGCGCTCACGCCCGCGAGACCCTGCGCTCGATCGGTTACGGGGACGATGAGATTGCGAGCCTGGAAGCGCGGGGGATCGTGCAGCCGCCCGCCGTGGCGCCGGACGGGGCCCGGTCCTAGCTTCCCGTCGCGGCGCCCGTGGCGTGAGCGCGGATGAGCTCAAGCGAATCACTTGTAAAGCCGTCGAGCCCCCACTGAACAACCTTCTCGAGCCGTTCCGGCGTGTTGATGGGCCAGGTGATGACGCTGCTCGCCCGTTCTTTGAGTTCACGCACGGTGGGGGCGTCAAGGAGCTTGAAGTGAATGGAGATGATGTGCCGGTCGTGCCACGTGAGCCGTTTCCAGACGCGCCTAAGCTGGAGAGGCCCGCCAACCGAGTGTGCGACCGGGATGTCGGCGAGGTCGCGAAAGCATTCGAGCAGGTCCCATGACTGGGAGCTCACCATGAAGGGAGCGCCACGGCCCGACGCTGCAACAGCACGTACGAGCTCAGCCGGGAGACGTGCATCGTGGCCCTTCAGGTCGAACATGAACCTGGTGCCGGGGGCTGCGGCGGCCAGCAACTCCTCAATCTGCAGGCGAGGGGCACTGGCGCGAGCGAGCCGCCAGCGGTCCCAGAGCAGCGGGACGGGTCCCATGGTCTTCAGATGGCGCACCTCGAGGGAGCCGCGAAAGCGCCAGACGTCGGCCTCGACCCAATCGGCGCCGGCCTCTTCAGCCGCGCGAAGTCCCGGCAGGCTGTTGCCGGCCCGGTGGGCGACTGCAAATGGCCGGTGCGGGCTCACGGCGACTCGGGCAAACCGCTCCAGCGTCGGAGCAGGCGTAGCCTTTTGGTCGGAATGCGAAGGAGGAGCGAGCGCGTCCTCCATGCCACGAGCAGCCCGAAGAGGGCCACGGTCCCACCGGCCAGGACGTCGATGATGAAGTGATTGGCAGTGAGCACGACAGCAATGGCCATGGCCACCGGGAGGAGCCCGCAGGCTATCCGGGCCGGAAGGAACCGCACTTCGCGCACCATGCCCCCTCCGATGAGCATGTTCCAGCCGAAGTGAAGGCTGGGCATGGCGGCATACTGGTTAACGAAGGCCGGCGGCTGGAGGACCCTGTAGGAGTGTGAGTGAAGGGTGATTGTGTCGGCGACCTCGATGCCCGTGAGGCGCGGCGGCGCAACGGGAAAAGCGATGAAGATGAGCAGCCCGATCGCGCCGGAGACGAGGAAGGCGTTGCGGAGCAAGAAGTAGGCCGGCGGGCGCCTGAAGAAGAGCCAGAGCGCACAGACCGCGATAACCGGCCAGTGTCCCCACATGTAAACCCAGTTCATGAGGGTGACCATCCATTGGTGGTCGATGATGAGTTCCTGGAGACGGACCTCGCGGTAGATTCCAAGCTGCTGTTCAAGGCTTATGAGGTGCCGGGCATTGGCGACGGCGTCTTCGTAGCTGCCCTCGGTGAGGCCGCGGCCGCCCCAGTAGGCGAGCAGGGCAGCAGCGAGGACCGGGATCTCTCGGAGGAGGCTCCGCCAGCCCGGGGTGGGAGGAGCCGCGCTGCTCATACTCACCTCCACAACGGGTACGCCATTGAGCGTGTCAGGTATCGGCCTCAGAAATCAAGCGCCAACCTGTTCCCGGTCCGCAGGAACAAAGGTGCGCCATGGAGGGAGGGCAGGCGCACGGCCCGGAGCGGCTCTTTCGGGATGGCCTTGAAATGCTTGTCACTTTCTTGATAGGATGGACAAGGCGCAGTGTGCCCGGAACCGACACTGGCCACGTTTCCCCCGACAGACGACAAGAGGATTTTGGAGACCGAATGAGTGATGTGCAGATGACTGAGAACGCTTCAACCAGCGCAGACGAGATGATAGGCAGCGTTCTCAGCCGCCTTTCCAGTGGCGACTTTGACGACGAGGCGGAAGAAGAAGAAGAAGACCCCGTTGACCCGGCAACCGACGAAGCCGACCCGCTGGACACCGAGGAAGAAGACGAAGAAGTAGAGATAGCCCTCCTCAGCGAGGAATCCGAAGAGATTGACGACCCGGTTCGGATGTACCTGCGCGAGATTGGGAAGGTGTACCTGCTCACTGCCGACGACGAGAAGCACCTCGCCCGGCAGATGGAAGAGGGGAACCATCTCCGCGAGATAGAGGAGACGTACGTCGCAGCGTACGGGCATCCGCCATCGGCGGCCCGTGTGGCCGTGGAGCTGCTCGACCAGTGGGCCGAACTGATGCCGGTCTACAAGGCCGCCCGGATGTTCATCGATGACTACGAGAAGATCGCGGCCCGGGCTACCCACCAGGTGGATGAGCAGGGGAACGAGATCCCCGTCCGCGTTCCGCGCTGGCGAGACCCCAACGGACCCCGCATGAAGAACCTGGGCCTCGCCGAGACGCTCGCCAATCCGCAGTTCCGGGGGCTCATCGATGGCGAGATGGACCTCAACTTCCGGGATTACTGCGCATCGAAGATCAAGCCGCCGCGTCCCGAAGAAGAGGTGCTCCAGCTCATCGTGCACCTCTCGATTGTGACCCACATCCTCACGTCTGACCTCGTGTCCCAGATGGCGGAGGAAGCCGGCAGCGAGGACGACCTGGTGCCGCCTATCGACGGACTGGTCGAGAAGATCGCACCGCTCGAAGACAAGCTCCGCTATCACTTCGACACCGTGAAGCACAACGGCTACAAAGCTGAGAAGCGCCTCACCGAAGCCAACCTGCGGCTTGTGGTTTCGGTGGCCAAGAAGTACATCGGCCGCGGCATGTCGCTCCTGGACCTGATCCAGGAAGGGAACATCGGCCTCATCCGCGCGGTGGAGAAGTTCGATTACCGCAAGGGCTTCAAGTTCTCGACCTACGCCACCTGGTGGATTCGGCAGGCCATTACCCGGGCGATTGCCGACCAGGCGCGAACCATCCGCATTCCCGTGCACATGGTTGAGACCATCAACAAGCTCGTGCGCGTAAGCCGCCGCCTGGTGCAGGAGTATGGCCGCGAGCCTACGAGCGAAGAGATCGCGCGCGGCATGACCGAGACCGGTAAGGGCGACGCATCCTCTTCATACACGCCCGAACGGATCCGCGAGATCCAGAAGGTCTCGCAGGAGCCGGTTTCGCTCGAAACGCCGATTGGCGAAGAGGAAGACAGTCACCTCGGAGACTTCATCGAGGACGCCAGCGCGCTCGCCCCGGCCGAGGCCGCCAGCCAGCAACTCCTGCGCGAACAGGTCGAGGATGTGCTGGCCAGCCTCACGAGCCGCGAGCGGCGCGTGCTCCAGCTGCGCTTCGGCCTCGAAGACGGCCGCAGCCGGACCCTGGAGGAGGTCGGGCGGGAGTTCGGCGTCACACGAGAGCGCATCCGCCAGATAGAGGCGAAGGCGCTGCGTAAGCTCCGCCACCCGAGCCGCAGCCGCAAGCTTAAGGACTACCTGGACTGACGAGCCGGTGACCAAATCGCCCGGCGGAGACCACCCTAGATGCGCTGGCTCAAATCAGCTAGAGCGACACTGAGCCCCGAATCCAGGAATTCATACAGCTCCTCGGAGCGTCCGGAAAGTGCCTCTGTTGTCTCGGTGTGAACGAACCGAAACGCTTCGCTTGTGGTCGGCAAGTCTGTCGGTGCAGGATGATCTTCGAGGGGTGTTTCCCTCTTTGTTGGGGCCTGCCCGAGCACAGCGAAGGTCGTGATTGCCATTACCCCGGGTTCCCGTCCTGCGGCATGGAGCGAGGCAACGTAACTGGCCTTCGTCCCTTCTACGACCACCACCAGCCTCGCCCACGCAGTGAAACCGCCCAAATCTGCGAAGTGCCCTGCCCTTCTCGCCGACTCGATGACCTGGCGTTTGAAGTAGTGAGTTCGCTCAGAATCTGGTGGGACCTCAAGGGACACCATTACCTCTGCATTGACCCCCTGCGAGCGGAAGATGCCCTGTAGTTCATCTCTCTTCCTCTCGAACCAGTACTTGAGCAGTCCCGCAACGAATCGGGCTCTCGTGTCAAGGTCTCGGCGGATTGACTCGGCCTCCTTCGCACGCCGTGCGGCGAGCTGAGCGGCCAGAGTATGAGCCACGTCAAGTGACGTGCCAGATTTCGGCTCTTCCCAGCTCTCTAGCTCTCCGGCCAAAGCCGCGCTCTCTAGACTCACGAATAGCTTAACCAGAGGACGCAGATCACCATCGTTCGCATCGTCCAATGCTGACAGGTAATCCGCCTTGCGAAATCTATCCACAACCAGAGGCGCATAGTGATGGCGCTGCATAACCACCAGTGTCAGAGCTCGTGCAACTCGCCCGTTACCATCCGCAAACGGGTGGATCTGAACGAAACGATGATGGAGCCAGGCCGCACAAATCACTGGATGAGCACGCCGTTCTCGCTCCATCTCCTCATACCAGGTAGTCAAGTTGTCGACTTCTGTACTTACGTGCTCGGGTGGACAGTATTCAAGGAGTGAACCATCGTGGCGTCTCACGTGATTGGGCCACTTCTTCCAGGTGCCATGTGGGAGTTCCGTCTCGGTTACTCGACCCAGCATGTCAATAGCCGTATACGTGCGTTGCGTACGGGTGATCGCAGCATGCAGCTCCTGGATGAATCCGGACGTCAGATTCCGGTTGGCTCGAACGAAGTCAGTGACCATCTCCAATGCCTCGCGCTGGGCGGCTAGAGTGGCGAGGGTCCCGTCATCGATATCACCCCCGGCTCGCTCGACTACTTCGCGCGCAAAGCCATGAGCAACAAGAGTCAGCGTAAGGCCCCAATTGATGTCATAGAGGCGTTCGAGGACACCTGTCTCCAGGGCGAGCCTTCGAAGCGAACGCTGATGCCGCCGGATTCGCTCTGTTTCAGTCACAGCCGAGAGCTGTCGGTCCCACTCCCTCCGCAGCTCATCCAATGCTGCGAAGGTGCCGTTGGCTTGCTCCAAGTCCCTGGGAAGTGGGGTGATCGGTGACCATCGGCCAGCTCGATCTGGCGACTGGGACATGATTGGGGAATTCTATCATGGGAGAGGGGTCCGACCCATGCTCTGTACTGGTTCAGGACGTCCGTGACACCACCTCCTGGTTGAGTTTGGCCAGGTACTGGGCAGGGGTGAGCATGCCGAGGGCCTGGTGAGGGCGGGTGTGGTTGT
>WBZY01001112.1_pt1 | contig 15374 bp, 11 predicted proteins | sample 5204191 | NCBI WGS metagenome assembly WBZY01 (sample SAMN12344363, study PRJNA552823) | activated sludge metagenome | biome: Activated sludge suspended growth; feature: Anammox Sidestream; material: Wastewater; isolation source: activated sludge from anammox sidestream of wastewater treatment...
GTCCGGCCCCACCTTCTCTCCCAGAAGCTCTGCCATTTCGTGGCGGAATCTCATGTTGCCAAATATTCGCTGTGGCGTGGCAGTCGTTTTGGCTATAGGTGTTTCGGTGGCTTGCGGACTGGTATCTTGTGTTTCTACGGCAAAGGAACTGGCTGAAAGAGTGGGTATAATAAATGCTCCTGTAAATAAAAGGATGTTGACGAAGGACTGCTTTGTCAGTAGATAAAGTTTGCCCATGATAGATTTCTCCTTATAGTTAATGGAAAAATTTATTTATGAATTGTGTTCATTTGAGAAATCAATGCCTTTGCCTTTTCGATGGCCGCCTCCTTTGTTGTAATGTTGCCATCGAGTTGTTCATCCTCGATCTTCGTTAAAATATCTTTAAACAGAGGGCCTGGTTTGAGCCCCATAGCGATGAGGTCATGGCCGGTAATCAGCGGTTTTGGCTTGACTTCTTCGTGGCTCAACTTGCCGAACATTTCCTGACAAAAATGGTAGTCAGACAGATCGCCGCTGCTTGCAAGGGCGTCAATCCTGCATAATTCAGCCAGTTCCGGATACCCTTCGTTTGCAAAGAGTCGCTTGAGCTTATTCAGACGCATCTTTTTGGCGTCCTTAAAATAGAGATGTTTCAGGACAAGCCAAACGACTCGCTCTTTCTCAGCATGAGATAGCTTCAATCGATCACAGATCCTTGCCGCCATGTCTGCACCCACCTTTTCATGGAGATTAAACCGAATTCGGTCAGATTCCTCAAAGGTGACCGTTTTTCCAATATCGTGTAAGAGCACACCCATGGCCAGGGTAAATGACGGTCTGTCCAACCCCTGTTCCGCGAGTGGCACAAGCTTGGAAAGGCACAGGAGGGTATGCACAAAGACGTCTCCCTCGGGATGAAAATTTTCAGGCTGTCGTACACCTTTCATATGGGATACCTCAGGGAGGATCTCGTGCAAGAGATAAAGCTCATCCAGCAGTTTGATACCGATATGTGGATTGGGGCCGGTAAGGATCTTCTCCATCTCTTCCCGGATGCGTTCGGCGCTCACTACGTGAATTTGGGATGCAAGCCGGATAATGGCCTGTTGGGTATCACGATGAATGGGAAATTGAAATCGGCATGCGAAGCGCACTGCCCGTATCATACGCAGCTTATCTTCAGTAAATCGCATAATGGGATCTCCGATCGTTCGGATTATCCCCTGGGAAATATCTTCCCGCCCGCCGGCATAATCAAGGATCTCATTCTTTACAGGATCGTAAAGCAGGCCATTTATGGTAAAATCTCTTCGTTTGACATCTTCCTCTGGGGTGCTAAAGGCTACATAATCAGGATGACGTCCATCACGGTAAGAACATTCTGTGCGGAAGGTAGCTACCTCAAAGGTATGACTATTTTTGGCAACAATGACCACTCCGAACTGAGCGCCAACCGGAATAGTTTTTTCGAAGAGTTTCATGACGTCCTGTGGCGAGGCGCTGGTAGCGATATCATAGTCGGCAGATTCCTTTCCCATAATCATATCGCGCACACAGCCACCCGCAAAAAAGGCTTTATAACCGCGCTCTTGTAAGGTCTTAACGACCTCTATGGCACTTTGCTTAACGATCATGGCTGAAGGACATCAGGAAATACTGATACTGACCGCGTAAAATTTATCTCCCCATTCTCAGTAATCCCAGATGTGGTTCCTTGAATGAATAAAGGTTATGGACACTCCCTTCCACCTGCGCGGATTGGGAACGTTTTTCGAAACGAAGGGTGCCATCGTAGATGCCGTTACGGAGTTCCTGGATGCTCCGGTATCCAAGCTCTTGCAAAGAATGCAGCAAACTTTGCATCAGATATGAAACGAGATTAATGACAGATCCCTTATCCACAACCGTGCCAGTAACTCCCTGCGCTACTTTTATGCGATCTTCCGATGAAAGGTATCGTTTCCCGCCTCCTTTTTCCATCGCCTCATGAGATGCCATACCGCGGTACTTCTTGACTCGCACACCACCTTCATAAAAATATTCACCCGGCGATTCACTGGTGCCGGCAAGGAGACCACCCATCATGACGGTACTCGCCCCCAGCGCCAGCGCCTTTACGATATGTCCGATGTGGGCGATGCCACCATCGGCGATAACCGGAATATTGGCGTATTCTCGGGCAAACTTTGCCGTGTGATAGACTGCCGACCCTTGTGCCCTTCCAACCGCCAGGGTGTCCTGGGTTATACAGATTGAACCGCTGCCCATACCGATGCGAAGGGCATCAGCACCGGCGTCAATTAACGACTTACACTGGCTGACAGTAACAACATTTCCACCCACGATATCAATATGCGGATATTTCTTTTTGCTGTACCGGATCATATTAATCTGAAAAACAGAATTACCCTGGGATGAATCAATAACGATAACGTCGACACCAGCCTTTACCAATTCATCCAGGCGTTCTTTATCATCTTCCCGGGTAGAAAGGGCGGCGCCCACGATCAGTTGTTTATCCTTGCTCTTCGAAGCACAGGGAAAGTCTGCATTCTTCAGAAGATCAGTGCGGCTCATCAGGGACACGAGACGTCCCTGTTTATCCACAAGAGGAAGCTTGCCTTTCTTGCTTTCTCTAAGAATTCTGTTCCCTTCGGCAAGGGAAATGCCGGCTGGTGCAGTAACTAGCTGTGTGGTCATGACGTCTCTTACCTTCTTGGTTCGATCTGCTTCAAAATCGATATCCCGCTTTGTAACAATACCAACCAGTCTCGCGTTCAGGGTGCCGTCTTCAGTAATGGGGATCCCTGAAAAACCGTACGCTTCTTTGAGCGCATCGACATCTCGTATGGTATTGTTTGGACTAAGAACGACTGGCTCTGTAATAAATCCATTTTCATATCTCTTCACCCGGCGCACTTCCTTTGCCTGGCTCTCGATACTGTTATTATAGTGAATAACGCCCATTCCCCCCAGCATGGCCATGCTGATTGCCATTCTGGATTCGGTTACCGTGTCCATGGGTGAACTGATAACGGGTCTTTTGATCTTAATATTGCGGGTGAGGTATGTCTCAAGACTGATCTCATCGAGCGAAAAATCGATATAACCCGGAAGCAGAATAAAATCGTTATACGTAATACCGCCTTCATGTTCGAAAAATGTCTTTGCATCCAGTCCGTTTGACGACATAGGATTTATTTTATTACCTCCGATGAAAAAAACTGATCTTTTGTAAATTGCGCCGTATGAATTGCACTTGTGAATTTTTTGGTCAACCAACAACAGGAGCAAAGGACTGAGTATTTTTGGCGCAGATGTCCCCTGTTAAACAAATTCTTGAAACACTTCTCCTCGTGTTTCAGTTTGAACAAAATACTGTATTATCTCTTATCTACCACCCTTTTCAGCCCCTCTTTCGCAAGGAAGGGATCAAGGAGATAGTCAATGTTGTTGTTGCCTTATGATTTTTGTTTTATTTCAATCAGGTTACCGGAAAAATCCTTAAGAAAGTACACGGTCTTCTCCTTATGTTTTCCGACGATAATCTCCACATGAGACCGCTGCGCCTTCTCGGTTATCTCTGTAAAATTATCCAGCATCAGGCCGAAATGAATGAAATTTGGGTTGGCATGTTGAAAATCGGATATGAATACCTCAACCTTTAGACCAGGCTTTTCAAATACCAATACCTTGATTTCCTGAAAAAGAGAAAACAATTGCCCTGAAAGTTCTGGGGCCAGGAGCATTTCTCTTGTCTTTTCAAGGCCCAAAAAGTCCTGATAGAACTGTATCGCCTGCAATTCGTTCTTATTTGTTATACCAATGTGATTTAATTCCATGCCGTATTTTAGCTTTTCACTGTTCAATATGCAAGCACATGATTGGTGTCATTAGTTAAACTACTTGCCAAACGAATCCCCTTTAGAGGTTGTTTCGATAAAATCAACCCTAACGAGAATCTAGTCTCGATTATAATTATACCTAAATTCTGCAAATAAAACAGAGCGGTAGTATGCAACAATCCATAGCTATTGGACTTGATGTAATTGCAGTAGAGTTTTTCCTTCACTTTTTACGTGATGAAAAATTTTTCAAAAAAAGCTTCTACTCCAATGAACACAAGGTTCAAGCGATGTAAGGATAAATTCATTTGCAAAATTTAGGTTATAAAATAAAGTTATATACGACCTAAACCCAGCAACAACGGCGAAACCTTGCTGCTAGGTTTAGGTAATAGTATTTTCCCAGGAAAAGGCATTTTCAAGCCGGGCAATAATACTAACCGTCCGTGCCGCGTGGTCCGCAGGTTTGCTCATAACACTCACTATTACTACGCCTTCCCAAGACAGCACTTTTTATATTTCTTCCCACTTCCACACGGACAAGGTTCATTTCTGCCGATTTTAGGAGCATCCCTGAAAATAGTGTGCGTTTTTTGATTGTTTTGCGTGGTATCCCCTGAGGTATGGTAATCAACACCTTCATCCCGCCCGCTCCGTGGCAATTTTCCAAAGAAATTCCTTTTCCTTTCTTCCGCTTTAGCCCGTCTTTGATCAACGGCCTCTTTCCACTCTTCATACTCGGGGATTCTTTCTTCCATGATAGTGCATGCAATTATCAAATCCTCCTGCAAATCAGTTATAAAAGGCTCATAGATTTCATCAATTATAAGTTTGCGAACGATTTCCAATCCATCGTATGCAAAATTATTTAATAACGCCATGCCAAGCATTGTCCTGATTCCATAGTCCTCTTCTTTCTCTAAAAACGCAAGTGACCTTTTTACCGATAAGTCCGAATGAATGCGCCTAAAAATACCGGATGCGTAAGACCGAAAGTGTGAATCTGCGTCAGAAAACACATCAGACACTGCTTCAATAACGGAGTCAGTTCCAATCCTGGACAATGCGAACATACATTCTTCTGCCAGAAAATCGCTGTCAATTTTAAGTTTTTCGATGATAAGGGGAACGGCAGACGTTAATCGCATTTTACCGGCCAAAGCTACTATCAGAGGTGTCATCCATTTCGTCGGGTTATTCTCAAAATCTTTTATTTCTTCAGCAAGGCGAGAAACAATACGATCACAATATCTTTCTCCAACTCTTGACAGGGCTTCTATTATTTGAAACGCATAACCAAGATTAACCTCATTAATGTACCGTTTGGTTTTGTTTACATTGCAAAAATCTTCCAGGGCATTCCAGCAAACGTCGCCATCCCATAAAAGCATATCGATGCGTTTCATATTATTTTTCTTAAAATCAGCAGACAGGCCGCCGGACTCCATTATTTCAGCTTTGTGTTGAAGCAACATGCCAGGATCGGCTCCTGCCAAAACTCTGCTCAGGTTATAGAAATAATTGACCTGATCCATGTCCGCCTTGTTGATGTCTCTGCTTAATTCGTTCAGTGCCCAGTAAATAGTCTCATCGGTTTGTGGTAAACTGCTCGCACACCCAACGATTGAATACGAATGTTCCCATCCGTATTTTTCAATAGCGTCAATTACAACAGGCATGACACCCGTGTCGTTGCTAAATGAGTCTGAGAAATATTTTATGGCCACATACCTGACTTCTCTTTCAGGATGGAGAATGGCTTGCTTAACTTTGCTGTCTGGTAGTCTTGTCATCCTTTTCTCTTTTCCTTAAGTTATTTACCGGGAGGCACAAAAGGATCGAATCTTTATTGCCTACAATCGGCTTCAACTCTCTCTATAATCTGTTAAAGATGTCTGCTGCATTTAATTAGGCTGCCTTCGGCAGCGGCTTTTCATCTCCTCTCTAAAAAGAGGGATTGGGGGTGGGTAAGGCAGGAGCCAAAAGGTTGAAATTCCTATACATCAAGTTAGGTTTTCGGCGCCCTTCTCAATGTAGAGCGATGAGGCTCGTCGTCCTACAACCAATCATCCTCTGCACCAGAAAATCTGGACTAGTATACAGACATATTAATTACGAATTATATATTGTGGACAATTATAGTTATATCGCGCTGCAAAACAGTATTTATATGTTTCGTTATTAATATGTCTCTACACTAGATTGCTTCTCCGAGTCGCCGGATCCATATTTTTTGAAGCGGGTCGAGATTTCCCGCATCTCCGGCTCGCAGGGCTTCAAGATATTCACGACGCATCTCAGGTTCCGTTGGTGCGGTCTCAACAGGGGGCAGGGCAAGCTTGTAAAGAAGTGCGGCGAGCGCCAGGCGGCCAATGCGACCGTTGAAATCTTTGAAGGGGTGAACCCATTGAAATCGCCAGTCCACCCAAGCAAGAAACGCTGCTATATCAGGCAGATTGCCTTCGTCCACATGTCGCAACCGCTCGGCCAAATCATCGCAGAAAGAGTGCACGAGAAGCGGCACTTTATAATAAGCCGGAGGTTCCAGCGTTCCAACCATCACGTTCGTTGTACGAAATCGGCCAGCCCATTCAGGGAAGAGGTGTCCGGCAAGCTCCTGATGTTTCCGGCAAAGCCACTCGGGTGTGATGATGATCTCGTGCGGTGGGGTCTTTAAAAGCCGTGCAAGAATCTGTGCTAGTGAGACGGCAAGCTTTTCTGAGACTTCCGGATAGGTAAGCGCGCCTTCAACAGTCTCAAACGACCTGGTTGATCCTAACTGCCCTGCTTCTTCGCCCATTGGTCTAACAGAATTTTAAGACGAGACACCGTAATCGGTTCACCTTCGAATGTCATTGATTGGGCCACTCGCTCCAGCATAACTTCCCGATGGGCATCGACAACCGTGCCAGGTGTTTTGTGCTGTGCCCGCCACAGACGAAACTTGCTTGCCAACACATTAAGATCAATGGGATCGCCACTATTTGCTGCCATAGCGGTATTCTTGCATGGATTCGGGCTTCAGGCAATCACTTTCCTTTCGCGGAGAGACCGACTACATGACATCGATGATAGAAAATTACCTTTTACACGCCGAGATAACAAAAAAATAATGTTAAAGAAAAAGGAAAAAAATTGCAAGCTTTTTCAATCTTTTTCCTTTAAGATATAGTTTAATTTGATTATTCACTGGTTTCAAGGCAATCCCGTTAGATTGACTGATGAACGATAATCTTTTTTTGCAAGTTTCCACAACCCTCTTTACCCCTTTTTCTACGGGGACATTGAGTCGCGGCTGTGTGCGTTATACCTGTACAATCACGGCAAAAAGACGGAGCGAATCATGATACGTTTTTCAAGGAGTGGTGATATGCCAAAAATCAGGCAAACAAAATGTGTTTTTCCGTTCTTGTTCATTTTGTTCATGATAACAATATCTACTCTCTGGGCCAAAGAGTATCGCGAAGATAAAATTCTCAGCCACAATATAGAAATTGAGCTGTATCTGAATGAGCACAAGCTCATGGCCGTTGACCATATGCGGGTTCAAGCAAGGAATGAGGAAAGGTTTTCGTGTCTTATCAATGGGGCATTCCAGGTACTGTCCGTTGGCTCATCAAACAGGAAATTAGCTTTCAAAACTATCCGTAAGGGAGACGGTTATTTTCTGGAGATTACAATACCGTCGGATTTGAGGCAGGCCGACAGCGTGGTTCTGGATATTGCATATGAGGGGCATCTTTTTGAAAAGCCAGCCTCGTTGGAACTGGAGGACGTTGGCGGGGTGACGGGTATTATTGACGAAGCTGGGGTTTACCTGAGTCCTGCATGCCTGTGGTATCCGGATACCACAGGTTCTCTGGCGGCTTTTACCGTAACCGTTACGACTCCGGAAGGATATGAGGCTGTAACGCTGGGTGCGCTGATAAGCAGGAGATCGGTTGACGGCAAGACGTATACCACCTGGGAAGAAAAGAACGTGTCAGAGGGATGCGAGCTTGTGGCCGGAAGATATACCGTGACGAGTGTTAATCACAACGGTATTGATATATACGCTTATTTTTTCCCCGAAGAACAAGGCCTTGTGGAAACCTATGTCAATGCCACAAAGCGTTATCTGGATATGTACCAAAAGCTCCTGGGCGATTATCCGTACAAAAAGTTTGCTATCGTGGAAAATTTCTTCCAGACAGGATACGGAATGCCTTCGTTTACCCTGCTGGGGAATAGCGTAGTAAAAATGCCTTTCATCGTGGATACCTCCCTGGGCCATGAGATATTGCACAATTGGTGGGGCAACTCCGTCTTTGTGGACGAATCTCAGGGGAACTGGTGTGAAGGACTGACCACCTATATGGCGGATTATTATTATAAGGAACTCAAGGATAACGCCTCCGCCGAAGAGTATCGCAATGATATATGCAGAAAGTACACCAATTACGTTACGGGGAAAAACGATTTTCCCTTAAAAAATTTCATTGGCAGGAGAGATCAGGCAACCAGGGCTATTGGATACGGGAAGACCGCAATGGTCTTCCATATGCTGAGGCGGATGGTGGGCGATGAGGTGTTTTACCAATCTCTGAGAAGCCTTTACCGGGGCCATATCTGGAAAAAGGCGGGCTGGAAAGACATCCGGCGCGTGTTTGAAGATGCCGGAAAAAGAGACCTGTCCTGGTTCTTTGAACAGTGGATTAACCAGGCGGGCGCTCCTTTTCTTACATTGGGGAAAACGGAGGTTGAAAAGGTCAAAGATGGCTGGGTGACCAGGATGGAGGTCATTCAGAAAGATCATGCCTATCAGATCTCCCTGCCGGTACACCTGGAGCTTGCTGAGGGAAATTATCATACGATTGTGGAGGTAAAGGGGCAGTCAGAAATCATTTCGATTCAGACACAATCTGAACCGCAATCCCTTGCAATAGACCCGCACTACGAGGTGTTCAGGCGTCTCCACATTGAGGAAATTCCGACAACCATAGATTTCGTTTTGGGAGACGATGAAACGGTTGTCGTGTATCCGACAAGCGGTGAACGGTCTTTGCAGGAAGCATACAAGAATCTTGCGGAATCCTTTGTAACCAAAAAGAGCCTTGTAAAGCCGGATACCGGGATTACGGAGGCTGAAATCACCCAAAAAAGCCTGTTCATTTTAGGCGGGCCGACAGAAAACAAGCTTACGAAGAGACTCATGAAAAATTTGCCAGAGGATTTCTCGTTTGGAGAAGGGACATTTGTGGTGAACAAGGTAAGGTATCAGGAAAAGGGTAACGCCGTCCTCGTAAGCTCCAGAAATGCCAGGAACAAGACCAAAGGCGTCATCTTCTTTGCCGGACTCAGTGCAGATGCGATTGCCAAGACCGGATTTAAAATCCCTCATTATGGAAAGTATAGCTACCTGGCCTTTACTGATGGAAAGAACATTGACAAGGGAGTCTTTGCAGTGACGGACAGTCCGCTTCGGCGATCTTTCCGTAAATAGGCGCATCGCATCGGAAAGAGGCGTTTAATTTTTGCAGCCAGCGTTATATTATGAAAACATCGTTTCATTCATGAAATTGCCCGGAGGACACCCTTCAGGAAAAACCCATGGGTATATAAATATTTAAGTACAAATGAAATTTATTACTTAGAAGATATTTTCTTCTTTTTCTATTTTTCTCATAAGTAGGAACAGTTTTTGTCATTAGTCAGTAAACTTTATTATTTGTATAAACCACATTTATTAAATAGGCCTTCGGCAACTTTGTTTACGGTCACACGTAGGGGCGAAGCATTTGCTGTCCAGGATACAAGATGACATTCAAATTTGATATCAGCAAATGCTTCGCCCCTACAATAAACATTGAAATTCCCATACGTTTAAATTAGATTCTTCGTTTCGCTCGGAATAACAAACGGTATCACTCTCCGTAAGTAAAACGGGCGGCGACTCTTAACCTTTAAACTTTTCTTAACCTTAAATTTTATGAAACAAACACGCTTTTTTATTATCCTTTTTGCATTTTTCTGTTGTAATTTCGTACCTTCAAAGGCTATACTAGCCGGGAAAAATTATACCGAGAAAGAAGTTACCGATGGTGGTACGGTTATTGGCCATGTTAAATATAGGGGTGAGTTGACAGCTGTGGGACTAAATCTTTATCGTGATTGGGAATTATCTGACACCTCGAAAGCCACTTCTGAAAAACTGATCTTTAGCAAGATAAATAACGGGTTGAAAAACGCCGTTGTTTCTCTTCCCAATATTAGCCAGGGGAAGAAAAAGGCACTACCTGTAATCCGTCCCATAATAGACCAGCAAAACAATTATTTTATTCCTCATGTAATTGCGATTGTGTCAGGCACCACGGTTGATTTCCTCAATGGCGACGAGGAACTGCATAATATTCATACCAGGTCAACCAGGAATCAGCCTTTTAACCTGGGCACCACGTACAAACAGCGGATATCAAAAAAATTTGATTACCCGGAAATTATTAAGGTAACGTGCGATCTTCATAAAAACGCGTCCGCATGGATTGTCGTCCTTGACCACCCCTATTTTGATATGACCGATAGAAACGGCTATTTTGAAATTTGTGATATCCCGCCCGGAACTTATACATTCCAGGTATGGCATGAAGAGTTAGGAAATTTAGAAAAGGAGGTAACGGTACAGCCGAAAGAAACCACAACAATAGAATTTGTTTACCATGAGAAATGAAGAGGCACGTGTATTGAAAAGGAGAATGTGTTGGAGTTTATAACAATGGCAATCGGAAAGGAGGATAGGCGATATGAAACCTAAGGTCTTATTGGATAAGGTTGGCTTTTGGTGTGCTACGACGGTAACAAGCGCAGCGCTGATGCTGAGTATAGCGCCGGTGACTGCCAGCGCAGTTACTATACCAACAGAGGTTACCGATTTAGGTAAGGATACCTATAAAAAGTATTGTAGTCCCTGTCATGGTGAGGAGGGCAAGGGAGACGGGCCTCTTGCACGGTCGATGCTTCCCAAGCCACGCGATTTTACGAGAGGCGCTTACAAATTCAGAACTACGCCGAGTGGTTCACTTCCTACGGACGAGGATATTTACCGTACGATTTCTTATGGAGTGCCGAATTCTACCATGATTCCCTGGGACATCTTAACGGAGGAACAACGGGTATCGGTAATTCCCGTCCTGAAGAGTTTTTCTGAGGCGTTTGAAGTCAGGAAACCCGACGCACCGGTTACCGTCGGTTTGCCGCTCAGACCCACAGAAAGAGCGCTTGCAGAGGGAAAGAAGATTTACGAGGAAAAACTGGAGTGCTGGAAGTGTCATGGCGTTGAAGGCCGTGGAGACGGTCCCAGCGCAGCCGAACAGGAAGACGACTTTGGATACCCGATAAAACCGTTTGATTTTACGACGGGAAAGTTTAAAGGCGGAAATTCTGCCCAGGATGTTTATCTCAGATTTACCACGGGGTTGAACGGTACTCCCATGCCGTCTTTTGCCAAGGAACTTACCGATGAACAAAGATGGTGTTTGACTTATTATGTAATGTCGCTCGTGAAACCAGAAGAAACGAAAAAATAAAAAGCATCTAATACCTATGGAGGTGAATGAAATGAAAAAATTTGGAATAGGGTTGTGTCTGTCTGCGATGCTGTTTACTTCTGTGGCGTGGGCAGCCGAACAACCACTCAAGAAGGAAACGCCGCCGGACCTGTATGAAGGAACGCCCGATTGGTACCGGGCAGTGTATAAAGATAACGTTGGACTCCGCGAGGGTTCCGGACCATTTAAAGATTATTTCAAACCGCAGATGCTGGATATGTACTGGCAGCCAAACCGGCACTACGAACCCATGAAAAACCTGGATCACTCGATCTTTATTGAAAAAGAAAGAAGGGATTTGTGCGTAACATGCCATGAGGAAGCAACGCCGGGGGTTGTGAGAGACTGGAGAAGTTCTGGTCACAAGAATCCCAAGAGCACTCCTTATCTGTCTGCAAGAACGTCTGAAATTGAAAAGCGCACCAACAGGATTCTCAATGAAGTTCATTGTTTCGATTGCCATGCTGACACGAAAACCAAACAGATCAGAATGCCAACCGGTGAGGTATGCGGCGAATGTCACAGGCCGCAGTTTGACGATTTCCTGCGCGAGAGAGAAGTGGGACGCCCAAATCATGTCCAGTCATGGGAGGCAAATACCATTGTGCCCTGGTATGCAGAGGCTGCACGAAGGGGTTATCTGTATGGCCAACATGGTTGCGACTTATGTCATTCCGGTGCAGAAAAATGTGACGTATGCCACACCCGGCACAAGTTCAGCGCCGCGGAAGGCAGACAGCCAGAGGCCTGTATAACCTGCCACATGGGTCCTGATCATCCCGATGCAGAATCCTATGGAGAGTCAAAGCACGGGGTAATTTATCATAAGGAAGAAGAGCATTTTGATTTCACCAGGCCATTGTCAGAAGTGAGGCCAGGCAAGGACTATCGCACCCCAACGTGCCAGTTTTGCCACATGTATGAAAAGCATGGCCGGTTTATTCACAATCCGGTCATGAAGGGTATCTGGCGTATGGGTACGATACCGCCCAAGAATCTGGAATATACTTCTTCTCTGAAGGATTATCCGTATGGGATTAAGATTATTTCAGATAAAATCGATATCTATTCGGAAGAAAACGTTGCCAAGAGGTCATATTGGTTGGAGGTCTGCGCTAAGTGCCACAGCGACCGTTTTGCCGATACCTATCTGAAATCGCTGGATGAGTTTATGTTCCAGGCGCACACCCTGGCAGACAGGGCGCAGAAGATCGTTGAAGACTTGATTGCCGACGGCTACCTCTATCCCAGCGCCGCAGATAGGGATCCGTATCCTTTAAGCGACGGGATTGAGAAACAGCTGAGTCCGGCATTCCTTGGAGAACCCATTTATAACGCCTTTAAAACACTGAAGGGCAAGTTCCCGGTCGTAGGGCCGATATTGGGTGTTTATGGTATGTTCTTGCAGCAGCAGGACAATCCGTCTAATATCGAAAACATGTACAACCGGTTATGGTTCTGGTATAAACTCCAGGGTTACAAGGGCACTGCGCACGTCCAGCAGGATGTATCCTGGTGGTGGGGTCAGGCGCCTATGATGATGGAGTTTACAAAGATCCAGTCAGAGGCAGCAAGACTGCGTCGGGAGGGAAGGATAGAGAAGGTAACTCTGACAAAATAGCAGCTGAGCCGCACGGTAGTAAATACGTTGAGCTCGATTCATAAAAAAAGCCCATGATATTCATTATCATGGGCTTTTTTGTTTGGTTAAGGGCGCGCGATGCCTGCCCGTGTGCTGATCCTCCTATAGATGTACCAAATATTTCCCCATGGCGATGAGAAGGCCTTAGAAGCCTGTCAGTTAACCTGGCAGGTAGAGCATTTCAAATGATACATGTTGGTAACGGTATCATACGTTCTCCTGGATGATAGAATTTCGTCGAGCTTGTTGTGAAGTATATTGCCAACGGTATCATATTGATAGCAAGAATAGACATCCCCATTCGCTGCGATCCTAATACCCGTGAAACCGATTATGCAATATTTTGCCTGGGGTAAACATTCGTTACAAAGCTAATCTCGCCTCAATTTAACTCTATTGACTCTATATACAATTCTTTTTCTGTAGATTTTGTGAGATTCACTTTGAAAATTATACCGCGAACGCCAACGGCTATCGGTCTATCAAAGAAACGCCGTAAACCAATCGCAGTATCCGAGGCAGATACCACATTAACAGACCCACCCGGCACCGACTGATTTCCCAAGTTTTTGTTATACTCATTGATTTTCTTTGCTAGTGCAAACGCATCATCTTCTTCTTTTATCTCTATATTCTCAGCGATAGTCCGTCCTTCTGTGTCTTCTTTAATGGGAGAAGTTTCGGTTATTTTCGATTTTTTAGATGCTCCAATCTTTGTTAGCCTGTCTAATTCCTTCAGCATCTTTGTTGTGATTGGCTGAACATTTGCGGCGCCACCTCCAAACCTTCTTTTGCGAATATTCATGTCGATTGCCCTGGCATAATACACTTCATTAATTACCGCTATCCATAGGAAATCGCGATAGGCAATTAGACCTTTTTTATCCCCAAGTATTATCTTGGCTGCTTCATCAAATTGTGACTTGGCCAACTTCAAAGTTATATAGTTTATACCAGCAATTCCTTGAAATCTATTGACAGTGTCCGTTAAATTATAAACATACGGTTTGAGAATAAAATTATTTTCTTTCCCAAGTTCTATTGAATTAGTTTCAAAGAAAGTCTTTGTAAGTAGCTTTGCAGGAATAGCATAAGACTCCGCAGAGGGAATTTTCAAAGAAACCTGTCCGATTTTATTAAATGAAAATCCTAGGGCAACATTTAAATATTCAATCGGGACTAATGCATTTACATCGGCTTGAGTAATATTGGTAACTGAAAATTCAGGAAAAGCCACTTGCCTTAAACGGTTACAATCACCATCATTAAAAACATCCTTATTACCTATTACAACCGGCATTATAGAAACATCCGTTAAGTGTGCTTGATCCTTGGAAATGGCGTTTTTTATGGCCTCCGTTGTGCTCGGAAACGAAAAACGATTTTTATAAAAATCATTTGCCAATGTTGACGTACCATACATGAGTTTTAGTTCATAGAGAACATTGGTAACCCAAATCCCCGTTTTGCCTAATCCCCCTATATCTTCAATTAGCTTAGTTTCATATGGATGTGTTGGAAGCAGCCAAATGTCTCCCACCTGCACATCTTCACGGGGAGGAAAGACGGGAAAAATACCTTCTTCGGACATGGTTCTTGTCCACTCTTTATATACCACTCCACTCTTAAATTCCCGGGAACTACATCCCAAGAATCCCACAACCGTTACCAGAAAGAACGGTAAAGTGATTTTTTTCGTAGCTCGAAAAGCGTTCCTAATGTCCTGCTTCAAAATCATTGGCTTCTTCATAATATTCTCCATTTCTTAAAATATTCGTTTAGTTTCTTCTATGATGATAAATCAATTTTTCCCCAAGTGAGTCAGGTTTGCATAATCGTCCATCCTTGTTTATTACGATAATATGCCTTTTGATATTTGGAGTTAACTCTGGATAAATTTCTTCACAAAGTTTTCCTATGGACAACGGTAGCCTGAATTCGCTTTCATCAAAGTCTAACCGATTAACGTTTCTTGAATTTTCCTCACAAAATGCGTCATTACCTGTATTACCATGATACTCGACTTGGTCCGAATAGCAGGGCGTTATGAAACACGAATACAGATTCATTATGAAAACGGGAAACACTAAAAGAACCGGTAGTAATTGATATCTTAAAAATGGTCGATTTAATCGATATCTCATAATTTTTGAATTCCCTCTGTGCCAAAACACCTTCGATCCAAAAAATTCTCATGAAATAAAAAAAGCCTTACTGCAAAGATTTTTCAAAACATCTTCGGCAGTAAGGCTGTCTTTATTCCTGGGGATCGTGTTTTCTAAACCACTTCCGTGTCGGCTTAAAGATCCACTACTTTGCGCC
>WBZY01001113.1_pt1 | contig 15309 bp, 22 predicted proteins | sample 5204191 | NCBI WGS metagenome assembly WBZY01 (sample SAMN12344363, study PRJNA552823) | activated sludge metagenome | biome: Activated sludge suspended growth; feature: Anammox Sidestream; material: Wastewater; isolation source: activated sludge from anammox sidestream of wastewater treatment...
ATAACAGCACCATCGTGACCAAGTTCATCAACGGCATGATGTGGGCTGGCAAAAAGACCGTGGCCGAGCAGATCTTTTACGGCGCGATGGACAAGATCGCCGAAAAAACGGGCGAAGAGCCGCTGAAGGTCTTTAAGAAAGCTCTCGATGCGGTCGCTCCCGCGCTTGAGGTTAAGTCGCGGCGTATCGGTGGTGCGACCTATCAGGTGCCGCTTGAAGTATCGAAGGACAGGCGCAACACGCTGGCGATCCGTTGGATCGTCTCGAACGCCCGCAACCGCAGCGAAAAGACGATGACCGACAGACTGGTCGGCGAATTGCTTGATTCACAAGCAGGCCGCGGCGGTGCGATGAAGAAACGCGAGGACGTTCATCGCATGGCGGAGGCCAATAAGGCTTTTGCGCATTACAGGTTTTAGGAAGATTTAACCACCGAGGTCACAGAGAGCACCGAGAATATCTTTTCGAATCCTCTGTGAGCTCTGTGTTCTCTGTGGTGAAAATTATCAATGGCTAACATTAGCTTAGACAAATATAGAAATATCGGGATCATGGCCCACATTGACGCGGGCAAGACCACGACGACCGAGCGCGTGCTGTTTTACACGGGCGTCTCGCATAAGATCGGCGAGGTCCACGAAGGCACCGCGACCATGGACTGGATGGAGCAGGAGCAAGAGCGCGGCATCACGATCACGTCCGCCGCGACGACCTGTTTCTGGAAGCGAAATGGTGTCGAGCATCGTATCAATATCATCGATACACCCGGCCACGTCGATTTTACGATGGAAGTTGAACGCTCCCTTCGTGTCCTTGACGGGGCCGTTGCCGTTTTTGACGGCGTCGCGGGCGTCGAACCCCAGTCGGAGACGGTGTGGCGTCAGGCAGATAAATACGGCGTGCCAAGGATCTGCTTTATCAACAAACTGGACCGCGCAGGAGCCTCGTTCGAAAGAAGTTTTGATTCGATCCTGAAGCGGCTTGGTGCTAATGCGGTCGCGTTGCAGATCCCGATCGGCGAAGAGGACAAGCTGAAGGGCGTTGTCGATCTGATCGCAATGAAAGGGCTTGTCTGGAACGACGAAAGCAAAGGCGCTGAGTATGATGTCGTGGACATTCCGGCCGATCTCGTTGACAAGGCGAAAGAATGGCGCGAAAAGCTGGTCGAGGCGATCTCGAGTATCGATGACGACCTGATGGTCAAGTTTCTCGAAGGCGAAGAGATATCAGAGGAGGAACTTCGCAAGGCCCTCAGGAAAGGCACGATCGAATTGAAGATCGTACCGGTCGTGACAGGCTCGGCGTTCAAGAATAAAGGCGTTCAAACCTTGCTCGACGCGGTTGTCGATTATCTCCCGTCGCCGCTTGATATTCCCGCCGTTGAAGGCACAAATCCGAAAACGGACGAAGTTGAGACCCGTGCGGCCGATGCCAAAGAGCCGTTCTCGGGCCTCGTTTTCAAGCTGATGGCCGATAAACATCTCGGACAGCTTGCATTCGTCAGGATCTATTCGGGCACCGTTGCTTCCGGATCATACGTTTACAACACGATCAAGAATACGAAAGAGCGCGTCGGCCGCCTGATGCTGATGCACGCCAATAAGCGTGAAGACCTTGAAAAGGCGAGCGCCGGCGAGATCGTTGCGATCGGCGGAATGAAGAATGTGACCACGGGCGACACGATCTCGGCCGAGGACAAGCACATCATTCTTGAGTCGATGGAATTCCCCGATCCGGTCGTCCGCGTCGCGGTGGAGCCGAAAACGCGTGCCGATCAGGACAAGATGGGCATTGCGCTGAATCGATTGGCACAGGAAGATCCGTCGTTCCAGGTTTCGACCGATCATGAGACGGGACAAACCATCATCGCCGGTATGGGCGAACTTCACCTTGAGATCATTGTCGACAGAATGAAGCGCGAGTTCGGCGTTGAAGCTAATGTGGGCAAACCGCAGGTCGCGTATCGCGAGACGATCACGATCGGAGCACCGGGCAAGGAAGTTTTCAAGAAGCAGTCGGGCGGCCGCGGACAATTCGGCCACGTTGAGCTTGAGATCGAACCGGCACCGGGCGAAGGCTTTGTGTTCGAAGACAAGATCACGGGCGGAGCCATTCCGCGCCAGTTCATCAAGCCGGTGAGCGAAGGCATCCAGGACGCGATGCGACGCGGATTCCTGGCCGGGTACGAATTGGTCGATATCAAGGCGTCGCTTGTTTTCGGTTCGTATCACGAGGTCGATTCGGACGAGCGTTCGTTCCATATCGCGGGCAGCCTGGCGTTTCAGGATGCGGTCAAGAAAGCAAAGCCGATCCTTCTCGAACCGATCATGAAGGTCGAGGTGGTGACGCCGGAAGAGTATATGGGTTCGGTCAATGGCGACCTCAACCGCCGCCGCGGCCAGATCGAAAAAATGGAGCCGCGTCCGGGCAATGTTTCGGTGGTGACGGCGTTCGTGCCGCTTTCGGAGATGTTCGGTTATACGACCGATCTTCGTTCGGCCACGCAGGGCCGGGCGACAAGCTCGATGCACTTTGAGCGGTATGCAGAAGCTCCTCGGAACGTCGCGGAAGAGATCATTGCGAAAGTGAAGGGAGCAAGCAGCTAGGAATTGAATTTCAAATTTGATATTTCGGATCTGAGATCAGGAGAAACTAACAGATGAGCAAGGAAAAATTCGACCGTTCGAAGCCGCACGTGAACATAGGGACGATCGGGCACGTTGATCACGGGAAGACGACATTGACGGCAGCGATAACGAAGGTATTGGCGAAGCACAATCCGAAGATCACGGTACGGGCGTTCGATTCGATCGACAACGCGCCTGAAGAGAAGGCACGCGGCATCACGATCGCGACGGCACACGTTGAATACGAGACGGCGAACCGCCACTACGCACACGTTGACTGTCCGGGCCACGCCGATTATGTAAAGAACATGATCACGGGAGCGGCACAGATGGACGGAGCGATCCTTGTTGTGGCGGCGACGGACGGCCCGATGCCGCAGACACGCGAGCACATTCTGCTTGCACGTCAGGTGGGCGTTCCGGCGATGGTCGTGTTTATGAACAAGGTGGATATGGTCGATGACGCCGAACTGCTCGAACTGGTTGAGATGGAGATCAGGGAGCTTCTGTCGAGCTATGAGTTCCCGGGCGACGATATTCCTGTTGTTCAGGGCAGTGCTTTGAAGGCACTGGAAGGCGATGCGGCATGGGAAGGAAAGATCGACGAATTGATGCAGGCGGTGGATGATTACATTCCGACACCTGCCCGCGAGACGGACAAGCCGTTCCTTATGCCGGTTGAGGATATCTTCACGATCCAGGGGCGTGGGACAGTGGCGACGGGACGTATCGAGCGAGGCCAGATCAACGTCAACGAACCAGTCGAGATCGTCGGTATCAGGGAGACACGGAACTCAGTTGTGACAGGCGTCGAGATGTTCAAGAAGCTCCTTGATTCAGGAATGGCCGGAGATAACGTCGGGCTGCTGTTAAGAGGCGTCGAGCGAAAAGAGATCGAACGCGGACAGGTCATCGCCAAGCCGGGCTCGATCACGCCGCACACGAAGTTCAAGGCCGAGGCCTATGTTCTGACAAAGGAAGAAGGCGGCCGGCACACGCCGTTCTTTACGGGCTACCGTCCGCAGTTCTATTTCCGTACAACGGACGTGACGGGAGTTGCGCATCTTCCGGCCGGCGTTGAGATGGTGATGCCTGGCGACAACATCCAGATGGAGATCGAGCTTATCTCGCCGATCGCAATGGAGAAAGGCCTCCGCTTCGCCATCCGTGAAGGCGGCCGAACGGTCGGCGCCGGTACCGTTACCGAGATCGTGGAATAAAGGCTTGGAGTCCCGGCTTTAGCCGGCAGCCGCCTAAAGGCGGGACTCCGAACGCAAGAATATGTTAAACGAGAAAATTCGCATCAAGCTGAAGGCCTACGATCATCGCGTACTAGACCAGTCCACGCAAGAGATCGTCGACACGGCGAAACGCACGGGCGCCAGGATCGCGGGGCCGATCCCGCTTCCGACTATCAAGAATAAGTGGACCGTTTTGCGATCGCCCCACGTTGACAAGAAGTCGCGTGAGCAGTTTGAGATCAGAACGCACAAACGGCTGATGGATATTCTTGACCCGACGGCTGAGACGGTCGAGGCACTTATGAAACTTGACCTCCCGGCCGGTGTAGATGTCGAGATCAAGGCGTTTGGCAAGAATTAGCTGGGAGTCGCTGCATTAGCAGGCTTCTCGGCTACGGACGGGCCGTCTGAAGGCGGTACTCCGAGCGAAGAAACGGACGGGCCGGGTACTCCGAACGAAGAAGCGGGTAGGCCGCGTGATGGCGGTGCCCCGAACGAAGAATATGATCAGCGGAATCATTGGTAGAAAACTTGGCATGACGCAGCTTTTTGCTGAGGACGGCACTGTCACGCCGGTCACTGTGATAAAAGCAGGGCCGTGTGTTGTCGTCCAGACAAAAAGCTCGAGCGGTGCCGATGGTTATAACGCGGTGCAGCTCGGTCTTGTTGAAGACAAGGCGATCAAGCTCAAGAACGTTTCGAAACCGCTTCGCGGCCACTTTGAGAAAACGGGCGGCGGTATTCCGCCGACACGGATACTCAGGGAGATCCGGCTGACGGCTGAGCCGGAAGCTGCGGTTGGCGATCAGGTCAAAGTCGATATGTTCGCGGATGGCGACAAGATCGAGGTCGTCGGCAGGTCCAAGGGCCGTGGTTTCGCCGGAACGGTCAAGCGACACAACTTCAACCGCGGGCCGGAGACGCACGGTTCGATGAACGTCCGCTCGCCTGGTTCGATCGGCCAGTCCGCATACCCGTCGCGGGTGATCAAAGGCACGCGGTCGTCCGGGCACATGGGTGACGCCCAAGTTACGGTGAAAGGCCTGACCGTTGCCCGGGTTGATGCTGAGAATAATTTGCTGATGGTCCGCGGAGCAGTTCCGGGAGCGAACGGAAGCCTTGTGGTTGTAAGGAAGTCTTAAGAATAATTGTTAATTATCAATTGGTAATTATTAATTCGGAGATTGAGTTTATGCCTACCGTAAAGGTTCGCAATTTGAAGAATAAGGAAGTTGGCGATGTCGAGCTGCTGGATGCCGTCTTCGGTGTTGAGCTGAACGAGGCGTTGATCCATGCGGCTGTCGTCAATTTTCAGGCGAACGGCCGACAGGGAACGAGTGCGACCAAGACGCGCGGAAACGTTTCCGGTTCGGGCCGCAAGCTTTGGAAGCAGAAAGGAACCGGGCGTGCGCGTATCGCATCGCTGCGTTCTCCGCTTTGGAAAGGTGGTGGCAACGTACACGGCCCGCAGCCGCGCGACTGGTCATACCAGATGCCAAAGAAAATGCGCCGCGGAGCACTGCGGTCGGCATTGTCGGAAAGGCTGCGTGAAGGAAATCTGATCGTGATCGATGAATTTACCTTTGCGAATGCGAAGACAAAGGAGTTTCTAGCAGCGATCGCGGAGCTGAAGCTTTCGGATGATAAGCAGAAAAAGGTGAAGACGCTGATCGTTGATTCGCTTGATAATGCGAACCTCGTGCTTTCGTCAAGGAACGTCGAGAAAACGAAGGTGACGAACAGCTTCGGGCTGAATATTTACGACATCCTTTATCACGAAAAACTCCTTATCTCGAAGTCTGCAATTGCGGAATTGAACGAATTGCTTGACCCGAAACGGGAGGGCACGAAGGAAAAGGAAACGGCTCCAGTGAAGGAAGCAAAGGCGAAAAAAGCCGCAAAGGCTGACGACGCTCCGACGGCAGAGGAACCGGCTCCGAAGGCGGCAAAAGCAAAGCCGGAAGCGACTGAAGACGTAAAGGCCGAAAAGCCCGTGAAAAAGGAGGCTGCTCCAAAGGCTGAAAAAGCTCCGAAAGTCAAAAAGGAAGAAGTTCCTGAAGGTGTGAAGGCCGCGGAGAAGGAGGCTGGCGAAAATGAGTAAAGCGACTGTTTGGGATATTTTGAAATCGCCGGTCGTCACGGAAAAAAGCGTGATCCTGAAAGAGGATTCGACCGAAGAGGACAATGGCCACAAGGCCGGCCAGGTGCTGACCTTCCGAGTCGAACGCACCGCCGGCAAAAAGGACATCAAGCAGGCCGTTGAGGAGATCTTTAATGTAAAGGTTTCGTCGGTCCGCACGGTCAACTACGAAGGTAAGGAAAAGCGTCGCGGCCGTCAGGTCGGACGCAGGCCGAACTGGAAGAAGGCCTACGTCACGCTGAAGAAGGGCGAGCCGATGGTGGATTACGCGGAAGCCATCTAATGGAGAATTGATAATGGAAAATGGAGAATGCGGAGGCGGTCCATCATCAATTATCAATTGTCCACTGATTGAATTATGGGAATCAAGAGATTAAAACCGACATCACCGGCACGACGGTATCAGACATATCTGACCCGCGACGAGTTGACGCCGGGAGCAGTACCCGAAAAATCACTGCTCGAACCGAAGAAGAGGATATCGGGACGCAACAGCGATGGCCGAATAACGATCCGGCGCCGGGGCGGAGGCCACAAGCGTTTCTATCGAGTGATCGATTTCAAACGCGATAAGGCCGGTATTCCGGGCCGCGTCTCGCAGATCGAATACGATCCGAACCGTTCGGCTCACATTGCGCTCATCACGTATCTCGACGGTGAGAAGCGTTACATAATCGCACCGCTTGGTTTGAAGGTGGGCACGTCGATCCTCAGCGGCGAAGAGGCCGATATTCTTCCGGGCAACGCACTTCCGATCAAGAATATTCCGCTTGGGACGGAAGTTCACAATGTTGAGCTTCGACCTGGAAAGGGCGGCCAGCTTGTACGTTCGGCCGGCGGCTTTGCGCAGATCGTTGCTAAGGACGGCGATCACGCACAGCTTCGTATGCCTTCGGGTGAAGTTCGAAAGGTGCCGGTGGTCTGCTACGCGACCGTTGGCCAGGTTGGCAACACCGAGCACGAAAATGTCTCGCTTGGCAAGGCCGGCCGGAATCGATGGAAAGGAAAAAGGCCAAAGGTGCGCGGCGTGGCGATGAACCCGGTCGATCACCCGCACGGCGGCGGCGAAGGCAAAACCTCCGGCGGACGGCATCCGGTTACGCCGTGGGGTCAGCCGACGCGCGGTTACAAGACGCGGCGGAACAAGCGCACGAGCAATATGATCGTGAAAGATAGAAGGAGAAAATAATGAATGACGAATGATGAATGATGAATTGAAAGCTCATTCTCCGTTCTGAATTCTTAAATTGGAATTATGCCTCGTTCATTAAAGAAAGGTCCTTTTATCGACCTGAGTGTACAAAAGACGCTTCAGCGGATCCTGAGCGGTGGAGCGAAGCCGCCGGCGATCAAGACCTGGTCGCGTCGTTCAACGATCACGCCGGACATGGTCGGGCTGACCTTTGGCGTCCACAATGGAAAGCGCCACATCCCGGTTTTCGTTACCGAGAATATGGTCGGCCATAAGCTGGGCGAATTCTCGCCGACCCGGATATTCAAGGGACATCCGGGGACGAAGGCCGAGAAGATGGCGAAACGCAAATAGTTTTGGACTCTGGATCTTGGATATTTGATTCCCTTGCCGCAGTCGGCCGATCCAAGATCGAGGATCCAAGATCCAAACTTGGAATATGGAAGCGATAGCTAAAACAAGAAATTTGAAGGGCAGCCCTCGGAAAGCACGGCTGGTGATCGATTTGATCCGGGGCCGGAATGTATCCCAGGCATTGTCGATATTGAGGTTCACCGACAAGCGGGCGGCCGATCCGATCACGAAGACACTGCGATCGGCGATCGCCAACGCGACGTACAAGGCCGAGCAGGAGAACATTGCCATCGATCCGGATGATCTTTGGGTAAAAGCTTGCTTCGTCGATATGGGGCCGCACAAGAATCGCCGCCGAATGCGTCCGGCGCCGCAGGGCCGTGCCTATCGCGAACAGCGGCATTATTGCCATATCACGATCGAGGTCTCGAGCGAAGCAAAGCCGAAGACCGAGAAAGAATTGAAGGCGGAGGCCGCGAAGGCAAAACGCGCCGCAGAAGGCGCACCGAAAAAGAAGGCTGCTGCGAAGAAGGCGGAGGCGCCGAAGAAAGAGAAAAAGGCTGCGAAACCAGCGGCAGAGGAAATTGAGACTCCGGCAACCGAAACTGCCGCCTCGGATACGCCGGCGCCGGTCGAAACCGCCGCTGCCGAGATAGTTGAAGCAACGGTGGACCAGACGGCCGCCGAGGCCCAGGAGAACGCGGCCGCAGACGCGGAGAAACAGTAGGTAGAAAGGGCGGGCAGTTCCCGCGAGCGGACGAGCGGACATTAAGCGTCCGAGTTCCACGAAGATTATGGGACAGAAAGTTCATCCATACGGATTTAGGGTCGGCTACAACAAGGACTGGCATTCGCATTGGTATGCGAAACAGGATTTTGCCAAATACCTGGCCGAAGACCTTGCGTTAAAGCGTGATCTGAAAAAGAAATTCGCGGGCGGCGGCGTTTCGCACGTGGACATTGAGCGTGCCGCGGCGCGGATGAAGATCATCATCTACACGGCCCGGCCGGGTATCATCATCGGCCGCAAGGGCGCCGAGATCGAGAAGCTGCGCGAAGATCTTTCGCGAAAGACCGGCCGCGAGGTTTTGATCTCTATTCAGGAGATCCGCCACCCGGAACTGAATGCTCAGCTCCAGGCCGAGAAGATCGCCCAGCAGCTTGAGAAGCGTATCGCTTTTCGCCGGGCGATGAAAAAGACGATGGAAGAATCGCAGCGATTCGGTGCACAGGGAATAAAAGTGATGGTCGCCGGCCGTTTGAACGGCGCCGAGATCGCCCGGACCGAATGGTCGCTTCAGGGCCGTCTTCCGCTGCACACGCTGCGTGCCGATATTGATTTTGGCTTCGCCGAAGCATTGACGACGTTCGGTATCATCGGCGTAAAGGTCTGGATCTATCGCGGCGAAATACTTGATCCAAAGGCGGCGCTCGCACGCGGCACTACGACCGACCCGGTGAACGAGGTCAAGGTCGAGCGTGGAATGGGCCGCGGCGATAGGCGTCCGAGAAGAGACGATAGAGGCGACAGGGGAAGATAGGTTCCATTATTAATTAGTAATTGGTTAATTCTTAATTACTACTGGCGGACGTTCTGGAGTTGATAAAGCTATGTTAATGCCGAAAAAGGTCAAGCACCGACGAGTGATGAAGGGCCGTATGCGCGGAAAAGCGACACGCGGCGAGAACCTCGATTTTGGTGATTTTGGGCTGAAAGCTCTTGAAGCAGGCTGGATCACGGACCGGCAGATCGAAGCCGCCCGTATCGCGATGACGCGTCACGTGAAACGCGGCGGGAAGATATGGATCCGTATGTTCCCCGACAAGCCGATCACGAAAAAGCCGGCTGAAACGCGTATGGGTTCGGGCAAGGGAGCACCGGACCACTGGGTCGCGGTGGTGAAGCCGGGCCGCGTGCTTTATGAGATCCAGGGCGTCGATGCCCAGCTTGCGAAAGAGGCTTTCGCATTGGCGGCGCAAAAACTGCCGATCAAAACGAAGTTCGTTTCGCGTGCCGACCTTGAAGGAGGCGTTGTTTAAGAGATGAAGGTCAAGGAACAGAAAGATCAGCTCCGCGACATGAGCGTTGATGAACTGAAGGACCAAGCCGATGCGTTGAAAGAGTCGCTGTTTCGGCTCAAATTTCGTAAGGCCCTTGGTGTGGGTGAAACGCTGAAGGATATACGGCGTGAAAAGAAGACGCTTGCGCGAGTTTATACGCTCCTGGGCGAGAGATCGGCTGAGGTGAAAAAGGCCTAACGCCTTACGCGCATCCCGACGAAGAGTTGGGAGTAGAGGAAGAAGATGCCAAAGAAGAAAGAAGAGAACGTGGAAGAAACGGTTGAAACGGCTGCCGCTGAGGAAGCAGTGGTCGAGAAAAAGCCGAAACGCGCCGCGAAAAAGGCCGATGCTGCCGACGCTGAACCGGCGGTTGCCGAAAGCGTTGTCGAGGTTGCTCCGACGGTGGTCGAAGCAGTTGCTGACACCGCAAAGCAGGCGAACGGTGAAAAGAAAGCGATAGTTCATAAGCGGGCTGAAAAGATCGGTGTGGTCGCTTCGGACAAGATGACGAAGGCCGTAACGGTCCGCGTTGACCGGCTTGTAAAGCACCCGATCTATAGAAAATATGTCCGCCGCCGGAAGACGTTCATGGCGCATGACGAACTTGGGGCCAAGATCGGCGACAAGGTGCGGATCATTGAGACACGTCCGTTGTCAGCGAGGAAGCGGTGGCGTGTGGTCGAGATCATTCAGAAGGCGGAATTGTAGAACAGCAGTCAGCAGCGGGTAGACAGTAGCCGGCGAGTGAAAGGCTAACTGATCACTGGAGAAAAGATATGATTCAGATGCAGACCTCGTTGGCGGTCGCGGACAATTCGGGTGCGAAACGGTTGGAGATGATCGCTCCGTTCGGCGGTTCGACGTCGAAGATCGCTCGGCTTGGCGACAAGATCAAGGTAACGGTCAAGGAGGCCGCACCGGACGGAACGGCAAAGAAAGGAAAGGTCTATAACGCCGTGATCGTTCGGACGCGAAAAGAGGTCCGGCGCCGCGACGGCAGCTATATCCGGTTCGACGAGAATGCCGCCGTATTGATCAAAGATGACGGAACGCCGATAGGTACTCGCGTTTTTGGGCCGGTGGCGAGAGAACTTCGTGAGAAGAATTTTATGAAGATCGTGTCACTGGCGCCCGAGGTCATTTAGGGTTTCAGTTGCGGTGAAAGAGATGAAGACGGAAAAGAAAGGAACAGTCACAAGCAAGATCAAACGGGGGGACCAGGTAGTGTTCATCGCGGGCAAGGAGTTCGCGCGGTATGACAGCCAGGGCAAGCGCCAGCCGTATCGCGGCCGCGTGATCGCAGTGGATGCGCGCAACGGCCGCGTAAAGGTCGAAGGTGCAAATATTCAAAAGCGCCACCGCAAGCCTGTACCTCAACTGAATCGCGAAGGCGGCATAATTCAGCAGGAGGGCTGGGTCAATGTGTCGAATGTTGCATTGATCGACCCGGACACGGGCAAGCCTACACGCGTGAAGGTCGAGGTTCGTGACGGACAGAAAGTACGGATCGCAAAAAGCGGCAAGGTCATCCCTCTCCCGAATGTTTTCGGCAAGAAGGAACCAAAGAAGCTTCCGGCCGATCAGGTGGGTGAGGAATAAAGTTCGAAGCATTGGCCCGGTAACGGTCACGGATCACACGGATGGCCGGGTCCCGGGCGGGGAATGAACAATGGCAAGACTTAGAGAAAAATACAAGAACGAGATCGCACCGGCGCTGGCAAAGGAGTTCGATATCAAGAACCCGATGGCCATTCCGAAGATCGAGAAGATCGTCGTTAACATGGGCCTGGGCGAGGCAAGCGCGAATTCCAAGGTGCTTGATGTCGCGGCCGAAGAGCTAAAGGCGGTCACTGGCCAGAAGCCGGTCATCACGAAGGCGAAGAAATCGATCGCGGCATTCAAGCTGCGACAGGGAATGAGCATCGGTACGATGGTCACGCTCCGTGGCGACCGAATGTATGAGTTCCTTGACCGCTTGATCTCGATCGCGCTTCCGCGTGTTCGCGATTTTCGCGGTATCTCGGGCAAGGCGTTCGATGGCCGCGGCAACTATACGCTAGGCATTCGCGAGCAGCTCATTTTCCCGGAGATCGATTTTAATAAGGTCGAAAAAACACGCGGGATGAATATTTCGATCGTTACGAGCGCGCCGAATGATGAACAGGCCAGGTCGCTTCTGAAGTCGATGGGAATGCCGTTCAGGCAATAAATTGAGAATGGATAATTGAAAAAGGAGAATTGCGTCGGTTTCAGAATTGTCCATTTTCAATTCTCAATTCTCAATTCTCAATTTGATTAGTTATGGCAAAGATCAGCAAAGTAGTTAAGAACAACGACCGCAAGCGAAAGGTCGCCCTCTGGGCCGAACGGCGGAAAGCGGCGAAGGCGATCATCAATAACCCGCGATCGACCCCGGAAGAGGTAGATGCGGCCGTGATCAAGCTGCAAAGGATGCCGCGGGACGGCAGTCCGGTCCGCGTGCGCAATCGCTGCTCACAGTCGGGCCGTTCGCGCGGATACTTGAGGAAGTTTGGTATTTCGCGCATCGCCCTTCGCGAACTTTCGCTTGAGGGACAGATCCCGGGCGTTGTGAAATCGAGCTGGTAACGAGAAGTTCCGAATTTTAAATTTCAGATCGAGCTGGAATCAGAGATCTGAGATCTGAAATTTGGATCAGATGAACGGAGTTAATTAGAATGACAGATCCAATAGCCGATATGCTTACGCGGATTCGCAATGCGATCGCGGCGAACCATCCGAGGGTGGACATACCTGGTTCAAAGTTGAAGATCGAGGTTGCCCGTATCCTGAAGGAAGAGGGCTACATCAACAACTACAACACTAAAGGCGAAGGGCCGAAGTATGTGATCCGCGTATTTCTTCGATACGATTCGAAAGGCACATCGTCGATCACACACCTTTCGCGGGTGTCGCGCCCGGGGCGTCGTGTTTATGTGGCAGCCGGCCAGATCCCGAGGGTGCTTGGCGGATACGGCGTCAATATAATTTCGACGTCGCGCGGCTTGATGAGCGGCAAACGCGCCAAGGCAGAGAATGTCGGCGGCGAGATACTGGCGCAGGTATATTAATTTGCGGTTCGCGATCTCCAGTTTGCGAATATGGAAGTGGATCGCAAATCGAAATACTAAGAATTATGTCACGAGTAGGAAAAAAACCGATCACGATCCCGACGGGTGTGACCGTAAATATCTCCGACACGCAGATCGAGTTCAAGGGCCCCAAGGGAACGTTGAGTACTCCGGTGCCGGGCGGTGTTAAATTCAAGCAGGAAGACGGAACGCTTGTTGCCGAACGGGCAAACGACGATATGGCGGCGTTTCATGGCCTGGCGCGTGCCCTGGCAAACAACGCCGTGATCGGCGTTACCGAAGGTTTCAAGATCGATCTGGACGTTGTCGGCGTGGGTTATAAGGCAGACGTGCAGGGCAAAAAGATCGTTTTCGCTCTTGGCTATTCGCACCCGATCGAATACGTTCTTCCGGACGGTGTTGAGGCAAAGGCCGAACGTATCGGTTCAAAAACGTCGATCAATCAGTATCAGCTTACGCTGACGCTGACGGGCATCGACAAGCAGCGGCTTGGACAGGTAGCGGCTGAATTGAACCGGTTGCGTAAGCCTGACGCCTACAAGGGAAAAGGTGTTCGCTACGCCGCGAAGACGTACAAGTTGAAGCCGGGCAAGACGGGTAAATAGTAGATCGTAGATAGTAGATCGTGGATCGCGAATCGGAAAAACGATCTTACGATTTATCTATCGCGATCGACGAAAAAGATATGGCACAGAAGAGCAGAGCAGATATTCGGCGCGGCGTACACAGCCGTATTCGCAAGAAGGTCCAGGGAACGGCTGAGCGGCCGAGGCTGGCGGTATTCCGCAGCCTGAACCACATCTACGCACAGGTGATCGACGACATTGCCGGTAAGACATTGGCGACGGCCTCAACAGCGGAGAAGGCCTTCAACGGAACGGGCGGGAACATTGCCGCCGCGCAATCGGTGGGCAAGACCATCGCGGAGCGCGCACTTGCGGCCGGCGTATCGAATGTGGTGTTTGACCGCGGCGGATATGTGTACCACGGCCGCGTAAAAGCGTTGCTGGATGCGACCCGCGATGCAGGGCTGAATAAGAACGAGGCGGCTGACAAGCCTGCAAAGGAAGAGGGTAATGAATAAACAGAGAATTTCTCCGAACGGCCTTTTGTTAAAGGACCAGTTGATCTCGATCAACCGCGTTACCAAGGTGGTCAAGGGCGGCAAGAATATGTCGTTCGCAGCACTTGTGGTCGTTGGCGACGAATCCGGCCACGTCGGCTTTGGGACCGGAAAGGCCAAAGAGGTTCCGAACGCCATCAAGAAGGCGGTCGAGGCGGCAAAGAATAATCTTATTCGCGTTCCCCTTATCGATGGAACATTGCCGCACGAACTGATCGGCGAATATGGCGCCGGCCGTGTGCTCCTGAAACCGGCCGAAGAAGGGACCGGTGTTATTGCCGGTGGCGCGGTCCGGTTGGTGCTACAAAGCCTGGGTGTGCACAATGTTCGTACCAAGATCCTCGGTTCGAGCAACAATCACAACGTTGTCCGCGCCACGTTCAACGGTCTGATGCGGATGAAGGACCCGATGGAAGTTGCCCGGCTGCGCGGCAAGCAGGTTGAGGAATTAGTATAGGTTCCAAACTTCACGTCCCAAATATCGTAATCGGATAGCTGAATTTGGGATCGTAAATCGAAATATTTACAAAAGATAATGGCTAAGAAATCAGAAAATCCAGGCGGGACCGTTACGATACAATATTACAGAAGCTCGATCGGTTACTCGCAAAAGCAAAAGGACATTGTCCGCAGCCTCGGTATTACAAAGCTAAACCAGAAGGTTACGCGGCCCGATTCGGCGGCGACGCGAGGTGTCGTTGCCAAGGTCCCGCATTTGCTGAGGATAGTGGAATAGGATCTTAGCGCAGGGACGCAGAGTTGTGTCAGGAATGTGCCTCTGTGTCTTGGTGATGAAACTCTTATCGAAAGAGGAAATACAATGGCATTAGGACTTAATAACATAAAGCCCGCTCCGGGTTCGACCCACAAGAAGAAGCGCGTAGGCCGCGGACCTGGTTCGGGACTGGGCAAGACGTCTGGCCGTGGGCACAAGGGGCAAAAGTCGCGTTCTGGATACAGCAGCCGTCCGGGCTTTGAGGGCGGACAGATGCCTTTGCAGCGTCGTCTGCCGAAGCGCGGATTCACTAACGCGTTCAAGAAGCAGTGGATCGAGATAAGCCTGGCAAAGATCGAACAAAGCTTTAACGCGGGCGATGAGGTTACGCCCGAGATTCTGCACGAGCGCGGCCTGATCAAGAAGGCAAAGCACGACCTCGTTATACTTGGGAATGGTGACGTATCGAAGGGGCTTAAGATCTCGGCCCACAGGTTTACAAAGGCCGCCAAGGATAAGATCGAGAAGGCGGGTGGTCAAGTGATCGTCCTGCCGGGACGTACGAGCGTGGAAGAAAAGAAGCGCGCCAAGCGGGCCGCGAAGCCGGCGAAGAAGTAATCGCGACCTTCGACGACCGGGAAGCCGATTCGTCCAAGCGTCAGGGCCAGCACTCGTCCATCGGGTCATCGAGTCGATGGGGCTGAGCAGCTGGCAGGGGATGCCCGGGGAGGCCCTCGCATCAGGCG
>WBZY01001114.1_pt1 | contig 15283 bp, 17 predicted proteins | sample 5204191 | NCBI WGS metagenome assembly WBZY01 (sample SAMN12344363, study PRJNA552823) | activated sludge metagenome | biome: Activated sludge suspended growth; feature: Anammox Sidestream; material: Wastewater; isolation source: activated sludge from anammox sidestream of wastewater treatment...
ACAAGGACTTCACGCTCCGCAATCCTGTCAAGGCGATCAAGGACATCTCCTACGACACCACCTGCAAGCGCAAGCTGCGCCTCGACAACGGCCGCGAGTACTCGCCGATCGAGATCCAGCGCGAGTACTGCGAGATGGCTTGGCGCTATCTCGAGCAGTATCCGGTGTCGGACGAGCTCCAGGACGCGGTCCACAAGTGGCAGCACGTGCTCGACTGCCTCGACAGCGACCCCGACAAGCTCGGGCGCGAGGTGGACTGGGTGATCAAGCGCCAGATGATCGAGTCGTATCTGGCGAGCAAGGGCACGAGCTGGAACGACCCGCGCGTGTTCATGCTCGACCTCCAGTACCACGACATCCGGATCGGCAGGGGCCTCTACTACCTGCTCGAGCGCAAGGGCGCCGTCGAGCGGATCCTGAGCGACGACGAGGTGATCAAGGCCAAGACCGAGCCGCCGCCGGACACGCGCGCCAAGATGCGCGGCGAGTTCATCAAGCTGGCCCGGCAGAACGCGATCCAGTACGACCTCGACTGGTCGAACATCCGCCTCGGCAACCTGCTCAACGTGCGGGTGATCTGCAACAACCCCTTCGAGACCGACACCGAGAAGGTGGCCGAGCTGGTGCGCACGATCCAGAAGACCAACCTGCGCAAGACCAGCCTCTCGAAGCTCGTCATCCAGTCGTAGCGGCCGGTCCGCGCCGGCCACGGCGCGAGCGCCTCAGGTCTTCTCGACGTGCCCGCCGAACTGGAAGCGCAGCGCCGAGAGCAGCTGGTCGGCGAACGCGGCCTCGCCGCGCGACGCGAAGCGCTGGAACAGCGCCGCCGCGAGCACCGGCGCCGGCGTGCCCTGGTCGATCGCCGCGTCGATCGTCCAGCGCCCCTCACCGGAGTCCGCGACGCGCCCCGAGAAGCCCTCGAGCCCCGGCTGCTCGTGGAGCGCCTTCGCGGCGAGGTCGAGCAGCCAGGATCCGACGACGCTGCCGCGCCGCCACAGCTCGGCGATCGCCGCGAGGTCGAGGTCGTAGCGATAGTGCTCGGGGTGGGCGAGCGGCGTGGTCTCGGCGTCGTGCGGGCGGTCGTCGCGGCCGACGCCGGCGTGGCGCAGGACGTTGAAGCCTTCGGCATACGCCGCCATCAGCCCGTACTCGATCCCGTTGTGGACCATCTTCACGAAGTGGCCGGCACCGGCGGGGCCGCAGTGGAGCCAGCCTTCCTCGGCCGGCACCGGCGGCCCGGCGCGCCCGGCCGTGCGCGGGGCCGCCGCGACCCCGGGCGCGAGCGCGCGGAACACCGGCGCGAGGCGCTGCACCGCGGTGTCGTCTCCTCCCACCATCAGGCAGTAGCCGCGCTCGAGCCCCCAGACGCCGCCGCTCGTGCCGACGTCGAGGTAGTGGACGCCGCGGGCGGCGAGCGCGGCGGCCCGCCGCAGGTCGTCGGTCCAGCGCGAGTTGCCGCCGTCCACGACCGCGTCGCCGGCGCCGAGGTGGGGCGCCAGCGCGTCGAGGCTCCGGTCGACCACGCCGGCCGGCACCATGAGCCAGACGGCCCGCGGCGGTGTCAGGCGTGCCGCGAGGGCCGCGAGCGAGTCCGCGCCGATCGCGCCCTCCCGGCCGAGCGCGGCCACCGCCGCCGGATCGAGATCGTGGACCACGCACTGGTGCCCCGCCCGGAGCAGCCGCCGGACCATGTTCGCGCCCATCCGCCCGAGACCGATCATGCCGAGCTGCACCGGGTTCCTCCTTCACGGCCCGCCCCGGCTGGAGCGTGCCCCAGCCGCTGGCCGCCGGCCGCCGGGAGCGCGCCGGGCCTGGCAGCCGGCCGCCATCCGCTACGCTCGCTGCCATGCCCGCCTCGACTCCGCCGTCGCGGCCCCGGCTCGTCCGGCCCGACGAAGGGTCGCCGCCGTCGCCCGGCGCGGCCCCGGCTCCGGCGCGCTGGAGATGGCTCCTGCCCCTGGCCCTGCTGGCCGCGTTCGTGGCGGCCGCGGGCTGGGGAGCCGCGTCCCGCCGTGCCGCCGGCCTGGAGGCGCAGGTTCACGCGCTCTCCGCGGCCCTGGAGGCCGCCCGCGCGGAGATCACGGCCCGCCAGCATCATCTCGAAGCCCTGCGCGGCGCCGCCGCGGAGGTGGAGGCCCGGGTCGGGGCGCTGCGCCGCCTGGCCGAACAGGCCCCGACCGCGCCGGTCACGACGCCGGCGCCGGCCCCCGCCGCGGCACCGGTACCGGCCGCCGGTGCCGCGAGCGGCACCGAGTAGGCAGGTCGGCGCCGGCGGGCCGCGAGCGCGCACCTCAACCTTCCCCGGCCCGTCGCCGAAGAGGATGGGGATCCCGCGCCGTCGGCCGGCGCGCTGGGGTGGAGACCGGACGCATGTTCAAGATCCTGGCGGGCACCTTCTCGAACGACCTCGCGATCGACCTCGGAACGGCCAACACGCTGGTCTACGCCCGTCACAAGGGGATGGTGTGCTCGGAGCCGAGCGTGGTGGCCGTGGCCAGCGACCCGAAGGGACACGGCGAGCGGGTCCTCGCGGTCGGCAGCGAGGCCAAGGCGATGCTCGGCCGCACGCCCGGCTCGATCCGCGCGGTTCGCCCGATCCAGGACGGTGTCATCGCGGACTTCGAGGTCACCGAGGCGATGCTCCGCTACTTCATCCACAAGGCGCACAACCGCAGCAAGCTCGTGCGGCCGCGGATCGTGATCTGCGTACCGCCGGCGATCACCAGCGTCGAGAAGCGCGCGGTGCGCGAGTCGGCGCTCTCGGCCGGCGCCCGTGAGGTCTTCTTGATGGAGGAGCCGATGGCGGCAGCCATCGGCGCCGGCCTCGACGTGACGGCCCCGACCGGCAACATGGTCGTCGACGTCGGCGGCGGCACGACGGACGTTGCCGTGATCTCGCTGTCGGGCATCGTGACCTCGTCGTCGATCCGCTGCGGGGGCGACAAGATGGACGAGGCGATCGTCCAGTACGTACGCCGCAAGTACAACGTGCTGATCGGTGAGCGCACGGCCGAGGACGTGAAGGTGCAGATCGGGACCGCCTCCCCGCACGGCAAGTCGCAGACCATGGAGATCAAGGGCCGCGACCTGGTGGCCGGCATCCCGAAGACCGTGATGGCGACCAGCGACGAGATCCACGAGGCGCTGGTCGAGCCGATCTCGTCGATCGTCGAGAGCGTGCACATCACGCTCGAGAAGACGCCGCCCGAGCTGGCCGCCGACATCGTCGACCGCGGCATCGTGCTGGTGGGCGGCGCCTCGCTGCTGCGCGACCTCGACGTGGTCCTGCGCGAGCGCACCGGCCTGCCGATCATCCGGGGGGACGACCCCTTCACGGCCGTCTGCTTCGGCGCCGGCAAGGCCCTCGACGACCTCGAGCTCCTGCGCCAGGTGAGCTTCGAGTAGGCCCGGCCTCCCCCGCCGCGAGCGGGCTCCCTCAGAACTCGATCAGGATCCGGTGGCCCCGGCTTCGGCAGGCTCCCGCCCGCCGGGCCCCCCCGCCTTGGGATGCGGCCGGCCCGGCTGGAGGCAGGGCCATGCGCAGCCTCTCCGAGGCGTCGACGGCGGGCGCTCCCCGGGCGCGGGCGGGTTCGTGCTAGAAAGCGAGAAGGATCGGGAGGGTCGCGCCTGAGGGCTCGTGCTCGACGCCCGTGCTGGCTCGCCGCGACCGCCGCGTTGCTGCTGGCCTGCGGCCCCTCGGAGGAGGAGGTCCGCTACCAGGCGCGCCGGGCGGAGCTCGAGCGTCGCGCGCGGGGCCTGCGCGAGCTGGTGGCCGACGCCGAGCAGGGCTCGCTGATCCCGACCGACCGCTTCTTCGTCGGTGTCGGCGAGACGCTCGTCCAGGATCTCTTCCGCTCCCAGCTCCCGCTCGAGCAGCCGCTCGAGGACCGCTTCGTGGTGCGCCTCGAGAGCGCCGCGATCGAGCTCGACGACAAGTACGGCGCCGTGCGCATCGAGGGCCGCATCCACCCCGTGCGCTTCCCGGCGCGCCAGGTGGCGTTGCGCATCGAAGGCGGCCTCGGCGAGGCGGCGATCGATCCCGCGACGGGGATCCTGCGCGTGCGCGTCGCGATCGACCACATCGACATCGCCGAGGCGGGCGGCCTCGAGAGGGTGCTGGGCCGCGGCGTGATCTCGTACCTCGGCGGCAAGGGGCGCGAGCTGCTCGAGGAGGCGATCCCGCCGATCGAGGTCCCGGTGACCCTGGAGCGCGCGGTGCCGGTTCCGGCGGTCGAGGAGGGCGGCGTGCGCTTCGCGGCGCTCGAGGTGCCGCTCGAGATCTCGGTGGAGCGCGTGCTGGCGGTCGGAGGCAAGCTCTGGGTGGTGTTCGCTGCGGGCGTAGGCCCCGTGAAGGGCGGCGAGCAGGGGCTCGGCGTCGAGCTCCACCGCCGGCCGGAGCCGGCCCCGGAGACCGCCCCGTGAGGCGGGCCGCTGCCGCGCTCGCCTGCGCGCTGCTCGCGGCGGGCGCCTGCTCGCGTACGCCCTCGGCCGCCGAGCGCGAGGCCTGGGCGGCCGAGCTCACGCGCCTCGAAGCCGAGGGGGCGGCCCTCGAGCAGCGCTTCCGCGCCCTGGTCGACGCCGATCCGCGTCGGGCCGGGGTCCCGGAGGGCGACGTCGTGATCGGGGTCCCCACGACCTTCCTGCGCGAGCTGATCGAGCGCGTCTTCAGCGACGTTGCGAGCCGCGTGAGCCTCACCCTGAGTGGGATCCGGGCGCACAAGGAGAAGATCCTGCGCAAGGGCTTCGTCGAGGTCGGCACGCTCGAGATCGACCTGCTGGTCGACGAGGTGCACGGCCGGCTCGCGCCCGGCCGCCCCGAGGTGCGCTTCGGCGGCAACGAGATCACGCTCACCCTGCCGGTGGAGGTCGTCGAGGGCGCGGGCGACGCCACCGTGCACCTGCGCTGGCGAGGCGGGCGCCTCGCGAAGCCGGTGTGCGGCGATCTCGACGTGACCGAGCCGGTCTCGGGCAGCGTGGAGCCGGACCGCTACGTGCTCTCGGGCACGCTCGCCCTCGAGGCCCAGGGCGGCGAGGTCGTCGGCACACCGCGCTTCCCCGAGACCAAGGTGAGGCTGCGCGTGATCCCCTCCGCCGAGACCTGGCGGCGCGTGGACGCCCTGCTCGCGAGCAAGCAGGGCCTGTGCGGCTGGGTGCTCGAGCGGGTGGACGTGAAGGAGATCCTGGCCGAGCAGGCGCAGGAGAAGGGCTTCGGCGTGAAGCTTCCGCTGCACAAGATCGAGCCCTTCCGCTTCCCTGCGGGCCTCCGGGAGTCGGTGGACGTCCGGGGCCGCCCGCTCGCGCTCGACGTCCAGACGGGCGAGCTGCGCATCGACGAGCACGCCGTGTGGGCGGGCGCCCGCGTGCGCGTGGGCGGGTCCGCTCCGGGACCAGGAGGTTGACCATGGCCCGTCGCACGGACCCCACGCCCGCGTCCGACGACTCCGACGCGCTCGCGCTCTCGCTCGTGAGCGGCGACCTGGGCTTCCGCCTCCAGCGGGCGATCGGACTGATCCCGCGCGCCGGCCTCGGCGTCGGCCGGCGCGCGCTCGTTCTGGCCGCGCTCACCTGGCTGCCGATCGCCGCCTGGGCAACCTGGACGGGACGCGCCGCCGGTGGCGCCGGCGAGCCCCTCCTCCAGCACTTCGGCGTGTCGGTACGCTGCCTGGTCGCGATCCCCCTCTTCGTGCTCGCGGAGGCCATGGCACACACGACGACGCGCCGGATCTTCCCGTACTTCCTCCACTCCGGCCTCGTCCCCGAGCCCGACCACGGCCGCTTCGCCGAGACCCTGCACGGCGTCGCGCGCCTGCGCGATCGCGCGCAGCCCTGGCTCGTCCTCGCGGTGCTGGTGGCGGCGTGGACGCTGGCGGCGCCTACCCACGCCGGCGTGCACGAGCTGGTCTGGGCCGAGGAGGCGGGCTCGCACCGGCTCGGCTTCGGTGGCTTCTGGTTCGCGTACGTGGTCCGGCCGCTCTACCTGCTGCTGGCACTCGCCTGGCTCTGGCGCCTCTTCCTGCTCGCGATCGCCCTCACGCGTGTCGCGCGCCTCCCGCTCGCGATCGTACCCACCCATCCCGACCGTGCCGGCGGACTTGGCTTCCTCGGCACCCTGCCACGCAGCTTTGCGCTGGTCGTGCTCGGCGTGGCGTCGGTGGTGGCGGCACGCTGGGCGCACGAGGTCGTCTACCACGGCCTCGCGCTGGACGCGCTGCGGCTGCCGATGATCGGGTTCGTGGTCCTGATGCTCGTGCTGGTGCTGGCGCCGCTCCTCGCCTTCGCGCCTCGGCTCGCGGCTGCGCGGCGGGCGGCCCTGCTCGACTACGGCGCGCTCGTCGGCCGCCACGGCAGGCTCGTGCATCAGCGCTGGATCGAAGGCCGGCCGCTGGCGGACGATGCGCTGCTCGGCGCCCCCGAGCTCGGGCCGGTGGCCGACACGCTGGCGCTCCACGGCGCCGTCCGGGCGATGCGCCCGGTCCCCCTCGACCGGGGTGCCCTCCTGGCGATCGCGCTCCCGGCCGCCCTCCCGATGCTGGCGGTCGTGGCGATCCGGATCCCGATCCAGGACCTCCTGCGCGAGGTCCTGAAGGCGATGGCATGAGCAGGTCCCACTGGACGGCGGCCCGCCGTCCCGTAACGCTTCGCAGCGGAGGACGAGCGTTGTCGACACGATGGCGATCGGAGATCGGAGTCGCGGCAGCGGGCGGGCTGATGCTGGCCGCCCTCCTGGCCGGCGCGCCGGGGGCGCGCGGCCAGGAGCCGGCGCCTGCGCCGGCACCCGCGCCGGAGGCGGCGGCGGCCGAGCCGGAGGAGCCGCTCATCGACCCGGAGGCGGTCGAGCCGGTCCAGCGGATGGTGGCCACGCTCACGGGCGCGAAGCAGCTCTCGTTCACCGTCGAGCAGTCCTACGACGTGATCCAGGCCGACGGCGAGGCGATCGAGTTCGGCTCGCGCTCGGAGCAGACGATCCGCCGTCCCGACCGCATGCGCGTCGAGCGCTGGGACCGCACCGGCCGGCACCTGCAGGCCTTCTACGACGGCCGGGCGGTCACGGTCTACGACGACGGCCCGAACGTCTACGCGAGCGCCGAGCGCAGCGGTACGCTCGACCAGCTCACCGACTTCCTGCGTGACGACGTCGGCCTGCGCCTGCCGCTCGCAGACCTGTTCGGCGAGGACCTGGCCCAGGTGCTCGTCGACAACGTGATCGCCGCCCGCCACGTCGACGTGCAGACGGTCGAGGACCGTCCCTGCGACCACGTGGCGCTGCGCACCCGCGAAGGCGTCGGCATCCAGCTCTGGATCCGCCAGGGCGATCCGGCCGTCCCCGAGCGGATCGTCATCAACTTCGAGCTCGCGCGCGGCCGCCCGCAGTTCCGGGCCTCGTTCACCGACTGGAACCTCTCCCCGCGAACGCCCGACCGGCTCTTCGCCTTCGAGGCTCCCCGGGGAGCGACGCGCGTCCCGTTCGTGCTGCCGGAGCGAGGCGCGGCGGCCAGTGCGGCGCAGGAGGGCGGACAGTGAGCTTCCTCGAGCGACGGATCCTGATCCAGATCGGCGCCGTGGCGCTCGCGCTGCTGTTCGGCGCGGGCGAGGTGATGGCGCGCGGCGGAGGCCGCGGCGGCGGGGGCCGTGGCGGCGGCGGCGGCCGTGGGGGCGGTGGCCGCGCGCAGATGTCGGCGCCGCGCGCTGGTGGCGGCGGCGGCGGTCGCTCCCGTGGCGCCCCGAGCCGGCAGCAGATCTCGCGGCAGGGGCCGGCCTCGGGAGGCCTCGGCTCGGTGCGGCGGGCACAGTCCCGGCCGGCGTCGTCGGCCCGGCTCGGGGGAGGTGGCCAGCAGCGGCCCCGCCCGGGGCAGGGCGCTGGACAGCAGGGACGACCGCGCCCGGGCCAGGGCGGCGGCCAGCAGGCGGGGCTGCGGCCCGGGCAGGGCGGCGGCGCCACGCAGCGACCCGACCGCGGCGCCCAGCGCGGCGAGAGCCAGGCCAACCGCCAGCAGAGCGCGGCGGACCGCCAGGCGAACCGCGGCCAGGCCGTGAGCGATCGCCAGGCGAACCGCGACCAGGCCATGAGCGACCGGCAGGGGGACCGCGAGGACTGGCGGAACCAGAATCGCGAGGACTGGCAGAGCCACCGGAGCGACATGCAGGAGGACCGCCAGGACTTCTGGGACGACCGCCTGGACGAGGGCAACTGGAGCGAGGTGGACTGGAACGAGGTGGACTGGAACGAGGTCGACGTCTGGGACGACGACGACATCGAGTGGGGCAACGTGGCCGCGTGGAGCGCGATCACGATCGGCACCGCGCTCACGGTGGCGGCATTCACCGACATGAGCTCGCAGCCGGCCTGTGAGCTCTACCAGGTCTACGTCGACGACACCGAGTACTTCCGCTGCGGCGGGACGTGGTACATCAAGGCCTACTCCGGAGGGGACCTGCGCTACCTGGCGGTGAGCCCGCCACCCGGGTACTGAGAGCCTGTGAAGCAATCGGCTCGGTCGCATCGCTTGCGGCGGCAGGCCATCTGCTGCGTTGCCCCTCCTCGCCATATCTCGACATGACTCGTCGTCGCGCCTTGCATCTGGCCTACCGGCGACGGCGCGCTGCTCGGTCGCCGATTCCTTCACAGGCTCTGAGCGCCGCCCGCAGCCGACGCTCGAAAGGATCGCCGGCATCGTGAGCTGGCTCGTCCGCCTGCCGGCGGCGCTGCTCGTCGTGGTGGCGCTGCACCAGATCTGGCTCGCGCGCACGGCGCAGCTCGACGCCTGGTCGGGCGGCGGCTTCGGGATGTTCTCGACCACCGACGCCTGGGGGCGCCGCCACCTGCACGCCTGGGCGTTGTGGGAGGGGGCACGCCGCGCGCTCGACGTGCCCGAGGAGCTGCGCACCGCGGAGCGGCACGCGCTGGCCCTGCCCGACGAGCGGCGCCTGCGGGCGCTCGCGCTCGCGCTCGCGGCCTACGAGGCCGGCGCCGAGCCCGAGGCGGGACCGCCCGAGGCGATCGAGATCCAGGTCTTCGCGACCCGGTACGACCCGGAGACCCTCGGACCCTCGAGCGAGCTCCTGGCCTCGCTCTCGGTCCCGCTCGAGGAGCGCTGAGGCGTGTCGCTCACAGGCGCCGCGCGCGATCTGCTCGGGATGGACCGCAGCGACCTGGCGCTGCGGCTCCTGCTGGTGGCGCTGCTCCTGGCACCGGTCGGCGACCGCTGGCTGCGCCCGCTGCTCGTGGGCCTGGCGGCGCTCGGGCTCCTGGCGCCGGGCGCCCTGCGCAGCACCGGCCTGTGGCTCGCGCTGGCCGCGCTGGCGGGGCTGCGCGTCGTCCTGGACTGGCCGATGTCGGACAACCACGCCTACCTGCTCGCCTACTGGTGCCTGGCGGCGGCGCTCGCGACGGGCTCCTCCGATCGCGGCCGCGCGCTGGCCTGGAACGGCCGCTGGCTGATCGGCCTCACCTTCGCCTTCGCGACGCTCTGGAAGGTCGCCCTGTCCCCCGACTTCCTCGACGGCCGCTTCTTCCGGGTGACGCTGCTCGACGACGATCGGATGGAGGCGTTCACGCGGCTCGCGGGCGGCCTCGACGACGAGACCTTCTGGAGCCTGCGCGAGCTGGTGCGCGAGCACGGCGACGGCGTGTTCGTGCCCTGGGCGGTGATGCCCGAGGAGACGGAGCCCTTCCGGGCGCTCGCCGCCGTGCTCACCGGGGCGACCCTCGTGCTCGAGGGCGCGCTCGCCGCCGTGTTCCTGCTGCCGCGGCCGGCGCTCCTCGTGCCGCTGCGCCATGCGCTGCTGCTCCTGTTCTGCGCCGGCACCTACGTGCTCGCGCCGGTCGCAGGCTTCGGCTGGCTCCTGCTCTCGATGGGCGTCGCGCAGAGCGATCCCGCGTGGCGGCGCCTGCGCCTCGCCTACCTCGCGGTCTTCGGGTTCGTACTGCTGGTGACGCGCTGGCCCTGGCTGCGGCTCCTGGCGGGCTGACGCCTCGAGGGCTCTGCAAGCGCGAGGGGAGATGCCCTCGCGATGGACGGGCGGACTGCCTTCCAGCTTCCCATCCCACGCGAGGGCTGGCAGAATCGGCCCTACACGATGTTGTAGAGGAGGACCGGGGTCATGGGCAACAAGATCGCGGCGGAGTTCCTGGGCACCTTCTGGCTGGTCTTCGGAGGCTGCGGCAGCGCCGTGGTGTCGGCGGCGTTCCCCGAGCTCGGGATCGGCTTCCTCGGCGTGGCGCTCGCCTTCGGCCTCACGGTCCTGACGATGGCCTACGCGATCGGCCACGTGTCGGGCTGTCACCTGAACCCGGCCGTGTCGGTGGGGCTCGCGGCCGGCGGGCGCTTCCCCGGCTCCGAGCTGCCCGGCTACGTGGTCGCCCAGGTGCTCGGTGCGATCGCGGCGTCGGCGGTCCTCTACCTGATCGCGAGCGGCAAGGAGGGCTTCGACCTCGCCGCCGGCTTCGCCTCCAATGGCTACGGCGAGCACTCGCCGGGCGGCTACCCGCTGCTCTCGGCCTTCGTCGCCGAGCTCGTGCTCACCTTCTTCTTCCTGCTGATCATCCTCGGCTCGACGCACGGGCGGGCGCCGGCCGGCTTCGCCCCGATCGCGATCGGTTTCGGCCTCACGCTGATCCACCTGATCTCGATCCCGATCACCAACACCTCGGTGAACCCGGCGCGCAGCACGGGCCCGGCGCTCTTCGTCGGAGGCTGGGCGCTCGGGCAGCTCTGGCTGTTCTGGGTGGCGCCGATCGTGGGCGCCGCGCTGGCGGGCGTGGTGTCGCGCGCGGTGATCGGCGAGCACGAGCCGCCGGTGACGGGCCGGCCCTGAGCGGCTCTCCCGTCCCCGGAAGCCGCCGACGTCCGGCCCTGGCGTCGGGCCGCCGGTGCGGCGCCGGTCTTCCGGGACGGGGCACTAGATCCGGAAGTCGTCGCCGTGCCAGGGCCGGCGGTCCACCGGCGGATCCCCGAAGAGCGAGCGGAGCTGGTCGATCCAGTCGAGGATCTCCTCGATCCCGAGCGGGTGCGCGCGCTCCCAGGCGCGGACGGCCCGCCGCGAGGCCTCGAAGCCCTCGCGCGCGCTCGCCGGCAGGATGGCGCCGTCCGGAGCGGGACGCCTCATCGCTTCCATCGCTCGACCATCGCGAGCCGGGCGTCGAGGTCGCCCTCGCGATCGAAGCTCCAGAAGTACTCGCGCACCCGGTTCCCGTCGACCTTCGCGTGACGCAGCAGCTGCTCGATGTCGGCCAGGTCCCGGCGCCCGCGCGTCGGATCGTTCGCGTAGGCCTGCACCTTCAGGCCGATCAGGTCCGAGGCGTCCGCGACCCGCAGCGTCGCGCCGAGCACCTCGATCGGAGCCGCGCGGGCGAGGATGGCCCGCCCCTGCGGCCGGCGCGCGAAGAGGACGTCGACGCGACCGCGGGCGGGATCGGCCGAGACGTAGTTCCCGACGTCGGCACTCCGGTGGAGCGGCTCGAAGCCATGCGCCGCCAGCACACGATCGACGTCGGCAGCGTGATCGCCGTCGACGACGAGATCGAGGCCGTTGGTCGCACGCCCGGCGCCGTGTGCCGCCAGCGCGAGACCGCCGATCAGGGCGTGCGCGATCCCCTCGGCGTCGAGGGTGGCGTGGAGTGCAAGGAGGACGGAGCGCAGGTCCATGCAGGCCATTCGCGGCTTCACCCACGGGACCGCGGGCGAGGTGTCGACAGGGTGGCGGAGCGCTGCGCACGCGTCGAGCGGGCTCGGCGACCCGCAGGCCGGCCGCTGCGCGCTCAGTCCGGCGAGAGCACCGCGAGCGCGAGCTGCATCGCGAGCTGCATGTCGCCCTCGATCTGGATCTTGCCGGCCAGGAAGGCGTCCTGCGGCTGGAGCGCGCCGCTGCGCAGCTCGCGGTAGGCCTGCGCGTCGACCCGGATCGTCGTGGCCGGCGGCGCGTCCTCGGCCGGCGGGGCGTCGCCGAGGTGGGCCACGAGCCGGAAGCCGCCCTCGCCGGTCAGCTCGAAGAGCAGTGCGCCCTTCACGGCCCCGATCGCCTCGACACGACTTCGCGTCAGCTTGATCGGCGCGCCCATGCCGGAGACGCCGCCGAGGAAGCCGAGCACGTTGTCGCCGGCCTCGCGCCAGAGCGGCTCGAAGTCGGCGCGGTCGAGCACGATCGAGAGGAAGGGCGGGTGCGCGGGCGTGGCGCCGGCGGCGGCCCGGCCCTCCGCGAAGTTCACGTACCAGGTGCCGCCGCCCGTGCCGCGCACGTCGAAGCGCAGCGTCGCCGCGACGGCGCGCATGCCCTCGAGCGCGCGCTGGGCGGCCGCGGCGGCGTCCTGCTGCTCGGCGAGCTGGCGGTTCATCTGGGCGGGGAAGCGCTCGGCGAAGAAGCTCTCGGGCGCGGGCGGCGTCTGCGGCTGGCTCATGGGCGGCGGCGGCTCCTCTGGAAGCGGTTCACGTTGTGGACGTGCTCGGCGAAGCTCGACGCGAAGACGTGCGAGCCGTCGTTGCGCGAGACGAAGAACAGGTAGTCGGTCTCGGCGGGCTCCACCACCGCGCGCAGCGAGGCTTCGCCCGGGCTCGCGATCGGTGTCGGCGGAAGCCCCGCGATCCGGTAGGTGTTCCAGGCGTTGGCCTCGTCCTCGAGGTGGCTCCGCTTCAGGTTGCCGTCGAAGTCCGGGATCCCGTAGATGGTGGTCGGGTCCGACTCGAGGCGCATCCCGCGCGCGAGCCGGTTCAGGAACACCGACGCCACGAGCGGCCGCTCGCGACCGGCGCCCGTCTCCTTCTCGACGATCGACGCCAGCGTCACCACCTCGCGCATCGACAGGCCGCGGGCGCGCGCCTGGGGCTCGATCTCGCGCCACACGCGCAGGAACTGGTCGACCAGCACCTTCGCGACCTGGCGCGCCGGGAGCCCGTGCGGCAGGTGGTAGGTCTCGGGAAACAGGTAGCCCTCGAGCGTCGGGCCCTCGACGCCGAACGCGGCGGCCGCCGCCGGGTCGCGCACCACTGCCAGGAAGGCGGCCGCGGGAGCGAGCCCCGCCTGCTCGACGCGCAGCGCGATCCCGCCCGCGTCGATGCCCTCGGGCAGGGTCAGCGGATAGGTGACGACGCGGCCCTCGACCATCTGCTCGAGCACGCGCGCCGTGCCCCAGCCGGGCGAGAGCTCGTACTCGCCGGCGTGGAGCCGGCCGGCGCTGCCCTGCCAGCGCGCGAGCCCACGCAGGGCGAGCGCGCTGCGGATCACGCCGCGCGCCTCGAGCTGCTCGGCGACGCTGCGGAGCGTCGCTCCCGGGGGCACGTCGAAGCGGACCGGCGGCGCGGCTGCGGCCGCCGGGCCGAGCGCGTGGATCACGGCCCAGATCCCGCTCGCCGCCACGACCGCGCCCAGCACGAGCAGGGCGCCGAAGGCGCGCAGCAGGAGCCGTCCGCTCCGGCGCGTCACGGCGGGCGGCGCGCTCACCGCGCCTCCCCCTCGCGGCGGCGTCGCTCGAGGTAGCTCGAGAGCAGCAAGGTCGCCGCGATCGCATCCACCTCGCCACGGCCGCGCCGCTGGGCGACGCGCCGGCCGGTCTCCTGGAGCGCGCGCTCGGCGGCGACCGACGTCCAGCGCTCGTCGAGCAGCTCGACCGGGATCGCGGCCGCTGCGGACAGCTCGCGCGCGAAGACCTCGGCGGCCTCCGCCTCCGGCCCGCGCCGCCCGTCCATGTGGAGCGGGAGCCCGACCACGGCCCCTCCGATCCCACGCTCGCGCACGAGCGCGCACAGCGCGGCAAGATCGCGCCGCCTCCCCTTCCGCTCCATGAAACCCGCGGGGAACGCGATCCGGGCCTCCTCGTCCGAGACGGCGAGCCCGATCCGCTTCCCGCCGAGGTCGAGGCCGAGGAGTCGCATGCCGGGCGAAGCTAGCAATCGGCCCTGGCTCGGCCGGCGGTCGATCCGGCCCCGGTTCGGGCGACATCGGATGGGAAGCGCGAAGGGAGGAACGGAGCGATGGCTGGCGAGACGCCCCGGTTCGACTGGTACGAGCTGATGACGAGCGATCAGGACGCAGCCGAGGCCTTCTACCGGGCCGTGGTCGGCTGGCGAACGGCCGACGCCGGCCAGCCCGGCACGCGGTACACGATCCTGTTCGCGGGCGACCGCGGCATCGGCGGCGTGATGGCGATGCCCGCCGAGGCCGGCTGCGCCGGGGCGCGCCCCGCGTGGCTCGGCTACGTGGGCGTTCCCGACACCGATGCGGCCGCCAAGCGCATCGTCGAGGCGGGCGGTGCGATCCACAGCGCACCGGCCGACATCCCCGGCGTCGGCCGCTTCGCCGTCGTGGCTGACCCAGGCGGAGCCCGGTTCCAGCTCCTGACGCCGCTCCCGCGCCCGGACGTGCCGCCGGCGGCGGACCCCGGGACGCCCGGGCACGTCGGCTGGCACGAGCTCTCCTCGAGCATCGGCCAGGAGGCCGCCTTCCGGTTCTACTCGGGCCAGTTCGGCTGGGAGACCAGCGAGCTCATGGACATGGGTCCGATGGGGCAGTACCGGATCGTCGCCGTCGACGGGGTGCCGATGGGCGCCATGATGGACAAGCCGCCGCAGGTGCCGGCCTCGGCCTGGGGCTTCTACGTCGTGGTGGACGGCATCGAGGCCGCCATCGCCCGGATCCGGGCGCACGGGGGCCAGGTGCTCATGGGCCCTCACGAGGTCCCGGGCGGCCAGTGGATCGTCCAGGCCGTGGATCCGCAGGGGGCCCCCTTCGCGCTCGTCTCGGCGACCCGCTGATCGGGACCGGGAGCTGGCGGCTGCGGACGCGGCCTGATCGACTTCGCTCGCCTCCGGCTCGGCTGCCCGGAATCAGCCGCCAGCCCGGACGCGGCCTGATCGACTTCGCTCGCCTCCGGCTCGGCTGCCCGGAATCAGCCGCCAGCCCGGACGCGGCCTGATCGACTTCGCTCGCCTCCGGCTCGGCTGCCCGGAATCAGGCGCCAGCCCGGACGCGGCCTGATCGACTTCGCTCGCCTCCGGCTCGCTGCGCGCTCGCTGCGCTCGCTTGCGCCGCCTGCCGGAGCTTCGAGTCGCGGCTGCGGGCGGCGCGGGCGAGCGCCGTCTCCGCCTCGGGGCCCGGGAGCTGGCCGAGCGCGCTGATCGCCGCGAGCTGCACGTCGCGCAGCTTGCGCCGCCCGAAGAAGCCGCCGCGCTCGAGCACGGCGGCCAGCACCGGCGCGGCCTCGGCGCGACCGAGCCGGCCGAGCCCGCGCACGATCTCTCGCGCGAACGCGAGCTCGTTCTGGTCGAGCGCCCGCCCGAGCGCCTCCTGGAGC
>WBZY01000675.1_pt1 | contig 15280 bp, 15 predicted proteins | sample 5204191 | NCBI WGS metagenome assembly WBZY01 (sample SAMN12344363, study PRJNA552823) | activated sludge metagenome | biome: Activated sludge suspended growth; feature: Anammox Sidestream; material: Wastewater; isolation source: activated sludge from anammox sidestream of wastewater treatment...
ACGGATGGACCGCTACAACCTGCTGCTCATGGCCGGCCAGATGTCGCCGTTCATGCGCAACGTGCTCGTCACGCGCTTGAACCAGTTGCTGCCGGCCGACTACGACAACGTCGGGCGCGCGCGTCTGCACGAGGCGCTGTACCTGATCCTCGCCTCACCCGAATACTCGATCCAGAAATGATCGCGCGATGCGCCTGCGCGGCGCCGGAGAACCTTCCATGCATGTGAACCGTCGCGATTTCCTCCGCCGCAGCCTGTGTGCCGCGCTCGGTGGCGTGAGTGCGTACTCGGCACTGGGCAGCCTGCGCCTCATCAGCGCCGCCGCCGCGGCCACGCGCGGCAGTCCGCCGGGCGACTACAAGGCGCTCGTGTGCATCTACCTGGGCGGCGGCAACGACTCGTTCAACACGCTCGCGCCCTGCGATGCGCCACACCATGCGGTGTATGCGGCAACCCGACCCGGGCTCGCGCTGACGCAGGCCGACCTGCTCGCCAACGTGCTCAACCCGCTGCCGTTTGCGGGTGGTCTGCCGGGCGGGCCGCCCAGCGACGGCGCCAGCTACGGCATGCACCCTTCACTCGGCGCGGTCCCGGGCGGCAACGCCGGCCTGCGCGGGCTGTTCAACGACGGCAAGGCCGCGATCGTGGCCAACGTCGGCACCTTGCTGTATCCGATCAGCCAGGCGCAGTACCAGAACGAGAGCGTGCCCAAGCCGCCACAGCTGTATTCGCACGATGACCAGACCAACCAGTGGATGACCGCGCGCCCGGACGATGCCAACGCCGAAGGCTGGGGCGGGCGCGTCGCCGACATGCTGTACACGGCCAATGCGGGCGCGCTGCCCATGAGCATCACGATGGCCGGCAGCAATCGCTTCCAGCGTGCGGCCATCGTCAACCAGTATGCGCTGGATTCGTGGAACGCCGCGGCGCAGGCTGCCGGCGTGGACGAGGATGGCAACCCCGTGGACTTTTTCAGCGTGCCCGGGGTGAGCTTCCGCGGCAACGGGCCTGACAGCTGGCTGCTGCCCGAGGATCCCGCGCGCACGGCCGCGCTCGATGCACTGCACGCGGCGGGCAGCCAGGCCAACGTGCTCGAGCGCGCCTACGCCGAGACCAGCAACCGCGCGCTGGCCAACGCCACGTTGCTCAACGCGGCCATGAACGGCGTGCGCCTGACCACGCGCTTCCCCAATACCGACCTGGGCAACCAGCTGGCCGCGGTGGCGCTCATGCTCAAGGTGCGGACCAGTCTGGGCATGAGTCGCCAGGTGTTCTTCGTCTCGGTCGGCGGTTACGACACGCACAGCGCGCAGCTCATCGACCATGCGGCCAACCTGCGCGAGTTCTCGCAGGCGCTCGCGGCCTTCCACGCCGCCACGGTGGAGCTGGGCATCGAAAATGGCGTGACCACGTTCACGACCTCGGATTTCGGCCGTTCGCTCGCGGTCAACAACCTCGGTACCGACCACGGTTGGGGCGCGCACCATTTCGTGGTGGGCGGCGCGGTGCGCGGTGGCCGCTTCTACGGCACGATGCCGTCGCTGGCCGCATACGACGACTCCGACCCCGCCGGCAGCAATCCCGACGACACCGGCTATGGCCAGATCATCCCGACCCTGGCGGTGGACCAGTACGTGGCCACGCTCGCGGCGTGGTTCGGCGTGGATGCCAGCGGCATCGCCGACATCCTGCCCAACCTCGGGCGCTTTTCGTCCGCCAACCTGCGCTTCCTCGGCTGAGCCATGCCGTTCGCGTCCGCCCGCATCGCACTGTTCGCGTGCGCGCTCGCCTGCACTGGCGGCAGCGGTGGTGCGCTCGCCGCCGTGCACGTGGTCACCGCCAATCCCGACATGACCTTCACGCCGGCGACGCTCACGATCCACCAGTACGACATCGTGCGCTTCGTCAATGGCGGCGGCCTGCACAACGTACGCGCCGACGATGGCAGTTTCGTCTGCGCGCTCGACTGCAACCTGCACACCGCGCCCAGCGCCCAGCCCTGGCAGGTGTCGCGCCAGTTCAATCGCCTGGGCACGCTCGGCTACTACTGCGAACAGCATGGCGACACCAGCAGCGGCATGCGCGGCACGATCATCGTGATCGACCGCGTGTTCGTCGACGGATTCGACAGCGCCGGCGACTGACGCGGCCGCATCGCGTGCCGGCCTTTGCGCAGGGTGGCGCGCCCGGGTCACAATGCGCGCGTACCGCTGCCGACCTTGACGCATGCCCATCCGCACGCCGCCCGTCACCCGCGCGCTCCTGATCGCCAACATCCTCGTGTTCCTGCTGCAGATGGTGCTGCACGATTCGCAGCCGCCGTATCCGCTGACGATCCCGTTCGCGCTGTGGCCGCTGGGACCTTCGCCCTACAGCGACGTGGTCGGCTTCGAGCCGTGGCAACTCGTCACCTATGCGTTCCTGCACGGGGGCATGCAGCACATCCTGTTCAACATGCTCGCGCTGTGGATGTTCGGCGGGCCGATCGAGGACGTGCTGGGCAGCAAGCCGTTCGCGACCTACTACTTCACCAGCGTGATCGGCGCCGCACTGACCCAGCTCGCGGTGCTGCATTTCTTCCCGAGCGGCTATTACCCGACCGTGGGCGCATCCGGTGGCGTGTTCGGCTTGCTGCTCGCCTACGGGCTCATGTTCCCGCGTGCGCAGATCCTGCTGTATTTCGCCATCCCGATTCCGGCGCGGGTGTTCGTGCTGCTGTACGGCATCCTCGAACTCGTGCTCGGGGTCACCGGTTCGCAGGCGGGCGTGGCGCACTTCGCGCACCTGGGCGGACTCGTGTTCGGCTACATCCTGCTGCAGTACTGGCGCGGGCGCCTGCCGTGGAAGCCGCGCCGGCGGCTCATGCTGTGATTGCAGGCGGCATCGCGCCGCCACATCCGCCCCTGCATGCGCAGCCTCGACGCCTGGCTCGACTACCAGCAACGCATCCATCCGCACGCGATCGCGCTCGGGCTCGAGCGCGTGCGCGAAGTGTGGCGGCGCCTGGGCGCGCCCGCGCCCGCGCCGACCGTGATCACCGTCGGCGGCACCAATGGCAAGGGCTCGACCGTGGCGTTCCTCGAAGCGATCGCGGCCGCGGCGGGGTTGCGCGTGGGCGCCTACACCTCACCGCACCTGTTGCGCTACAACGAGCGCGCGCGCATCGCCGGGCGCGATCTGCCCGATGCCGGCTGGATCGATGCGTTCGAACGCATCGAGGCCGCGCGCGGCGACATCGCGCTCACCTATTTCGAGTTCGGCACGCTCGCGGCACTGTGGCAGTTTGCGCAGGCCGCCATCGACCTCGCGGTGCTCGAGGTCGGCCTCGGCGGGCGCCTCGATGCGGTCAACATCATCGATGCCGATGCCGCGATCGTGACCACGGTCGACCTCGACCACGAGGAATGGCTCGGCCGCGACCGCGACAGCATCGGACGCGAGAAGGCTGGCATCTTCCGTGCCCGGCGCCCCGCGGTGGTCGGCGACGCGGCGGCCCCGGCCGCAGTGCCCGAGCATGCGCGAGCGATCGGCGCGCAGCTGGTGCTGGCCGGGCGCGACTACGACTGGCAGGTGCTGGAGCCGGGGCGCTGGCGCTGGCGCAGTGGCGACACCGTGCTCGACCTGCCCATGCCCGCGCTTGCGGCGCCGGTGCAACTGGCCAATGCCGCCGCCGCCATCGCCGCGCTGCATGCGCTGCGCGCGCGCTGGCGGTGGGATGCGGTGAGCGTGGCCAGCGGGATCGCCGCGGCGCGCGCCAGCGCGCGCCTGCAATGCCTCGCGCATGCGCCGGACCTGTATGTCGATGTCGCCCACAATCCGCAGGCGGCGCATGCGCTGGCGCAGTGGCTTGCCGCCAATCCGACGCCCGGGCGCACGCTTGCGGTGTATGGCGCACTCGGCGACAAGGACGTGGCCGGCGTGGTGGCGGCACTCGCGGCGCAGGTCGATCGCTGGTACCCGGCCGCGCTCGACGCGCTGTCGCCGCGCGGGCTCGATGCCGCGGCGCTGGCGCAGCGGCTGGCCGCGCTGCCGCGCGAACGGGTCGCCGCGGTGAGCGCGGACGTGGCTGGCGCGCTGGCGCTGGCACGGGCGCAGGCCGGCGCGCAGGATCGCATCATCGCGTTCGGTTCATTCTTCGTCGCCGCGGCGGTCCTCGCCGCGGCGCCACCCGCGTGAAGGCGCGCGCCGCGTTCAGCACACTGCCATCGGCGCGGGGCGGCTCCCGTATAATCGACGCGTTTCCCGTCCGGCGGATCGCCCATGGACCTGTCGCTCAAACAACGCCTGCTCGGCGCCGCCGTGCTGATCGCGCTCGCGGTGATTTTCGTGCCGATGTTCATATCCGGCTCCGGGCCGCGCCAGCCGACATCGTTGGAGACCACGCCGCTGGCGATTCCGCCGGCACCCGACCGCGAGTTCGAGACGCGCGAGCTCGATGTCACGCCGCCCAGGCCCGTGGCCGCGGCCGAGCCGCTCGCCACGGTCGATACCGCGACCGCGCCCAAGCCGGTCGATGCGACACCCACGGGGACCGCGCCGGCCGCTCCGGCAAGCGCCACGACTGCCGCGACCGTGAGCCCCACGCCCGAGGCCGTCGCCAAACCCCCGGTCGCGAGCACCACCAGGCCCGCCGCCACCGCGGGCGAGCCGGCGCCGACGGCCAGGCCGGGTGCCGCCGCCGAGACTCGCTACTTCGTCCATCTGGGCGTGTACAGCTCAGCCAGGAATGCGGCCGACCTCGTCGCCTCGCTCAAGAAGGACGGCTTTGCGGCATACGCCGAGGCCGTGCAGTACCAGGGCAAGAGTGCCGAACGCGTGCGCGTGGGGCCGTTTGCCGATCGCGCCGCGGCCGAGGCCGCGCGCGTGCGCATCAAGCAGGCGCGGCCGAGCGTGCCGGGCAGCGTGGTCGAGAACGCCGAGGACGCCAAGGCGGACACGCCGGCCACGCTGGCGGCCAACCGCGCCGGTGCGTACGTGGTCCAGCTGGGCGCGTTCAAGGCCGCCGAGGATGCCAACAAGCTGCGCGAACGACTGCGCGGCGCGGGATTTGCCGCGTTTGTCGACAGCGTCAATGCCGATGGCGTGACGCTGTGGCGCGTGCGCGCCGGGCCGGAAGTCGATCGCCCGGCGGCCGAAAAGCTGCGCGCGGGCATCAAGGACCGGCTCAAGCTCGATGGCATGATCGTCACGCAATGATGGACCGGCGAACTGCACACGCGGGCATGGCTGCGCCGGATTGCCGGTGAACTGGGTCGACTACGCGATCCTCGCGATCCTCGGCCTGTCGATGCTGATGGGCCTGTGGCGCGGCCTGATCGCCGAAGTGCTGGCGCTGGCGATCTGGGTCTGCGCGTTCTGGGTGGCGTGGCTGTTCGGGCCCGGCCTCGCGCTGCGTCTGGAAGCCACGATCCCGACGCCCTCGGCGCGCATCGTGCTGGCCTGGGTGCTGTGCTTCATCGCGGTGCTGGTGGCGGGCGCGCTCATCGCGTTCGTGATGCGCAAGCTCGTCGCCGGCAGCGGCCTCAGCGGCAGCGACCGCCTGCTCGGCATGGTGTTCGGCCTCGTGCGCGGCCTCGCGCTCGTGGTGCTGGTGGTGTTCGTGCTCGGCGCGCTGTTCCGCCACGATCCGTGGTGGCGCGAGTCGCGCCTGCTGCCGACCTTCCAGGTCGGCGCCGACTGGCTCGTCGCGCACCTGCCCGCCGAAGTCGCGCGTTACCTCGAACCGGTGGAAAATCTGCTCAAGCAACCCGTGGTGCCCGCGCTGCCCGCGCCGCCCACGCCTCCTCCAGCCCAGTGAAGTCAGGCCCATGTGCGGAATCATCGGCATCGTCGGCAAGTCCGAGGTCGCGGCGGCGCTCTACGACGCGCTCACCGTATTGCAGCATCGCGGCCAGGACGCTGCCGGCATCGCCACCTTCGATGGCCGCCGGCTGTGCCTGCACAAGGGCGGCGGCCTCGTGCGCGACGTGTTCGACAACGAGGCGATGCTCGGCCTGCGCGGCAACATCGGCATCGGCCATTGCCGCTACCCGACCGCGGGCTCGGAAGGCTCGGCCGAGGCGCAGCCGCTGTATGTCAATTCGCCCTACGGCGTCGCGCTGGCCCACAACGGCAACCTCATCAACACCGCGGCGCTGCGCCGCGAGGTGTTCGAGGACGACCGCCGCCACGTCAACACCGACTCGGATTCGGAAGTGCTGCTCAACGTGTTCGCGCACGAACTGCAGATCCTCGATCGCCGCGCGCTCACGCCCGACCACATCTTCAAGGCCGTGGCCGGCACCCATGCGCGCTGCGTGGGCGGCTACGCGGTGGTGGCGATGGTGCTCGGCCATGGCGTGCTCGCGTTCCGCGACCGCCACGGCATCCGCCCGCTGGTGCTTGGCGAGCGCGACACCGCCACCGGCAAGGAATACGCGGTCGCCTCCGAATCGGTGGCGCTGGACATCCTCGGCTTCCGCCTGCTGCGTGACGTGGCGCCGGGCGAGGCCGTGCTGCTCACGCCCGACGGCCAGCTGTTCACGCGCCAGTGCGCCGAGACCGCGCTGCATGCGCCGTGCATCTTCGAGTACGTGTACCTCGCGCGTCCCGATTCGATGATCGAGGACGTGTCGGTGTACAAGGCGCGCCTGCGCATGGGCGAGAAGCTCGGCGAGAAGATCCTGCGCGAGATGCCCGACCACGACATCGACGCGGTGATCCCGATCCCCGACACCTCGCGCACCGCGGCCGGCCCGCTCGCGCAGATCCTCGGCGTGCCCGTGCGCGAGGGTTTCGTCAAGAACCGCTACATCGGCCGCACCTTCATCATGCCGGGGCAGAGCGAGCGCGTGAAATCGGTGCGGCGCAAGCTCAATCCGATCGCGCTGGAGTTCCGCCGCAAGAACGTGCTGCTGGTCGATGATTCGATCGTGCGTGGCACGACCTCCAGGCAGATCATCCAAATGGCGCGCGATGCGGGCGCGCGGAAGGTGTACCTCGCCTCGGCCGCGCCGCCGGTGCGCCATCCCAACATCTACGGCATCGACATGCCCGCCACGGCCGAGCTGGTGGCGCACGGGCGCAGCGTCGAGGAAATCGAGCGCATCCTCGGCGCCGACCGGCTCATCTACCAGGACCTCGACGACCTGGTGTGGGCCGTGCGCGACGGCAACGAAAGCCTGACCGCGTTCGATACCTCGTGTTTCTCGGGTGAGTACGTGACCGGGGTGGAGCCCGATTACCTGGCCGAACTGGAGTTCGCGCGTTCGGACGATGCCAAGGCGCGGCGGCGCACGACATCCTGAGCGCGCGGATGCGCCCGCTCGGTGCGTGTCCGCTTGGCACACCGCTTCGCGTCGATCAGGTCACGGCGCGCAGCCGGCGGGGTTGAATGCCGCGTCGCGCTGTGGTTCTGTTCGATCCGTTGCATCCCGCCCGCGCCCGCGACAGGGAACCCCCTGAGGAAGACATGGTCGTCACGCCGGACAATCTGTTTGACGCTGCCGCGCGGTGCCTGGCGTGCGCCGACGTGGAGGCCAAGCTGGCGGCCACGCATGCAGCGGCGCAGGCATTCGCCGCGGGCCGGCTCGCGCCCGCTGGTGACGCGCTGCCGCAGCCGATCTGCGCGCCGGGGCGTCCGCCGCGGCCGCGGCTGGTGCCGCCACGCTCGCTCGCGCAACGCGGCCTGGGCAGCATCGAGGGGCGGGCCGCGCTCGTGCACGCGATCGCCCACATCGAGTTCAATGCGATCAACCTCGCCTGGGATGCGGTGTACCGCTTCCGCGACATGCCCGCTGCGTACTACGCGGACTGGGTGCGCGTGGCCGACGACGAGGCGCGTCATTTCGCCTGGATTGCGAGCCGGCTGGGCGAGTTGGGCTACCGCTACGGCGACTTCGATGCGCACGATGGCCTGTGGGAGATGGCCACGCGCACGGCTGACTCGTGCCTGGCGCGCATGGCGCTGGTGCCGCGCGTGCTGGAGGCGCGCGGTCTGGATGTCACGCCCGGCATGATCGAGCGCCTGCGCAGTGTCGGCGACCTCGCCACGGTGGCCGTGCTCGAACGCATCCTGGCCGAGGAGGTGGCCCACGTGGCTGCCGGTTCGCGCTGGTTCGCTTGGTGTTGTGAACGCGAGGGTCGCGAGCCGCAGGTGGTGTTTGGCCAACTCATCGACCAGTACCTGCGCGGCAGCCTGCGCGGCCCGTTCAACACCGCGGCGCGCCTGCGCGCGGGTTTCACGACCGCCGAACTGGCCCAGCTCGAGGCCTGCGCCACATGAGGCCCTCGCGCGCGCGCAGGGTGGCGTTCGGGCTGGCGCTTGCAGTGTGCTGGGGCCTGCTATTGCTGCTGGTGGCGGGCGTGGACTGGCGCACGCCGCCGTGGACCGACAGCGGACGCGCGTTCCCGGGCAGCAATTTCCGTCCGGTGTCGGGTCGTGCCGACGCCCAGGGCCAGCACTTGCAGGTGGCCGCGGCCGGCGCCGACCATGCCGCGTTGCAGGTGGCACCGGCACCTGGCCTCGAAGCGGCCGATTTTCCGATCCTGACCTACCAGTTCGACGAGTTCCCGCGCACGCTGGAGCTGTCCTTCGTGTTCCGCACCGCCGACGGCAGCGACGTCGAAACCGTGTCGGTGCCGGCGCCGCGTGGATCGCGCACGGTCACGGTCGACCTGTCGCGGGTGGCGGCGTGGCGCGGGCGCATCGTGGAGATCGGCTTTGCGCAGTTTCCGGTGGCGCAGCTGGTGCCACCGCAACACGCATTCCGCCCATTCGGCATCATCAAGGCCAAGCTGCACGGCGCGTCATGGGCCGGACACCTGCGCGCGCTGGTGAGCGCCTGGAGTGCGCGCACGCCCTGGCAGCTCATTTCGGTCAGCGCGCTCGGGCCGAACGAGATCGGCGATCGCACGCCGCATCCGCTGCGGTTGCCATTGGTGGTGGCGCTCGCGCTCGGCATCGCCATGGCGCTCGCCTGGGCCATCCTGCGCCTGCGCGGCCGCGCGCTCGCGCGCTGTGCGCTGCTTGGCCTTGCGCTGGGCTGGCTCGTGCTCGACCTGCGCTGGCTGTGCGAGCTGGACTACAAGCGTTCGGTGGATCGCGAGGTGTGGGGGCAGTTGCCACTCGCGCAGCGGCAGGACCACGTGGTCGATGGCAAGCTCAAGGCGGTCGCCGAAGAACTCAAGGCGCTGCTGGCGGACGAGCCTGCCGATCGCCATGTCCTGCTCAGCACGCATTCGCCCTACACGGCACTGCGCCTCATGTACCACGCCGCGCCGCTCAACATGAGCTTTGCCAGCACCCTGCCGGGCGCGCTGGCCAAGACCGGACTGCCACCGGGCGCGATCATCGTGCGCTACGACATGCCAAAGGCGGTGGTGGGCCCCAACCTCCGGTTCGATCGTCGTTTTGTACGTGTGCAGACGCTGCTGCAGGGCGAACGCATGGCGGTGTATCGCGTGGTGGCGGTGCCGCAATGACGGCCATGAGCTTCCTTTTGATTTGGGTGGCAACAGCGCTGCTGGGCAGTGGTGCCTGGGTCGCCATTGCCGGATGGCCACGCGACTCCGCCGCCCGCTGGTGCGCACTGGGTGGTGGTTGGATCCTGGGTGCGTTGCTCGGCGGCGTGGGCGTGCGCGTGCTGGCCGCGTCGGACCTGACGGGTGTGGTGGCGGTGGCTGCCGGCGCAGCGGCTGTTGGCCTGCTGCTTTGGGGAGGCGCCTGGCGATTGCGTGGTCGCGCGCCGGTGGCGCTCGCGACGCGCATGCCGCCGATCGAGGCCCATCGCGGCGAACGGATCTGGATCGCGCTGCTGCTCGCGCTGCTGGCCTGGCGCGGCGTGCTGATCCTCGACGACGTGCTGCTGCATCCGGTGTTGCCCTGGGATGCCTGGGCGGTGTGGCTGGCCAAGGCCAAGGCGTGGGTGCTGGCGGGGCGCATCGATGCCTCGGTGCCCTACGCGAGTTGGGTCGCGCAGGCGGCAGCGCCCGAGCGTACCGGCGTGGCGTGGATGTATCCGGAACTCGTGCCGTGGATGGCGGTGTGGTTTGCAGCCGGCACGCATTGGATCGAACCGCTGGTCGGGCTGGCCTGGTTCGGACTCGGCGTGGCGCTGCTCGTCCTGCACTATAGCCAGTGGCGTGCGTTGGGTGTGTCGCGAGCGATGGCGTGCGTGGGCGTGTACGCGCTGGGATCGTTGCCGCTGCTCGATGCACACGTGGCGCTGGGCGGCTACGCCGACCTGTGGATTGCCGCGGTGCTGTCGCTGGGCGCGCACGCGTGGCTGCGCTGGTCGAGCCTGGGTGAGCGGCGCCAGATCGGGCTGATTGTTGTCGCGATGGTGCTGTTGCCCTTGCTCAAGCTCGAGGGTTCGATCTGGAGCATCGTGCTCGGCATGGCCTGTGCGTTCCGGCTGCTGCCGCGACGGCTGCGGGCACGGCGCTTTGCCTGGATCGCCGCCGCAGTTGCGGCCACCGTGGTGGTCTGCATCGCCTTTGGCCTGCCGTGGATCGCGATGGCGCGGCGCTACCTCGACAGCGGCCGGCTGTTCGATGGGGGGCAGATTGCCGCTTCCGCGCTGTCCCTGGCGTCCGCGTTGTGGGCGCAATGGAACTGGAATCTGCTGTGGGTCGCCTTGCCCGGCGTGCTGGTGTGGAACGCACGGTGCTGGAGCGCGTCGCCGACGACGCGGCGACTGGTGGCGCTGGTCGCACTGCCGCTGCTGGTGATGCTCGGCCTGTTCCTGTTCACCACGGCGGCGCGCTACGCGCAAAGCTATTCGGCGGTGAACCGCTTGCTGCTGCAGATCACGCCGCTCTTGGTGAGCGTGCTGGTACTCGCGTTGCGCCCGCCCGATGGGGTGGCTGCACGCGGCGCCAGTCAGTCGGGCGCATCCTGCGCGAGCGCGAGTTCGTAGAGCGCGCGCGTCGCGCGGGCCGACTGTTCCAGAGTGAAGTGCGCCCGCCAGCGTGCGCGGCCACACGCGCCCAGTTGCTGTCGTGTCGCCGGCTGCTGCATTTGCGTGAGTGCGTGCGCCAGCGCCGCCGCGTCGTCCGGCGGTACCAGCAGGCCGGCCTCGCCGCCGCCGACCACGCTCGCCACGCCGGATCCGGCAATCGCGCTTGCGACCACGGGCAGGCCCGCGCGCATGGCTTCGAGCAGCACCAGGCCGAAGGCCTCGCCGCGGTCGCGCGAGGGCAACACGAACACGTCGGCGCTCGCGTAGGCGCTCGCAAGCCCCGCATCGTCGATCGCGCCCGTAAAGTGGACGCGCTCCGCCACGCCGCGCGCCGCAGCCTGGGCGCGCAGTGGCTGCGCACATTCGCCATCGCCCACGAGCAGCAAGCTGTCATGCGGCCGCATGGCCAATGCGTCGATGAGCACGTCAAAGCCCTTGTAGCGGCTGAGCCGCCCGACCGCGAGCAGCCGCAGCCCGGCGCTGTGCGGCCATGCTGTTGCATCGGGTGTGCCGGGTTCGGTCGCAGCGATCCCAAGGGGTATCACCCGCGTCTTGTGCTGCCAGCGCACGAGGGCGTGGCTGGCTTCCAGATAGGCCTGCGAGGTCGCGATCACGGCGCGCGCGCGCGCAAGCAGCGCCTGTTCCAACGGGCGATAGGCACGATAGCCCAGGCGCAGGCGCCAGTCGGGCGCATCGGGCGGCACGTCGGCATGCCAGTGCACGAGCCAAGGCAGGCGCCGCGCTGCCGGCGAGGCGAGCGCCGCGAAACACGAGGGATTGGGCAGGTGCAGGTGCAGCACTTGCGGTTGCAATTCATGCAGCATCCGCGACAGATGCCAGGGGAAGGTCGGGCTGACCGGTGTGTACACCGGTGCCGCGAGACAGCCGACGCGGCGCACCACCACACCGTTGAGGGTTTCCTCGCCGGACCGCCAGCATCCGGGTCGCTGGTGCACCAGCGCACCCACGCGATCGCCATGGCCCACGCAGTATTCGGCCAGCGCTTGGGTGTGGCGTTCGATGCCACCGCGTTCGGGTGCGTAGTACTTGCCCAGGTGCAGGATGCGCATGGTGCGGGTCAGACGCGGTGGCGCCACGGCGTCGGCGCCTGCCGACCCGGCCCGCGGCGTGTGCCCGCGGACTCAGGCATCGCGGTCGCTGTCATCGTCGCGCACCGCTGGCCCGCCCAGGCGTTCCAGCTCGCGTTCGAGGATCGCCAGTTTCTGGGTCAGGCGTCGCACCCGGCGCTCCTGGCGCGAGCGGTCGATGTCGAGCTTGAGCAGGCGCAGCAGGATCAGTGACACCGCCACGATGATGGGCAACACCGGCGCGTAGCTGATGCCGGTGACGTGGCCGAGCCACCCGACCGTGCCCGGGAACACGCCCAGCACGAAGGTGGCCGCGGCCACGCTCAGCCACCACAGCGCATAGGGCCCGTGCAGATGGTCGCGGCGCACGAGGAACAGGATCGCGCCGGTGATCGCGACACCTAGGATGGCCGAGGTGATCTGCCCGGTCAGCATGCCGCATGCACTCCTTGCCGGGTGTGGTTCTTGCGCCGGCCTGCGTCGAGCTGGGCGATGCACAGCACCGTGGTGTGCACCATGTAGCGCGCCACCACGAGCCACGAGGCAAACACGCGCGAGTGCCCATTGCAACGCTCGCGCATCGCCACCGGCGTTTCGCTGATGCGCAGGCGGTTGCGGACCAGCAGCATCAGCACCCCGATGTCCTGGTAGTCGAGCAGGCTGGCCTCGGGGCCGGCCAGCACCATCATGGCCTGCGCGTCGTACAGGCGCAGACCCGAGGTCAGGTCCATGAGCCTGAGCCCGGTCAGCAGACGCAGGTAGCGCCAGGCCAGCCGTTTGGCCCGGCTCAGGCGCGCCACGCAGGTGCCGATCACCACGTGGGCGCCGGTTTCGGCCTGCGCCCGGAACAGCGCGGGCAGAGTATCGGGCAGGTGCTGGCCGTCGGCATCCAGCGCAATCACGCCCTCGTAGCCGTGGCGCAACGCATAGCGGATGCCGGTCTGGGTCGCGCCCCAGGCGCCCAGGCCCAGCGGCAGGCGCAACACGCTCGCACCCGCCGCGGCAGCGCACTCGGCGGTGGCATCGGAGCTCGCGTCATCCACCACCAGCACGTCGCAGGCGAGCGTTGCGCGCACGCCCGCGACCACGGCAGCCACGCTCACGGCTTCGTTGCGAGCAGGAATGACCGCGAGACAGCGCGCGGCTCGGGGCGGGGAGGGGATGGAAGCCACAACGGCAGGCAGGGCGACAGGGACCGCGATTGTCCGGAACGCGGCTGGAGCGGTCAAACCGCGCTGCTGGTACCGGTCGTCCGTACGGGGCATGACAGGTGCCGCGGGTCGCGCCACCAGCCGGTGGCCGAGCCACCCGCGCCGTGGGACCCGGTCGGATCGCCTCCACTCGGGGGCCGCGTACCCGGTGTCCGGTTCGCCCACCTTCCTGCGTTTATGGCTGACGTGGGCCGGGGACGCTGTGTCGCTGGCTGGGGACGACGGCCTTGCGGCCCCGTCCTCGAAACGGATAAGGTCGGCCAGGCCCACGGCCCGTCACTTGTTGACACAGTGTTAACAATTCACTAGTGTTCGCGCGGATCGGGCTTGGTTGACCACTTCATAACCAACGGGGATGGGGGCGAGACGCTCCGCCCGAGACACTCTGGGAGATTTCTCATGAATGCAAAGATGAAAGTTCTGTCGCTGGCTCTGGTGGGCATGTTCGGTTACGTCGGCAGCGCCATGGCGGCGTGCCCGACCGGTCCGACGACTGCTGAGGGTGGTGCGTGGACGAGCAAGTCCGTCCTGCCTCCGTCGACGTCATCGCTCACAATCACGACGCCTGGATTGGCGACCACCGAGTGTGCGCTGAGCTCGTCGCTGGGCCCGGCGCTGACCGCGTCGTCGTTTGTTCGTTACAACCACGCAGCAAGCGAGCCGGCCTACCGTTTCCAGTTCCTCATTGACACCACGGGGCTGACGAACTTCAGCACGACCGACAACGTTGTGTTGTTCCAAGCTCCTGCAACGACAACTGCGAATGGCTTCAATCGATTGCTCCGCGTATCGCTTGTTGCAGGCCCTGCAGGAGCCAAGCGGGTGCGCTTTATTGCACAGTGCGGCTCGGGTGGATTCACATGTACCCAGACATACGCCACCGATTTGATTAACGGCGTCAACCGCATTGAGGGCAAGCTCAGCGTTGGCGCGGGTTCGGCCGGTTCACTGACGTATTGGGTCAATGCGGCAGCTGGCACCAGCGAGCCGGCAGCATCTGGTACGATTGCGAATCTCGACAATGCGGCGTGGGGTGGGGTGTCAGCAGCGTCACTCGGTCTCACTGTACCTAGCGCGTCCTTCAAGAATTCACACGCAAGCCAAGTGGTAAAGTTTGACCAATTCGACTCTCGACGCAGCACGTATATTGGTTACTGATTTTTGAACAGCTTTGCATAATCAAATGGGAGTGATGATCAATGAAGCGTAATCTGCTTTTTTCGACGATGAGTGCAGCAGCGCTTGCGCTGATGTTCAGTGCATCTGCGAGTGCGGGGACCTGTGCGGCACCGACCCCGTGGCAGCCGGATACGAGTGGTAGTCCGATACTCAGCGGCACAACCTGTAGCGCCGAGACTGGGATTATCAGCATGTGCCAAGGTGCGTCGGGCGCTCCTGCTGCGGCGTTCGTGGCGATTGTGAATATTGCTGCGGCTGGAACGTTTACCAATATCGACTTCACCGGTGGCTCTGGATATGCGTTGGCTGCGTATTTGGTTCCGCAGGCAAATGGATGTAACTCGGACGGTCCGTGTCAGACAGTGGGTGATGAAACCGCGGATATGTTGCATATTGATGCACCGCCTGGGACGTATTATCTCATCATTACCGGTGCAGACTTTGATTCACCGGGGGCATGTGGCACGTTCACTGCACAGGCCAACGGCTCGCTGCCGGTCCAGCTGCAGAGCTTCACGGTCAGCTGATATCGGTCACCTGTGTCCAATACCCACCTGCGGCAACGCAGGTGGGTTTTTTTTTGGGATGACTTTCATGTTCGCACTTGCCTCCCTGTTCATGTCGCTCGCCGTGGCGGCGGCACCCGCGCCCACCGGGCATCTGGTCATCGGTCCGTGCAAGGCCGGGGACCAGCAGCAGTTCCGTTCGGTGAGCTGCGACATTCCCTTGCAGAATACTGGCGACAAGCCCATTCGCATCCTTTCGGCCGAGGCGGCACTGCCTTGGGACTCGATCGATCAGCAGGTGGTGGTGCCGCCAGGCGGCGCGAGTTACCTGAAGGCTACGATCGCCACGCGTG
>WBZY01001116.1_pt1 | contig 15269 bp, 15 predicted proteins | sample 5204191 | NCBI WGS metagenome assembly WBZY01 (sample SAMN12344363, study PRJNA552823) | activated sludge metagenome | biome: Activated sludge suspended growth; feature: Anammox Sidestream; material: Wastewater; isolation source: activated sludge from anammox sidestream of wastewater treatment...
CTGGAGGAGCGTCCGGCCCGGGTGCGCGGGCGGGCTCGTGACCCGCACCTCGATGGCGCCGGGTGCACGCTGCGCGGCGAACGCGAAGGCCTCCGCCACGCGCAGCGCGAGCGCGCGCTCGCCGCCCGCGTCCACGCGGTCGATGCCGCGCAGGAAGGCGCGCGTGAAGGCGGCGAGCAGCGCCGGCCGCGCCGGGCGCGCGAGCTCGGTCGCAAGGGCGATCACGTGGTCGAGGTCGTAGCCCGGCTCGGTCACCGTCACCGGGGCGATGGTATCGTGCGGCCCTTGGCTGTCGCGCGCGCGGAGACCGGCCGTTCTCGTTGGCCCGCGACGGGCCGGCAGCTACCCTGTCCGGGCTCCTCCTCCAGGCCCGCATCGAGGCCGATCCGATGACCGCCGACGTCACCCCGCACGTTCCGCAAGAGCCGCTGCGCGTCACCGTAGAGCGTTATCTGGCCCTGCTCGAAGAGGGCACGCTCGCCGGGGATCGCCTGGAGCTGCTCGAAGGGGTGATCGTCTCGATGCCGCCGAGCAACCCGCCCCACGCCGCGGCGCTCGGGCTCGTGTGCGAGGCCCTGCGGCCGATAGCGGGTACGGGGCGCTGCCTGCGCGTGCAGTCCCCGCTGCTCCTGGGCGCGTGGTCGGCACCCGAGCCCGACGTCGCGCTGGTCGCGGGCTCCCACCGCGACTACTCGCTACGCCATCCGGCCACGGCCCTGCTGGTCATCGAAGTCTCGGACTGGTCGCTCCACCAGGATCGGATCACGAAGGCAGCGATCTACGCGCGGGCCGGGATCCCGGAGTACTGGATCGTGAACCTCGCGGAGCGGGGGGTCGAGGTGCTGCGCGAGCCCGATGCGGCCGGCGGCCGCTACCGGGCGCAGCGCTTCGCGCGCGCCGACGAGTCCGTCGAGCCGCTTGCGGCCCCGGGCACCCCGGTCGTCGTACGCGACCTCCTGCCGGCCCTGCGCTGACCGGGCCTCAGCGGTCCGGCGCCGGATCGGCGGCGCCGAGCACGTCCTCGAGCTCGGCGGCGCGCCGCTCGAAGTCGGCGGCGAGGGCGAGCTGCGCGCGGGCGCGGTCGAGGTTGTGGCCGGGGCGGTCGCAGCGGAAATAGCGGTCGCCGGCCAGGTGGTCGGCCAGGAAGCGCATCCCGATCACGAGCGGGAGCAGGCGGGCGGCGAAGACCAGCTCGGCGCGCTCGGCCGGCAGGAGCAGGCCGCCGGCACCGCGCAGCCAGCCCGCGGCGATCGCGGCGAAGAGCGCGCGGTCGACGCGCAGCTTCGCGAGGTCGCGCTCGTCCTCGGCGGCGCGCGTGGCGGCGGTGCGCACGAGGTCGCCGAAGTCGTAGACCGCGAAGCCCGGCATCACGGTGTCGAGGTCGATCACGCACAAGGCCTCGCCCGTGCGGTCGTCGAGGAGCACGTTGTTGATCTTGGTGTCGCCGTGGGTGATGCGCTCGGGGATGGCTCCCGCGGCGCGCAGGCCGTTCAGGCGGTCCACCATCGCCTCGCGCGCGGTGACGAAGCCGAGCTCGGGGCGGCACGCGCCGAGGCGGCCGGCCGGGTCGGCGCGCACCGTGGTGACGAGCTGTTCGAAGCGCAGGCGCGCGTCCTGGTAGCCCCGGATCGTCTCGTGCAGGCGCGGCCCCGGGAGGTCGGCCACCTGCGCCTGGAAACGGGCGAAGGCCAGGGCGGCGGCGCCGGCCTCGGCGGGCGTGCGCACCACGTCGCGGCTGCTCGCCCCCTCGACGAAGCGCCAGGTGCGCCAGGTCTCGCCGGCCGCGTCGCGCCAGGCGGGGGCGCCGTCGCGCGCGGGCACGAGCTGGAGCGCACGCCGCTCGCGATCGGGAGCGCCCGCCCGCTCGAGCCCCGCCAGCACGTGTGCACTCACGCGCGCCACGTTCTCCATCAACTGCGCCGGGTCGCCGAAGACCGACCGGTTGATGCGCTGCTGCACGTAGCGCACACGCCGGCCGCCCTCGTCGAAGGCGGCGACCAGCGTCTCGTTGATCCAGCCCGTGCGCAGCGGCTGCGAGCCGAGCCAGCGGCCCGGGATCGCGAAGGCCTGCGCCACGGCGCGCCGCCGCGCCTCCTCCCCGGCCCCTTCCATCGCCGGGAGGATCGCGCCCCGCGTGCCGCCCACAAGGGACGGACTAGGATCCGGCCCGATGGACGCACCGTCGCCCTCGTGGCTCGTCCCGCTCGGGGTCGGGATCGGCTTCGTCGCCCTCTGGGTCGGGATCTTCCAGCTCCTCGGCCGGGTGGGCGGCTGGCGGGAGCTGGCCCGGGCCTATCCGCCGCTCGGGATCGTGAGCGCGGGGATCGGCGAGACCTTTCGCATGCGCTCGCTGCGGCTTCGCGCCCGCATCGACTACAACGGCTGCGTCACCTTCACGGCGGGACCGTCGGCGCTGCGGCTCTCGCTGCCGCGCCCGCTGGCCTTCGGCCATCCTCCGATCGAGGTGCCGTGGTCCGAGCTCCGCGCCGAGGCGGGCCGCGCGCTGTGGGTCCCGGTCGTCACGCTCCGCTGCGCGCGTGCGCCCGCCATCCCGCTGCGCATGCGCCGCGCGCTGGCGGAGTCGCTCGCACGCGCGAGCGGCGGGCAGCTCCGGCTGCCGGCCGAGGGCGAGGCGGCCTGAGCGATGCGCGAGCCGCCGCTTCCCGAGCTGGCCTGTCCGCAGGTCCGCGCGCCCGGCGCGATCGACGGCGACCCGCACAAGCCGCCCTGGAACGCGCTCGCCCCGGTCTGGCTCACGCCGTCGCACGGCCGGCGCGCCGAGGGCGCCCCGCCCACGACCGTGGCGCTCGCCGCGCTCGCCCCGGACGCCGCGCCGCTCGCGCCGCGCTGGCGCTTCCAGCCGACCGCCCTGCGTGTCGCCCGCGACGACGAGCACCTGCTCGTCTGCTTCCACTGTGTCGACCGCGATGCGAGCGGGAGCTACGAGGGGCGCAACCAGCCGATCTACGACGAGGAGGTCGTGGAGGCCTTCCTGGCGCCCGGTCCCGACCCCCGCCGCTACTACGAGCTCGAGCAGAGCCCGCGCGGCGCCTGGTTCGAGGCGCGCATCGAGAGCCCCTACGGCCGGCGCGCGACGATGAAGGTGGACCCCGCCTGGCGCTGCGCGGGCTGGCAGCGGGCCGTGCGCCTGTGTGCCGACCAGGACGGGCGGCACGCCTGGTGGTGCGCGGAGTGGGCGATCCCGTTCGCGGCCCTCGGCGCGGAGCCGCCCGCGCCCGGCACGCGCTGGCGCGCCAACTTCCATCGCATCGACCGCGAGGGCGCCGGGCAGTTCTCGGCCTGGTCGCCGACCCTCGCCGAGCCGCCCGACTTCCACCGGCCCGACCGCTTCGGCTGGCTGGTCTTCCCGTGAGCGGATCGCGCCCACCCGGGCGCCAGCGCCGCGCCCCGGTTCCGGCCGACCGCTGGGCTAGGCTCCCCGCGATGCCCGTCCCGCGCGTCCGCGCCGACCGCACCGCCGTGGCGATCCCCGCCGCGCGCTCCGCCCGGTGCGCGGCGGGCAGGAGCTAGCCCCTCCTGGAGGCGCTGCTCCGGATCGTCCCCGCCTTCGGGGCGCTGCGCGGCTACCACCTCGGCGCCGCGCGCGCCGATCTCCTCGCAGGGCTCACGGTCGCGGCGGTCGCCGTGCCGCAGGCGATGGCCTACGCGCTGGTCGCCGGGCTCCCGCCCGAACACGGCCTCTACACCGCGATCGTGATGACGTTCGTGGGCGCCCTCTTCGACTCCTCGCGCCAGCTCGTCAACGGCCCGACCAACGCGATCTCGATCGCGATCCTGAGCGCGATCTCGGGCGTCGTGCCCGAGAGCCGGGTCGAGGCCGCGATCCTGCTCGCCCTCCTGGTCGGCTCGATCCAGCTCGGCATCACCCTGCTCCGCCTCGGCGACCTCACCCGCTACATCTCGCACTCGGTGATCGTGGGCTTCACGCTGGGTGCCGGAACGCTCCTGGTGCTCGACCAGCTCAAGAACCTGGTCGGCCTCCACGGCCGGGGCGGCGTCCACGACCACTTCCTGGTGCGCTTCTGGCGCACGCTCACCGAAGGCGGCGGCATCCAGGCCGAGACGGCCGCGATCGGGCTCGGGACGGTGGCGGCCGTGGTGGGCCTGCGCTGGCTCAAGGCGCGCCTCGGCTGGCGCCTGCTGCCGGACCTGCTGCTGGTCGTGATCGCGATGGCGGTCCTCGTGGACCAGCTCGGGCTCGACGCGCGGGGTGTCGCGGTGGTCGGCGAGATCCCGGCCAAGCTGCCGTCGTTCCAGACGCCCGCGCTCGGCCTCGCGATGATCCAGCAGCTCTCGACCGGTGCCTTCGCGATCGCCGTGCTCGGGCTGCTCGAGGCGATCGCGATGGCGAAGGCGATCGCGGCCCAGACCCGCCAGAAGCTCGACATGAACCAGCAGTGCCTGAGCGAAGGCGTCGCGAACCTCACCGGCAGCTTCTTCGGGTGCTTCCCCGGCTCGGGCTCGCTCACCCGCTCCGCCATCAACCAGCAAGCGGGCGCCGCGACGCAGTGGTCGGGCGTGTGGTCCGCGCTGGCGGTCGCGCTCATCGTGCTGCTCTTCGCGCCCTACGCGCGCTTCATCCCGCGCGCCGCGCTGGCCGGGATCCTGATGGTCTCGGCGTACAAGATGATCGACCGGCACGCGCTTCTCTATCACCTGCGCATGACCCGCTTCGACGCCGCCATCGTCTGGGTCACGGCGATCTCGGCCATCGCGATCTCGATCGAGTTCTGCGTGCTGATCGGGATCTTCATGTCGTTCCTGCTGACCGTGCCGCGCGCCGGCCGCATGCTGCTCACGGAGTTCGTGATCTCGCCCGAGGGCCAGATCCACGAGCGGCTGCCCGAGGACCGGCCCTGCGCGCACATCCTGATCTTCGGGCTCGAGGGCGAGCTCTTCTTCGGCTCCACGGCCGCCCTCGAGGCCCACTTCCAGACCATCGAGGACCGCATCGACGAGCGCACCCAGGCGCTCGTGCTGCGGGTCAAGCGCGCGCGCAACCCGGACGCGGTCGGCGTCGCCCTGCTCGAAGGCTTCGTCGATCGTGTCGAGGAGCGCGGTGTGAAGGTCGTCCTCGGCGGCGTCCGCGGCGAGCTCTTCCAGAAGCTCGGCCGCACCGACCTCGCCCGCCGCCTCGCGGGCCGGATCTTCCGCGAGCAGCCCGTTCGGCAGACCAGCACGATGCTCGCGGTCCGCCACGCCTACTCGCTGCTCGACGAGCACTGCCCCGAGTGCCCGCGCCGCGGCGCCGACGGAGGCGAGATGCCGCTGCACTACGTGGTCTAGCGCGCGTAGGCCGCGAGCAGCTCGGCGATCAGCGTCTCGGTGCCGTCGAGGGGCTCCTCGTCGGGCACGGTGAGGCCGAGGCGCACGACGACGAGGCGCGCCGAGGGCACCACCGCCACCCACTGCCCGCTGTGCCCGCGGGCGGCCCGGACCTCGGCCGGGATGCGCGGCCAGGGGCGGTCCTCGGGATGGCCCGGCGTCCCGGCGTTCAGCCACCAGTGCGCGCCGTAGGCGCCCTGCGGCGCGGCCGGCGTCGGCGTCGCCGCGTAGCGCACCCAGCCCTCGGGCAGGAGGCGCCGCCCGTTCCAGACCCCGTCCTGCCGGAAGAGCTCCCCGAAGCGCGCCCAGTCGCGCGCCGTCATGTGCAGGTACGAGGAGCCCACGAAGCTGCCCGACGCGTCGGGCTCGAAGAAGGCGCTGGTCATGCCGGCGGGGTCGAAGAGCGACTCGTTCGCGTGTCGCACCATCGCGGCGAGGTCGCCGCCGAAGACGTCGCGCACGAGCCTCGCGATCACGTTCGAGGTGCCGCTCGAGTAGGACCAGTGCGTGTCGGGCGGGAAGGCGAGCGGCATGGCCGCGGCGAAGGCCCCCGTGTCGGGCCGCGTGAAGAGCATGCGCGAGGCGTCGCCGCCCGGGGTGTAGTCCTCGCCGAAGGCGAGCCCGCTCGACTGGCGCAGGAGCTGGTCGAGCGTGATCGCGCCGCGCGGGTCGCCGGCCCCGCGCCACTCGGGGACGGGGGCCGGCGCGGCCGGGTCGAGGCGCCCGTGCAGGACGAGCGTGCCGACGAGCGCCATCGTCACGCTCTTCGCCATCGACCAGGCGAGGAGCGGGGTCTCGGGCCCGACGCCCGGGGCGTAGCGCTCGGCGACGAGCCGCCCGTCGCGGACCACGACCACCGCCTGGGTCTGGCGCCGCCCGGGCGGGCCCGGCTCGGCGAACGCGCGCTCGATCGCGGCGGCCACGGCCGGCGGCGGCGGCTCCGCGGGCGGCGCCTCGCCGGCCGGCCAGGGCAGGGCCGGGTCGAGCCGGGGGCGCGCGAACGCGACGCCGGCGGCCGGCCCGGCGAGCGGCCAGGTCTCGCCGGCCTCGACGAGGGTGCAGCCGAGCCCCGGGCGCAGGACCGCCCGCGCCGAGACCACGCCGCCGAGCACGCGCGCCTCGGCACCGTCCGGTGTCGTCGTGACCGAGAGCACCGGCCCGAGCGGGGCGACCTCGTGCGCGACGTAGTCGCCGACCACGTGCGCGGCGTCGAAGCGCGAGAGGTGGACGAGCGAGCAGGTCACCTTGGCGGCGAAGCCGGCACCGACCCGGGCGCCCGTGCGCAGCCAGGCGAGGCCCCAGCCGGCGAGCACGAGCAGGCCGAAGAGCGCGATCCCGAGGAGCAGGCGTCGCATGGGGGCGCAGTATGCGCCAGCTACGCGGCGAGCGCGGCCGCCTCCCGGTGCAGGAACCAGCGGTCGAGGACGACGCGCCGCGCGAAGGCGGGGCTCGCGAGCAGCCGCCCCGCGAGCGCGCGCTTCCAGCCCGGCGCGGCGGCGGGCAGCCGCGGCCCGCGCGGGCCGAAGCGCGCCTCGATGCGCTCGGCGTAGGCGGTGAGCTTCGCCACGGCCGGATCGCCGCCCGCCTCGGCGATCGTGCGGGCGGCCAGGAGCCCCGACTCGACCGCCGGCCGGATTCCCTCGCCGCTGCGCGGATAGGCGAGCCCCGCCGCATCGCCGACGAGCAGCACGCCCTCGCCCGCGAGCGGGCGCGCGGCCTGGCCATGGAGCAGGTAGGCGTGGCCCCGGAAGCGCGCCTCGAAGGCGGCCGGGGCCTTGCCGAGGGCGCGCACGTGGTCGAGGAAGCGCGCCACGAACTCGCCGAGCCCGCCGGGCGAGGGGCCCTGCCGGCCGAGCCCCACGTTCAGCCACTCGCCCTTGCGCACCACCCAGCCGTAGCCCGCGAGATCGGGCTCGAAGAAGAGCTCGGGGAGCGCGGCATCGAGGGCCAGCTTCTCGAGCGCGCCGGGCGCGAGGCGCACCTCGATCTCCTGCGCCGCCACGACCGGCGCGGGCGGCCCGGTGGCGCAGCCGAGCTGCTGCGCCACCGGACAGAAGTGGCCGCCGGCGCCCACCAGGACGGGGGCCTCGACGGCGTCGTTCGCGACCCAGCGCCCGCCCGCCCGGTGCAGCGAGCGCAGCGGCTCGCCGAGCCGCAGCCGCGCGCCGGCGCGCGCGAGCAGGAAGTGGTCGAGCTCGCAGCGACGGATCCCGTACGAGACGGGCCGCCCGTAGTCGACGCGCGCCACCGCCGCCGCGCCGAGCTGCGACACCGCGAAGCCGTGCACGGGCTGGAGCACGCGCCCTCGCGCGTACTCGGCCGGGTCCACCCCGAGGCAGGCGAGCACGGGGGGCGTGATCCAGCCGGCGCAGACCTTGTCGCGCGGGAAGCGGCGCCGGTCGAGGACCACGACCTCGAGCCCCGCGCGCACGAGCGCGCGCGCGCAGGACGATCCGCCCGGACCTCCGCCCACCACGAGCACGTCGCAGCGCTCCATGGGTCAGGCGTCCCGGTAGAGGTCGTCGCGCGTCCAGGGCAGCGCGTCGCCGCGGGGCCGGGCGAGGAGCACCTGGAAGAGCTGGAGCGAGCCCGCGCGGAAGGCGGCGATCGAGCCCGCCAGGTAGAGGCGCCACATCCGCACGAAGCGCTCGTCGAAGCGCCGGCGCACCTCGTCGCGATGCGCCTCGAAGCGCGCGAGCCAGTGCTCGAGCGTGCGCGCGTAGTGCGGGCGCAGGTTCTCGACGTCGGCGATCGCGAGCTCCGCGGTCTCGAGCGCGGGCCCGAGCTCGGCGAGGGTCGGCGCGTAGGCGCCCGGGAAGATCCGCCGTTCGACCCACGGGCTGAAGGGCGCCCTCCGGTGGCGGCCGATGAAGTGCAGGAAGGCGCGCCCGTCCGGGCCGAGGGTGCGGTTCATCACCCGGCCGAGGTCGTCGTAGTGCTCGGGCCCGACGTGCTCGAGCATGCCCACCGACACGAAGGCGTCGCAGGGCGCCGTGACGTTGCGGTAGTCGTCCTCGAGGAACTCGACCTGGCCGGCCAGGCCCTCGGCCCGCGCCCGCGCGCGGGCGAAGTCGAGCTGCGCGCGGGAGATGTTGAAGGCGCGCACGCGGGCGCCATGGCGGCGCGCGAGGTGGAGCGCAAGGGCGCCCCAGCCGCAGCCCGCCTCGATCACGCGCGCGCCCGGCCGCAGCCGCAGCTTGCGCGCCACGTGCTCGAGCTTGGCGAGCTGGGCCTCCTCGAGCGAGGCGTCGGGCCTCGGGAAGTAGGCGCAGGTATACACCATCTCGCGATCGAGCCAGAGCGCGTAGAAGTCGTTGCCGAGGTCGTAGTGGTGGTGGACGTGCTCGCGCGAGCCGCGCAGCGAGTTGCGCCGGCGGCGGGCGCGCTTCCAGAGCGCGCCGGCGGCACCGATCGGCCCGCCGGGCTTCGGTGCCTGGAAGACCGGCAGCAGCACATCGAGGAGATCGCCCTCGACCTCGATGCGGCCGGCGGCGTAGGCGTCGCCGAAGTGGACCTCGCCCTCGGGCCCGAGCATGCCGAGCAGGGCACCCGCATCCCGGAACACGAGCGTCGCGCGCGGGCGCTCGCCCGGGTGGGCGAGCGTCTCGCCGTTCGGAAGCCGGAGGGCGAAGGGCGCGCGGGGCACGCCCGCGAGCAGCCGCCGGGCGACGTGCCGCTCGAGCGCGACGGCCGCACCGCCGGCAACCGACCCCGAGGAGGGCGGGCGCCCGAGCGTGACGGGATCGGTGCGGGGGGGATCTGCGAGTGAGGACGGGAGGCGAGGGGACGACATCGTGGCACCTCCACCTTCGAGGGTCGCCGACGCGGGCGATCCTGCAAGCACCCGCCCGCCGCCGCCCCACACCGCTCCCTCGGGGCGACACCGAGGTGGTTCTAGCCCACCGGAACGATGTCGACGCTCTCGGTCTCGGGGTCGAAGACGATGCGCGCGGTGCCGCGCTCGAGCTGGCGGCGCACGTCGGCCACCTTCTCGGCGAGGGTGCGCTCGCGCTCGCCGTAGTCGGTGCCCTCGCGGCCGACGAAGCTCTCGATGACCCCCTGGAGCGCGTCGGCGCCGAGGGCGTCGATCGGGACCTCCACCGGCTCGGGGCGCTCGCGCATCGCGCCTACGGTAGCCTCTCGCGCCGCGGTCTCCCGGCACGCCGTACCGGCGCGCGGAGCCGCAGGAGCATCCATGACCCGCGCCTCCTTCCTCCTGGCCCTGGTTCCGCTGCTCGCCGCCGCGCCGGCCGGGGCCGAGGCCGACCTCGAGCCCGGCGAGTGGGAGCAGGTGATGACGATCACCGCCCCGGGGCAGCCGGCTCCGCCGCCCCGGACCGTGCGCCAGTGCATCACCCGCTCCGACGCCGCGATCTTCAGCGACCACGAGCGCTGGGCGCAGGAGATGGTGGGCGCCAACCCGAAGGCCGGCTGCAAGGTCGAGTCGTCGAAGCGCGAGGGCAGCGCGGTCTCGGTCGTGCTCACCTGCCAGGACGGCGTGCGCCTGCTCGTGCGGCAGGACTTCCGGGGCACGACCGGCACGATCGACGCCGAGTCGCAGGTGGGCGGCGTCACGCAGAACAAGAACCACATCGTGTCGAAGAAGGTCTCCGACACCTGCAGCCCCGACACGATCGAGCTCTGGAAGCGGCAGAACCCCGGCAAGACCTTCGAGCCCTGAGGGGGCACCTCCCGGTCTGCCTCAAGTCCGGTACCCGCCCGATCGATGGCGGCCCCATGCGTATCGTCCTGACCGCCGATGGGACGCGCGGGGACATCCATCCCCTGCTCGCGCTCGGCGGCACCCTGCAGGCCGCGGGCCACGACCCGGTCCTGTGTTGCCCGCCCGACTTCGCCGGGGCGGCCCGCGAGCACGGGATCGAGCACCGCCCGGTCGGCCGCCCGGTGCGCGAGTACCTGAGCGAGCGCGCGCACGTGATGCACGGCCATGCGGTAGCCGTCCTGCGCGAGACCAGCTCCTACAGCCGGCGGATGCTGGAAGCGCAGTTCGCCGCGCTGCCCGCCGCCACGCGCGGCGCCGACCTGGTGGTCGCCGGCGGCGTGGCGGCGGCCGCGCGCTCGGTCGCCGAGATCCATGGCGTGCCGTACCGCTACGTCGTCTACTGCCCCGCGATCCTGCCCTCGGCCGAGCACGCGCCGGCCTTCCTGCCGGTCCGGCTGCCGCGCTGGGCGCACCGGCCGGCCTGGGGGCTGCTGCGCGCGGGCTTCAACCTGACCCTGCGCCCCGCGCTCGACGGCTACCGCCGCGCGCTCGGCCTGCCGCCGGCCGGCGACCTCGTGGCGCACTTCCTCGGCGAGCGCCCGGTGCTCGCCGCCGACCGCGCGCTCGCCCCGCTGCCGGCCGACCTCGCCGGCCTCGAGCAGGTGCCCTGCCTGCACGGCTTCGATCCGCACGAGCCGCTCCCCGCGAAGCTCGAGCACTTCCTCGCGGCCGGCCCGCCGCCCGTCTACCTGGGCTTCGGCAGCATGACCGATCCCGATCCGCGCGCGACGACGGCGCAGCTCCTCGACGCGATCGCGGCCGCGGGCCAGCGCGCGCTGATCGGGAGCGGCTGGGCGGGGCTCGGCGAGGGCGCGCTGCCGGAGGGCGTCCTCGCGATCGGGAGCGTTCCGCACGCGAGCCTCTTCCCGCGCTGTGCGGCGGTCGTCCATCACGGCGGCGCCGGCACGACCACGACGGCGGCGCGCGCGGGCGTGCCCCAGATCGTGGTCCCGCACGTCCTCGACCAGTTCTACTGGGCCGGGCGCGTGACGGCGCTCGGGATCGGGCTCGCCGCCGGCCGGCGGCGCGGGCTCGCGAGCAGCGCGCTGGCGGAGGCGATCCGCGTGGTGGTGGACAACGAGATCCTGGCGGAGCGCGCCCGGGAGCTCGGCGCGCGCCTGCGCGCGGAGTACGCGGCGGGCGGAAGCGCCCTGCGCTGGCTGCTCGGGGACGGGGCCTAGGAGACCGATCGTCTCTCTGTGGTGTCGCTCGCGGACGGGCCGAGCAGGCCTGCCCGCCCCGCCACCGACAGGCACGCCTGCACGAGGGTCGGCACGAAGGCGCGGCAGCGCACGCAGGCGTCGTGGTCGCCGTCGACCTCGAAGACCTCGGCGCCCGGGATCGAGCGCGCGAGCTTGTACTGGCGCGGGGTCGGGACGAGCTCGTCGGCGGTCGTGACGACGACCGCGGTCGGCACGTCGACGCTGCCGATCCAGTCGTGCGAGGAGAAGCGCGTCAGCGCCTCGGCGGCCTGGATCACGGTGGCGGGCTCGTGGCCGAGGAAGTCCTCGCGCACGGTGTCGCGCAGCTCCGGGTGCTCGACGCGCACCAGCATGCGCTGGATCATGTGGCGGCGCGCGGTGAGCGGAACCAGGCGCAGCGCGGCGGACGCGGCCGGCAGGGTCGCGCGCGCGAGGCGCGCCACCCGGCGCGGGACGAAGTGGCGCGCCGTCGCGCACAGCACGAGGCCCGCCACCTGCTCCGGATGGCGCTGCCAGGCGAGCGAGGCGATCGGCCCGCCCATCGAGTAGCCGGCCGCGAGGAAGCGCCCGACCCCGAGCGCCGCCATCGCGGCCGCCGCGTCGTCGGCGCACTCCTCGAGCCGGAAGTGCGCCGTGCGCAGGCCGCTGCCGTGGCCCCGGTGGTCGAGGCTCAGGACCCGGAAGTGTCGCGCCAGCGAGCGGAAGCTGGCGCCCCAGTTGAGCCGCGCCGTCGCGCCGAGCCCGTGCAGGAGGAGCAGCGGCGGGGCGCCGGGCGGCCCCGCGATGTCGCGCACGCGGAGCCGGCCGTGGCCCGGAAGCTCGAGCACGTGGTGGGTCACCGGCAGCGGGGCGCGCGTCGCCATGGGCCGGAAGAGGATAGCTCCGCCCCGGGGAGGGCCCGCTCGGGCGGAGGTGGCGAGCGGTCCCCCCCGGCGGAGCGGCGCGGCCCCCGCGCGCCGGACCGCGCCCTCAGCTCCACAGGGCCAGGAGGGCGTCCTCCTGCCGGCGCGCGTCCTCGCGGCCGAGCGCCAGGAGCTCGTTCGTGAAGGAGCGGTCGAAGAGCAGGTAGGAGAGGAGGTCGGCCTCGAAATCGGGAACGCCGCGCAGCGCGAGCCGGGTGAGCAGCGCCGGCAGGGCGCCGAGCGAGCCGCGGCCGGCGCCGCGATAGGCCGCCGCGGCGACCCCGCCGAGGTCCTCGCTCGGCCGCACGACCGCGTGCTCGACGTGCCGGTAGCCGACGCCGCGCTGGGCGCGCACTGCCACGTTGATCTTCGGCAGGAAGCCGGTGCCGAAGGCCTCCTGGCCGCGCGCCAGCACCGCGTTCACGACCTGGAGCCGCCGCAGCTCGACCTCGAGGTGGTCGAGGAGCAGCGCGTCGAGCACCTTGCCGAGCAGGAAGGCGGGCTGGGTGATCGCCTCCACCGGAAACTCCGGAAGCGCCGCGTCGGGTGCGCGCTCGTGCTTCACCGCCACCACGAGCACGCGATTGCAGCCGTGGCGCAGCACCGGCGAGAGCGGCGTGTTCATGCGCAGGCCGCCGTCGACGTAGAAGCGCTCCCCCACGCGCACGGCCGGGAACAGGAACGGGATCGCGGCCGAGGCGCGCACGTGCACCGGACCGATCGTGGTGCGCAGCGCCCGCGCGTTCGGGTCGAAGGCCCAGGGGCCCGGGTCGGCGAGCGCGCCGTCGAGGAAGACCGTACCGAGGCCCGAGCTCACGTCGGTGCAGGACACGCAGAGAGCGCGCCCGCGGCGCAGGTTCGCGGCGAGCGCGGACCACGGGATGCGCTCGGCGACGATCGCCTCGAGCGGGCCGACGTCGACGAGGCCACCGACCACGTCGCCCTCGCCGTCGCCGGGCGGGCGGCGCACGAGCCGGCGCCAGCCGAGCGCGCGCAGCGGTACGCCGACGAGGTCCCGGACCCCGAGGCGGACCACGTCCGCGACCCGCATCTCGCTCCAGGTCGCCGCGAGGCGCCGGGCGCGCTCGGCCGGCGGGGCGCCGGCGCTCGCCATCACGTAGGCCGCGTGGATCGCGCCCACCGAGGTCCCGCTCGCGACGTCGAGCTCGGTTCCGGGCGGGAGCTGCGGGAGCACCCGCTCGAGCAGATGGCAGACGACCCCCGCCTCGTAGGCGCCGCGCGCGCCCCCGCCCGACAGGACGAGGCCGACGCGGGCCGGCGCCACCCCGGCTCCCTCGCTCATCCGGCTCCCCCGGGCCGGAGCCTAGCAAGGCCCGGGAGGCCGCCCGAATCCGCAGCCCGCCGCGCTGGCGGTGGCGGCGGCGGGGCAGGACGTGGCATCAACTGCCCGAGGTCGGCCAGCGGACTCCCCCGCGGACCGGACCGCCCGGAAGGAGTCCCCCGGTGCAGCAGCAGGAGCCCTCCCGCTTCGGGTTCGAGTCGACGGCCGACGAGGTCGCCGCGGGTGTCGACCTCGCCGGCCGCGTGGCGGTCGTGACCGGCGCCTCGAGCGGCCTCGGCGCCGAGACGGCGCGCGTCTTCGCGGCGCGCGGCGCCACCGTCGTGTGTGCAGCGCGCGACGCCGCCAAGGCCGAGGCCGTCGCCGGCAGGATCCGCAGCGACACCGGCAACCCCGCCGTCGAGGTCGTCGGGCTCGAGCTCGGCTCGCTCCCGAGCATCCGCGCCTGTGCGCGCGAGATCCTGGCCCGCCACGCCGCGATCCACCTGCTCGTCGACAACGCCGGGGTGATGGCGTGCCCGCTCGCGCGCACCGAGAGCGGCTTCGAGCTCCAGCTCGGCACCAACCATCTCGGCCACTTCCTGCTGACCGGCCTGCTCGCGCCGGCGCTGCGCCGGGGCGCGCCGGCGCGGGTGGTATGCGTGAGCTCGGGCGGCCACCGCCTGGGCAGCGTCGACTTCGACGACCCGCACTACCACCGCCGCCCCTACGACAAGTGGCAGGCCTACGGCCAGGCGAAGACCGCCAACATCTGGCACGCCCTCGCGCTCGACCGCCGGCTCGGCCGCGAGGGCGTGCGCGCCTTCGCGATCCATCCCGGCATGATCGTCACCGAGCTCGGCCGCCACCTCACCGACGACGACCGCAAGGCGATGCTGGCGCGCGTGGCCGCCGCCGCGAAGACCCAGCCCGATGCCGGACCGCCGCGCTGGAAGCAGCCCGCGCAGGGCGCCGCGACCCAGGTGTGGGCCGCAACCGCGCCCGAGCTCGAGGGCCGGGGCGGGCTCTACCTCGAGGACTGCCACGTCGCCGGCCCCTCGCCCGGCCCCGAGGCGCGCACCGGCTACGCGCCCTGGGCCCTCGACGCCGAGGGTGCCGAGCGGCTGTGGGGGATGTCGGAGGAGATGGTGGGCGAGCGCTTCTAGCGCCCGGCGGCGAGCCGCTCGTCGAGCGCGAAGGGCTCGGCGGGGCCGATCGCGAGGCGCGGGAAGTCCGGGTGCGCCGGGTTGAGCAGCAGGTTGCGCTCGCCCGGCACGATGGCGGAGGGCACTGCGAGGCAGGCGCTCGCGCGCGACGCGGCCCACCTCGTCCCGAGGTCGCGCAGGGCGGGCGGCCCCGGCTGGCGGCGCCAGTCGGGCGGAAGGCCGGCGGGCGCCAGGGCGGGGACCTCGAGGTCGTCCGGCACGTCGACGGCGAAGCAGACGAAGTGCGGCGGCAGGCGGTTGCGCGAGAGGTGGACGAGCTGCTCGAGCACCGCGAGCGATCGACTCTCTGCGGTGTAGACGATGCGGGTGCCCGCGTGATGCCAGCGCCCCGGGTAGAGGGCGGCACCCTCGCCGCGGAAGGCCGTCGGGGCGTGCTCGGCCTTGCACAGGCGGAAGACCCGCATCAGCCGGCGATGCCGTGCTCGAGAATGTTGAACATGGCCTCGCGGACCCGGTCTGACGTAGGCCGGACGCGGTCGTCGGCGGGTCCCGCGAGCGCGCGCCCCCTGAAGCGGCCGGCGACGACCCTCA